>Ga0325410_1001490_pt1 | contig 25959 bp, 19 predicted proteins | sample PopdelMetagenome_16_FD_206182 | JGI IMG/M metagenome (GOLD analysis project Ga0325410, IMG submission 206182) | Populus deltoides microbial communities from Bellville, Georgia, United States - Xylem-PdIQD-R3 | ecosystem: Host-associated > Plants > Phyllosphere > Stem > Wood/Secondary xylem...
TTCAAATAATAACATCGATATTTAAATCATCAATAAAAATTTTATTTTTTTAATAGAAACATATTTCCGAACATTCTAAATGCAAATCGCACATGGTGATGTTGCTGTGATGGTGCTCAATTTTTTAGTTTGAACTGCACAACGATGTATAGCATTATGGCCTCAAAACTTGAGCCATTTCTTCTATTTTTTGTTTCTTTTTGCCCTCTCTTTAAGCCTCTCCACACGTATCCTCAACTCCATCATCTCATCAAATATCAGAAGCAAGCAAATCTCGCCTATCGACTTTCTTCTCCTCTGAGCCTCTACTTTTCTGCTTCTTACCTGACCATGATCAAGTGGTTGCTTTGGTGGGAGGACCTTCACATGACCCGACGCACCTAATCCCATCCCTTTACGATAGCCCATATTTGCCATCATCTTGGAAGCTATGCCCCGTGTATGATTTTCCATTCCCTCCTGTGCAAACAACTTTGCTCGTCTGGAGTGGTTAGATGGGTAGCTTGTAGTCCTGTAGCTTTTAGCTGGACACTAGATAGATGGTTGCTGCGTTACTACGGATAGGTTTGTAAACAATATTAATTAATATGATGATGATACTTGAAAGTTCGAATTATCAACACTTAATATCATTTAAAAATAAATATAATCTAATTAAAATATAGATAAAAAATTTATTTCAAAAAATATACACAAATAATGCATTATTTTTTAAAAAACTAAAAAAATTATAAAAAAACATAAAAAAATAACTAGGTAAAGCGCTTGCAGACTTGTTAGGCTAGACACTTGGACCTGACAAACATGATTGATCCATGTTAGCTTGGGTATGACAAACATGCCAAACCCACCTTGGTAGGGTATGACAAGCATGACAGAACCATGTTGGTTGGGTCTGACAACCTAGAGTGTTTAAGATTAGCTTGTTTTTTGTTTTTAAAAAAATAACTGCCCTAATTAATCTTAGACGCAAAATTTATCCACGGTCCATTGAATCTAGCAAAATCCAAAATAAATAATTAAAATAAATAACCCAGCACAATGATAGAGTACTTATATCAGCCCAGAATGAAGAGAAACAACAAAGAAATCATTGTCATCCCGTGCAAAATCAACCAAAATCCCATCCAACTGCACCAGACCAACACTCTCCTAAGAATAACCATGCAATTGGGTACATCGTAAATAAGACATGTATCTAACTATCAGCCTCTCCACACAGAACAAATCAGGACAATGATAGCCCACCAAACACCTACTAACAACAAACAACTTAGCAACTCACAGCACGCAACGCAGACCATGAAAAAATAGCAAAAAGCGAACCGCTAATAACTTATTATAATTTTTTCTTGATAAACACTGCTTCAATTCACAGTGAAAACACTCACACTATAAAATACATGACTAAGCTCTTTTAGTTGTTTTTTTCTTTTGTAATTGTAATGTAATGATCCGAAATATTAGAGAAATCCCATAAAAGATTATCAATCATAGGACAATTGCCTGAATTTATGTGTATTCTTAATCCCTTTCCTCATGTTCCAACTTCCAACGGTTGTGCCGGTACAACAAGCTGTAAAGTTTATAATTACAAAGAAGATAGGTATGCTTTGGGTTATTTGGTTGGTGTTTTTTTTTTTTTTATTTAGTTTAATGTGGGTTTTTAGACCAGTTTGCGTGTATCTCAACTAATTTCACGAGTTCTAAAGTTAACGACCATGTAAGTCTCCAGTGCCCATCATATGAGTAATCACAAGGCTCGAACCTGAAACCACAGAGGGAACAAATCTCTTGGTCCCAAACTCTTACTATTAGGCCACCACCTAGATGATTGGTCAGTGTTTTCTTGCAAATGAATGAGATGGGTATTTGAATTCTGGGAAAATAATGTGTGTAATATTTAATATAAAAGCATTTTTGTTATTAAATGAAATATATAAGTAATCTTGTAAATAATTATATATTAAGATATTAAGTGGTAACACATTAATTTTTCAAAATATAATATAATAAAATATAAATGCCGGGTAATTTTTCTATTTTAAAACAGGTTCGATGGTTATGACGTCTGTCTAACACATTGAAGGTTCAAACGACAAGTCAATTCTACAACTTCCACCGACACATCATTCAGCGTTGAAACAGCCGGAAATATCTCCTGATCGACCCCACGCCACCCCACCCTTACGCCAGTACCCAAACTCTCTCTCTGAACACCATCAAATCAAAACCAATCATCTTTCACCTCCACACCATTTCCTCTCTTCTCATTGGTCCATTCCTTCCACGTCACCATTCCATAAATCTTCGGACACTAATCTAGAACCTTCACCCTTTATAAGCCCCACAATAATAATAAAGAAATTCACAACCAGATCAATTTCCGCTCCAGAACCATCAACTTACCAATTCTATTGATCTCCCCTCTACTTTTAACCCCCTCCGGTTCCGATATCAATGGCAATCAAATCATCATGCCGCTACCTTACCTTAATTTCCCTCATATTCACAACTCTGTCCTTTACCGCAGCTCTGTTATCCGCACCGGACATCAATTCCCCTCCCCATCCAAAAGCAATTTCCGTAAGTAGTTAACTTCACAAATTGCAAAATTCTTTAACTGTACCTTTCCATATCTTTATTCTAATGACAATTTTTTTATTTTTACTGCTGTAGGATTTGAAGGAAGCGATTGTGAAGGGCTTAGGGTTTCAAGCGGATGATTTCAAGATATCTGGTTTTGATTTGAGAGACGCACTCGTGGGCCATTCGGTGGCTTATGAATTTGATGTGGAAGTTGATAATAAGGTGTTTCCGTTCAAGTTATTGGAGGATGTGAACCGGTGGGAGTTTGTTGATTTACCTATTTTTAGAGTTGAAGACCCGATTAGACCCGGTGATGAAAACGGGTTGGTGGAGCAGAAAAAGGATGACAATGGATCGCCTGTTTTAGCTCCGTTTCAGCTTGCTGGACCCATGGAGATATGGATTCAGGATGCCAAAGATATGCGCATTTCATTGCCGGTATGTGATTGATTTCGATTTTATTCTAGTTCATTCGGGCTATTTTCGACAGCTAGAATTTGTTAGTTTTTATTTATTTATTTATTTTTAAAGGAGTTTATGAAGGGCCTGTTTTAGGTTAGCCATGTATTTGTTACAATGATTTTGGGTCATTTTATTTGCCCGATAATTTCACCCCGAGTTTTCCTTAAGAAATTGTTTTGAATTTCAGTTCAGAAGCTGAAAAAATTAATTTCCTTTATCTGCAGCACGATGTTGATGCTGGTGTTTTGAAAAAAGTAATTTTAGCTGATGGCGCTGTGGTTACGGTGAAGGGTGCGAGATCAGTTAGTCTGCGTCACCCTGTTGATCTTCCATTGCCTCTAAATCGAACTCAATCTGGTTTTGCTTCTGGTCTTCTTGCCTTAGCTGAACAGCTACGTCGTGCTACTCACTCTGAAGAAGCTCCCCCCCTCTCCCTGCGCATTGTTGGGCCCACGTCACTCACGTCTCCTTCCCCATCATCACAATCTTCCAATAACAGGCTCAAGCTGAAGCGCCTTGCTCCTGGACTTGTGGAACTATCCTTGCCTGCAAAATCCCAACCTGTTGATTCCCTCCCCGCTGTTGATTCAGAACGTGCTACAACTGTCCTTACTCCTAAACATTTCACGACAATGTGGCCATTTGTTTCTGTGAACGGCTCGAACTCAAATTTGGTTGGTTTCGAGAAATTGCTCGCCTCAGTTTTGGGGTCCAGGGCTAATAAGAAAGGTTCCTTCAAGTTGTTGAAGGCAGATGTGTCAGCTCAGACATTTGTTAAGATAGGTTTTGGTGTTGAGAAGTTGTTGAAAGAAGGAGATGGACTTGATTTGGAGGCTGTTCCTTGGTGGAGGACGAAGCCTGAGAGTGTGAGGATGCATTTTGAGGTATTGGCTAAGGTTGATGGCCAAAAGGTTGTACCAGAGAGAGTGGTGCAGGTTAATCCTGTGATTATAGAGGATACCGTGGCTCCTCATCTGCTTACAGGAAATGTGAGCATGTCCAGAACTCCTGTTGTTCACCCTCCTTCCAATCCTTTCACCACTTAAACCATTGGCCGGGGACTTAATTTTGGCAAATTTGCTGGAGAAACTGTAAATTTCCCCCCCCTTTCCAGTTATACACAATGAGATAGTAGGGATGCGCATTGTAAAAAGATGTAAACGAAGATCTGAAGAGGTCCGTATTGTTTGTGCTACGAGTGATAATATGAGAGCCTTCATCTTGTGGTGTTGCTTGTTAATCATGTGTTGTTATCAACCTTTTCCCGGTAGTATAAGCCACGCCCCTGGAACTCTTTCAGGAGCTATGGTCTTGCACGTTACACATAATTTTTATTCATGGTTATTTCCAAATTCCAATAGCTCCCTGGAAGTATTGGTTGTAAAATCAATTGAAAGTGCTGGTGATATATCAGCTCAACAGAGAACAGGCTGATCAAGCTTTAGCCTGCAAAATCCATTACAGCGGGGGCATTATCAAGATGGCGTCCACTAGAGTAGCCAATATTCCACATCTATGGAATGGTGATGAAGGTTCCATATGGGGAAGCAAGGCTACTTGTTATAACTCGTAAGCCAGTGAGAGAAGGGTATGTTACTATGGGCATTTCATAGATCAATTGACTTCGTCTTTGGGTGGGGGGAATTGCGTGTTTCTACAGTAAAAGATCGATTTTAGGATTTCAAAAATACTGAAAATTATACTTGATACTCCGGTGATATTACATCAGTTCAAGCCATAAGAGATGATCGAGAATGACAATCTCTTGGTGAGTTTCAAATTGGCAAATATCATAAGAGATGATTTCAAACTGGTCCGGATACAAGGAACTACTCGTTAACGTTACATAATTTGCTTCACTTGAATTGAAACTATTTCCTGATGAAGGAAGTCCCCTTCTGAATGCTTTCCGCCAACTCCTTTTTCGCCTTTTGCAATCCCACCCTGTTAAATATAATTACAAGATCAATTTTTTTGTTTATTTCTTTCTACCAACAAAGGAAAGTCAGTTGAGTGATTAAATGTTTCTTCATACCTCTCATATTCGTTTAGGGGACCAAGTTGATAGACTTCCTCAGCTCCTCTACGGCCAAGCCGTACCTTGGTCGCAAAGAATGGAAGTTCTGTCACCTATTATAATCAATGTGCTTGATTATTAAAAGGTTAAAATAGAAGGTTTAAAGGCTCTGACAAAAGGAAGGATTTCAAAAGAATACCTCAGAAGCTACAAATGCACATTCGACAACACCAGCATCTCCCCTCAAGCCACGGAGGCAGGCATCTGCAAATTTAACAGCTGCATATGCCTGCACAATTATGTAACCTTGTCTTCATTTTGGTCCAGCACGTCCATTAGGTTTGAAGTTTTATCATTCATTTTTGCAATCAAAGTTGGAGAATGAACAAAGGAAGGAATAGATTGGCTAACCATTGACAATGTTGCAGAGCCAGCCCCAGCTTTTGCCTGCCAATCACAAAAAACATTGTTTAATGTAGTTTAACCGATCTACTAAATCCAAATGGAAAGGAAACGGCAAACGGCAACTAGTAGAAGCAGTTTGAGGAGCTCATATGCTGGGAACCATCAACTTAAGAACAATTGCATTAAGAATTCATGTAGTAGCAGCGTGGCACTTTCCATCGAAGCTCGCAATCAGGATTTAGCGTACATCATAACAAAAACATGCGGTACTATACAAGCAATCAAAATTCTACAATAACAGGTGAAAATTATTTTCTGAACTAAGATTAGAGCAAAAACAATTCAAATAGTGTGGAACCGTGAGATTGAGCTCCATTTAGGAATGTACTGTAAAATGTTTTAAGGGTTAACAGAACTAAATGGAAAAGTTTGGAAGCTTCGGACTTTATGATCAACAGAGATGCAGTAGATGAAATTCGCAAAAATTTTCTCCAATAAAAATATCAATGTTTGCCAGTCCAATCGAAGATACCACCATCCTTGTCCATGTCCACTTGGAATTTTATGTTCGATTTACAATAACAAGCTGTTATAGCGCATGCTAATATATATCAGACCACTGAAAAATTACCAGAGAGGTGGTAACATATTGTATGTTAAACACTGGCTGGCTCTCTCTCTCTCTCTGCCCAAGCAGATGACACTCAACAGAACACTTGGAAGGATCTAATTACATCCAGTGTTGAAACCCAACGCGCTCCAAAAATATAAAAATAAAAATATTACCTGAACAACCTCTGTTCCACCATCTTGAATTCGTTTTGTCAGGTATTCAGTTTCTTCAGGGGTGAAGGAGGAAGGGGGCTTAGCCTGCAAATAGTGCATCAAGTCATTGCATTAAAAGCATTCACTTCATAATGTGCCAGATTTTTAACATCTAAATTGGTGTTGACATTTTCTCATAACAATCTACACTACCTGCGACAGAAGGGGCAAAATTGTAACTCCAGCATGGCCTCCAACGACTGGAACATCAACTTCCCTAGGATCAAGTCCCAGAACTTCTGCCTGCAAAGAAATCAGGGAGCAGAATGTAGAAAGCTTATAAAAGTTAAAAAAACAAACAAACATAAAAGCTCCATTTGGTGTTCCAGTAAGAAATATTCCACTTGGTCTGGCAGATTTTAGCTACCTTAAATGTCAGAGCGTAAGCAATTTACAAGGGCATAAAATTATTAGCTAGTCCAATTCGCTGATTACATACCACGAAAGTGTTTGCTCTCACAACATCAAGCATTGTAACTCCTAGAAGTCGCTTTGGATCATAAGTTCCAGCTTTCTTGAAAACCTCTGCTGCAATTGGCACTGTAGAATTAACTGGATTGCTGATCAAGTTGACAATCGCATTGGGGCAGCACTTTGCTACTCCCTCGCAGAGAGTTCTGACGATCCCAGCATTGATTTTGAAAAGATCATCCCTAGTCATTCCAGGCTTCCTTGGCACACCAGCAGGTATGATCACAAGGTCCATCCCTGTAAGAGCATTCTCGAGCTGTGGCTGCCCTAGGAAACCCCGAACCTAGAAAACCAAATAGTATAACATAGCTATCAAATGCTTTCAAGACTACATGATAAAGTTCGAAATCATGAATAAAACTTCTGTTACTTGGATGAATGATTCTTACCCATTGGATTACATTAGAAACAGTTAAAAAAATGCCAGTTATAAAAACATAAAACAAGTCATAATTGGCTCCAAACCAAGAACATTACAATTCCAAGATAAAAGGATTACATTCCATTACAGTCGGACATGACCACATATATTTAAGATATTGAAAAGAAAAACATAGCTAATGATGGACTAATAAATTACCACAGCACCAGTGTCCATGTGACTAATATCAGCAGTGACCCCGGGAGCATTCACAACATCATAGAGGTGAAGAACTGAGACCAAAGGATTCATCTTCATTAGCATTGCAAGAGGTTGTCCAATCCCTCCAGCAGCACCCAAGATAGCCACTTTGAACCCAGGCGCTCCTCCTTTTGCTCTGCAATCAGTTCTCTTCAAAACACAGCTTTCCTCCATCTATTGAAACATTACCCACAGATCTTTTTCAAGAAAAAGTTACAACTTTCTTGAAAATCACATAGAAGGGTATACACATATATTAACCGCAAAACAAGTCAAAAGATAAAGCAAAACGAAGACCTGGGAATTTGGAGGTTGGAGATGAGCTGATACCCTTGCAATCCTTTGGTTAGCCACCGACTCCATAGCTAGGTGTTTTGCAAAACTGGCAGGTGAGAATATTGTTTTGGTGTCTCTGTACTTGCACAACTACATGAAGCAAAGAAGGGGTGGAGTGGATTTATTACTCAAGAAAATATTTTTTGGAGATAAATGGCAAATATAATTTTTGTGGAAACAAGTTTTTGAGCCCTTATCTCATCTCAATCTCTCAAAATGTACGTGGCTATAATTTTCTTCGCAGATTATGTTCTTTTTTTCCCCTCAAACATTTGTTTGGTTTCTCCTGAATTTTGATAGAGCAATAATGATCTCATGGCATTCCAAGAGCTCGTATTTAGTTAATGTTATATATTAAAAAATTTAAAGAAAAATTTAATATAATCAATCAATAATATAATATTTTTATAATTTCTAGAAAGTTTTTTTTTTGTCTAAAATAAAATAAAAAATTCTAGATACCAAATTAATTTTTTTTTAACAATAAAATAATTTTTATTGATCAATTTTTTTAATGATAAATAAACACATAAAAATTTAAAAATTATTTTATAAAACAAATGGATCATATATCTTAACACTACTATCAACAACCACAAAACTATAGAATATGTTGGGAATCTAAGATAATAAACACACCAACTCTATCCTACCCTTTTAGGATCCACACCAGACAAGAAAAATCATGATATAATTCAATTTTCTGAACAAATTTTAAGTAATTTTATCATGTTAAAGTATTTCTTTCCCTCAATTTTTATAATTAATAACCAGATTATAAAATCACAATAATAATTCCGGTTTAGTGATCGACTCGGATCAAGAACCAAGTCAATGAGTTCCCGTGCTAACCTTTTTTTTATATAAAACAAAATAACATTATTTTTATTAAAAAATAAATAGTTAATAAATCATAACTAGATTTTTAACCAATTCAACTGAGTTACTTAATGTCACTTTATATTTTTACTTTTTTTTTTTTTATGTTTTTTAAAACATGGCCCGGTTCTGATCTGGGTTCACCTGTTGGGGGCCGGGCAGGTTTTGAAAACTAAGGTAATGATTCCATTAATTTGTTTTTCCTCGCCCATGAGAATTAAAATCATCGTTTTCAAACTGCCTGGGTTAAAAGCCCAGTTATAAACCCTCCAACCCAAGCCCTATCTCACTCTACTCACTTAAATGGGCTATTGTAGCCCAAACAGTCAAGGCAAGGAGCCTGACAAACAAGGCCTGACACAGCTCGGTGGTACTGTGCTTTCATTCCTCGGTCGGTCCCACTACCCTTGCAAGGTTGGCGGGCCCAGGCCCAGACGATAGGGTTCGGTTTGGCGGTTTGACTATGGGCACATTGCTTTTCTCAAGTTCATTGAATCATCTGAATGGTCCAAAATATGAATCCAAAGTTAGGCCTCAGTCTTTGACCTCAAGGCACTCCCTCGCATTTCTCTTGCATTGATTTCTCGTGGTCAACATGCAACTTGTTAGTAGTTTATTAGACCGCAGGCAGGCAGGCGGGCCTTTTTCCAGAATTTCTCTATCAGATAGACTTCAAATTTCCTGTCACGGAAAGACAAGAGCTGAAGGAAATCGCCGCTCCATGATTTGCAATGCTGTTGAGGAACAAATACAACCTATACAATAACTTTATTTATTAAATATCGATCACAGATCAGGCAATTATTTGTCAATGAGTGCTTTTACTTTCTATATATCATCATGCTCTGCTTTGAAGTTTGAACACTGCAAAAGACAATATGGTTTCTTAATATGAATGATTGCATCGAGGGTCGCATCCTCGATTCGGCGGGTGGTGCATGGATATCAAAGTAATTTCCTTTTAAAAAATAGTTTCCATAAAAAATAAATTATTGAAAAGGACATAATTTTTTTGATATTTGACATTATTATGAAAAGGATTTGAAAAATGATTTTCAGTTTTTTTTATCGTAAACAATAACTTATAAAGATTATTTTTAAGTTTATTAAGAAAATAAAAATCAAATTTGATAAATAAAAAATTAAAAATAAAATTGAAAAAACAAAAAAATGAAATATTTGATCCTTTCTTTTAAAAAAGTTTTGGAAAGTGTTTTTTAGAGAAAATAAAAGAAAATTAGTTTTTTTTATCCGTAAAGAGTTTTTTTATTTACTGGTTTAATGTTATCAGGTATTGAAAAGTGGGGGAAATAGTTTTCAGGAAAATATATTTTATAAAATATTATATATTTGGTTAGGAAAGGAAATGATAGATATGCTTAAAATATACGTATGGCCTTTCTCGAATCTAAATTCATCGATTCATGGGATAGAAAATTTTGATTCGTTTGGTGTTGGTTGTCTCCTTCTACTGTATTTTTATTCTCTCTTCACCGTTCTTCCCCTAAAAAAATATTTGCAACGAGGAGGGGCAAAAATCCGTCTACCTACTACAAATGATCTTGTTCGTTGTTGTATCTGCTGAATGCTCTACGATCTTTTAGATTTATCAGCAACCCAGCTTGGACTGACTTTATTGTGATTAAAATTTCAATTGGATGTCATTCCATGCATCTTCTTGTCGTCTAGGGTGGCACGCGATCGAGGACTTTCAAAATGCTTGAAAGAGGAAGAACAAAACAGGTTAATTACTAATTAAATATTACTATAAGGGATTAACATACATGCATGCCAGAGTTGGTATTCTTTGAACGAACACAAAAAACAACAAAAAGAAAGAAAGGAAAAGAAATGTCACAATAATTATATAATCAAGGTGCTTTCTAACAACTACACGTGGTATTACTGCTTAAGAAGACACGAGGAAGGAGAAGTGAAAGAAAAAGGGAAGAAAAGGCTTTGCCTTGAAAGAAACAGCAACTCTACAGGTCAAAATGCACCACTTTCCTGGTACAAAGTGATGATGAATAGATGGGACATACTTCTCCTTCACTCTCTAAGTCTAGACTCATGGACCCAGAGACTAGTTGGGTGATCGGTGATGGAATATAGGCAGCTCTAGTTATATTGCCAACAATCACCGGTAACCAAGCTACACGAGACTTTTTGTGCAGGACCTTTATGCTATTTGAGCGTTTTTTGATGAAAATTTGTTGTTTTTTACCTCGATTTTTAGTTGCTTTTGCCAGTGAGTTTTTTTCCTCTCTCTCTCTCTTTGCTAGGGTGAGCTCAAATGAAAAATAAAGTATGTAATTCGTAATCACACACATAAAAAAAAAGAAAAAAAAAGAAAAAGAGAGATTGAAGCTTTTGGTTTGTGAAATGCTCTTTTGTGTTTGTTTTGGTTGGACGAAAAGCGTGGGAAATTGGAAGAGATTTGAGAGAAGAAAAAAAATGGAAGAGATTTGAGAGAAGAAAAAAAATGGAAGAGATTTGAGAGAGAAAATGGTGGATTAATGGGATTAATCCTCTTCCAGATGAGAGACAAGCTAGCCATACAAGAATGGAGATCCATAATTTCTGTCGAGGGGTTTTTCTTATTAAGTTGGGAAAGCTTGTTGCCTCCACCTTCAAATCCAAACCACGAATTAGCCCCGAGCCAAATCCCAGATCTCAATTCGATTCCATTTTTTTTTTTGTTCGAGCATCCAAAGTTTTCAAAGAAACCTGGATTGAGTCTGCCTTCTGAAACAGCGTAGTTTTTTTACACATAAACGTAAAACTTGGACGGAATCTATCTATGTTTAAGAAAACTTGGACGGAATTTATCCAATCAAGACCCAAAAAAAAAAAAAAAACCTTGAAAACTCAATAAGATCCCCCGGTTATATTTGGATGGGCTTGTGTGACTGGCCATTTCGATCTTCCGATCGTTTCTTCTTTCTGATAAGTCCAAGTCGGTGTTAATAAAGTGATGTCACATCAAAACAAGGCAGACAAAAGAAAGAAACACGAGGATCATCCGCCCTACAAGGCCACAACAACCAAAACGTGGACAAATACAAAAAAACTAGTACCAGTCAACAGTCATTAATACCAAATTTTTCCCAAGTGGCAGCTATATAGTCCTCCTCCATGCACAAGTCAACCTCGGCGGCCATAAGGTTCCATCTCTTGCTCGACATCCTGTTCCTTGCCCCCAACTAAAAAGTAAGAAGAGTTGCCCATCTTGGCGTTACAACCACAGAGATCCCAAAAATGAGTTATTATTGCTTTATCTTTTTTTTTTTTTAAAAGTTATTATTGCTTTATCCTTAACAGCTAAATAATAATTCCATGGTAAACTCTTCACGGTTGGACTTGCTACGTGGAATATCATCATCTCTTCAACTAAATTAGTTCTTTGTCTCTCATGTGAACCGGCCTCAAAATTCAAGCCCACCTTGTGCCGAACTATGTGATTGTTCAGTTTACTCTGCATTACATTTCCACGCTTCTCTTCCTCCATAGACTAACCAGAAGAGCACATTGCTCCCTCCTGAACCCCCCACCATTCCTAGACCTCATCGGCCGAAATGTCGGTCCAATATTTCTGGCAATGGTTTCCTTTGCTATTTTTCTATCTAACATTGAGCATGCTCATTTCTCCGTCAAAATCAGATGATCAGTTTCAAATGCTTTTGAAGTTCAAGTCTGCAGTTCAACATTCAAAAACAAACGTGTTCACCACATGGACACAGGAAAATTCAGTGTGCAACTTCACTGGAATTGTTTGTAACAAGAATCTATTTGTCACCGAAATCAATCTTCCTCAACAACAACTAGAGGGTGTTCTTCCATTTGATGCAATTTGTGGACTGCGATCGCTAGAGAAAATCTCGATGGGGTCAAATTTTTTGCATGGTGGCATCACTGAGGACCTGAAACATTGTACAAGCTTGCAGGTCTTGGATTTGGGTAACAATTCGTTTACTGGGAAGGTGCCTGACTTGTTTACTTTACAAAAGCTGAAGATCTTGAGTTTAAACACCAGTGGATTTTCGGGGCCTTTTCCGTGGCGTTCATTGGAAAATCTTACCAATCTTGCTTTTTTAAGCCTTGGTGACAATCTATTTGATGTAACAAGCTCATTTCCTGTTGAGCTTTTAAAGCTTGACAAGTTGTATTGGCTTTATCTGTCAAACTGCAGCATTAAAGGGCAGATACCAGAGGGCATTTCAAATCTTACCCTGCTTGAAAATCTTGAACTCTCGGATAATCAGTTGTTCGGAGAGATCCCAGCTGGGATTGGGAAACTCAGCAAGCTTTGGCAACTTGAGCTTTACAATAATTCCTTGACAGGAAAACTTCCTACGGGATTTGGAAATCTTACAAGTCTAGTGAATTTTGATGCTTCACATAATAGGCTTGAAGGTGAGCTCGTGGAGTTGAAACCCTTGAAACTCCTTGCTTCCTTGCAACTCTTTGAAAACCAATTCACTGGCGAGATTCCTGAGGAGTTTGGTGAACTCAAGTACCTTGAAGAGTTCTCTCTTTATACGAACAAGCTCACCGGTCCACTTCCTCAAATACTAGGCTCGTGGGCAGATTTTTCTTACATTGATGTTTCAGAGAATTTCTTGACAGGTCCTATTCCTCCAGACATGTGCAAGAACGGCAAAATGACTGATCTTCTGATTCTGCAAAACAATTTCACAGGCCAAGTCCCAGAAAGCTATGCGAATTGTAAGTCTCTTGAACGCTTTCGTGTAAGCAAGAATTCTCTTTCAGGTTCTATTCCTGCCGGAATATGGGGTATGCCAAACCTTTTCATTGTTGATTTTAGTATGAACCAATTTGAAGGTCCTGTGACACCTGATATCGGCAATGCAAAGTCTCTTGCTATAGTAAATCTAGCTAACAATCGGTTTTCTGGTACATTGCCTTCTACCATTTCTCAGACTTCTTCATTAGTGTCAGTCCAGTTGAGTTCAAACAGATTTTCTGGTGAAATACCTTCAACAATTGGTGAATTGAAGAAACTGAACAGTCTTTATTTGACTGGAAACATGTTCTCTGGTGCCATACCAGACTCATTAGGTTCATGTGTCTCTCTCACTGATATAAACCTCTCTGGCAATTCGTTTTCTGGGAATATCCCAGAGAGTCTTGGATCTTTGCCAACGTTAAACTCCTTGAATTTGTCCAACAACAAACTTTCTGGTGAAATTCCAGTTTCTTTGTCACATCTAAAACTAAGCAATCTTGACCTATCAAATAACCAGTTGATTGGTCCCGTACCCGACTCTTTCTCTCTCGAGGCTTTTCGTGAAGGTTTTGATGGAAATCCAGGTTTGTGTAGCCAAAATCTGAAGAATCTTCAACCATGTTCACGCAATGCTAGGACATCTAATCAGCTTCGAGTATTTGTATCTTGTTTTGTTGCTGGGTTGCTAGTTTTGGTCATCTTTTCTTGTTGTTTCTTGTTCTTGAAATTGAGGCAAAACAATCTTGCTCATCCATTGAAGCAGAGTTCTTGGAAAATGAAATCTTTTAGGATACTAAGTTTCAGTGAAAGTGACGTTATCGATGCCATCAAATCCGAGAATTTGATTGGCAAAGGTGGATCAGGAAACGTGTACAAAGTTGTGCTTGATAATGGCAATGAACTGGCTGTAAAACATATCTGGACAGCAAATTCCATCGACCGGACAGGTTTCAGGAGCAGCTCAGCCATGCTGACAAAAAGGAATTCGCGGTCGCCAGAGTATGATGCTGAGGTTGCCACATTGAGTAATGTGAGGCATGTGAATGTGGTGAAGCTATACTGTAGCATCACAAGTGATGATTGCAACCTGTTGGTCTATGAATATCTACCTAATGGAAGCTTGTGGGATCGGCTACACTCTTGTCACAAGATCAAGATGGGGTGGGAGTTGAGGTATTCAATTGCTGCTGGGGCTGCAAGGGGATTGGAGTACTTGCATCATGGGTTTGACAGACCAGTGATTCACAGGGATGTGAAGTCGAGTAATATTCTCTTGGATGAAGAGTGGAAGCCTAGGATTGCTGATTTTGGACTAGCAAAGATTGTGCAGGCTGGTGGTCAAGGGGACTGGACTCATGTCATTGCTGGAACTCACGGATACATAGCCCCTGGTAAATTTCTATCATGTTTTGCCTTTCCTTGTTTGTTTTACTCTGTTTTGTTTATAGATGATTTTGCTAATTTGGTTGTTTCTGCACTGTGATGCACAGAGTACGCATACACATGCAAGGTAAATGAGAAGAGTGATGTGTACAGCTTTGGTGTAGTCCTGATGGAACTGGTGACAGGAAAAAGGCCTATAGAACCGGAATTTGGAGAAAACAAGGACATAGTGTACTGGGTTTGCAGCAAACTGGAGAGCAAAGAGAGTGCGCTTCAAGTGGTGGACTCAAACATCTCAGAGGTATTCAAGGAGGATGCCATCAAAATGTTGAGAATTGCTATTCACTGCACATCAAAAATCCCAGCACTTAGACCCTCAATGAGAATGGTAGTTCATATGCTGGAAGAGGTTGAGCCTCTTCAACTCACGGACGTTGTTGTTGTCGATAAAGTAAGTGGAAGTTGTTCAAAGGAGAAAGTGAACACTGGTAGCATATCTGATCCAAGCAGTTAGAGTAGGAGGTTAGTTTTTTTTATGGGAGGCCTTGTAGGTTTTTTTTATGCAATAAACCTGTAACTTTGAGCTTATGAAAGTGCAATAGGCTTAAATATCTCTGCTTGTAAGAGTTATATAGTAACTTTTATATCAAGAATGTGATATATTTTCTCGTGCAAAGCAGTAAATGCTAAATAGTTGGGTGCAAAGGAAGGCAGGCGCATCACATATTTGCTTCTACACAACTACTTCACATTTGGGAATTACACTGAGAAGACTAATTTTTTACCGAAGATTGTAGAAAATTGAGAAGAACAATCGCCCCTTTAATTTGATTAGATCTTTTGGGGAGAGGGATGAAGTCGAAACTAGGTTCTTGGTGGACAAATCATTTTTCTGGCCATTAAACCACAAACTGGTTTTTAGTAGTTGATTTTTTGCAGTTCTAGTTACCACCAGCACCATAGTAATCAATAGCCATTACTATGAAAGGTCAAAATTAAGAACAAGAATAAAAGAACAGACAGAGAGTGTTAAAAGACCAGAATGCAATTGCCAATTGGGCTCAGAATAAAACAAAACTGAAAGCGTTAAAATTAAGAATAAGATACAAAGGTATAGAAATAAAAATGGGCATATTTCATTTTAAATTCGGGCTTGGAATCAGAACATAAATCCTTGAAAGCTATCCAAAACATTACCCGCACCAATTATGCCCACCAAATCATGAGTTTAGTAGGTTTCACCGATTCACTCCTCACTTTCACACCCCCTTCCCTCCCCTCACTCTCCATCTCCTTACACTCTCTTGTTTTTCCATCAGTGAGTACCATCTCTATCTGTTTTGGGTTTTAAATTTTATACACAGAAAACACTTGTACTTCATTAATGTTTTTGTAACTTCGCTGGAAAACAGAACCCTTTAATGTTAATGTGAGAAATCTTAATTACAAGCGTGGATCCCAGGCAATTGGGGCTACACATGGAACCAGCCAAGGAGTCAGTGATCTTAAATGGGAATCTTTATGGAAATATAGAGCCTTATGCGACTGGTTTTTTGAAGTTTCTGATCTTCACACAATTTACCATGAACAATCAGGAAATCCGACTGGGCATGCAAGTAGCCATGGTCCATAAAGTTTGCCTTTCTATTTATAAATCTCTGTGTTCACGTGTTTTTTTGCTTCTGGGTTATCTTTGTTTATTGTGTTTTTGATAATTGGACTTGTGTAATTGATCATGCATGTTGAAAGTAGCAGTCTTTCACTTGTCTTAGTTTTTGTAATATGATTTAGTCTTTTATGAGTGTTGTTTGGAAGTGGGTTGAATGAGTCTCTATATCTCTCTTTTGGAACTGTTTACGTTTTTGTAATATGTTGTATTTACATGTTTGAAGTTTCAACTGTGGCATGCTTGTTGAGATTTTTATTGTGTATCTGCTTGCTACAGGCGTTTGCAAGGATAGAAAATCATTGCTTTGTGAACAAGAGGTTTTTCCCTTCAGATTCTTCCCTATTAGAAAATGTTGATAAAAAACGACACATCAACACTACAATTGCACAGGTATGTGTTTCCTTTATCTCTACTTGCTGCAGCTTTGTTTGGAAAGCAAGTAATCTTTTCAGAAAAATAAACGATGGCCTTGTGCTATATGAAACCACCCTTGATTTTCTCTCTGATCTGATTCTTTTAACACCCTATGTTCTAGCCAATTCCTGCAATTTGATCTCTTTGTTAAATTTCGATTGTTTCTGTGGTGGTTGCATCTTCGAAGGTGTGAAGCAGTAATCGATTTAACACAGTCAAATTATGTTGCTGGGGAGACATGATGTCTGCAGTCCTATGATGTCTGCTTGGGATCTTCATAGGGCATGGCCAGAGGCAGGTCTGAAGGTAAGTGAACTTCTCTAAGCTGTAGGCTCGGTCACAAAAAGAGGGGGGGTTGGCTTAAGTGAACTGGTATTTGCAGAATAAATTTCTTAGCTAATTTTCTTGTCGATTCAGCATATGGAAAATTAGATTGTCAAGAAAAAATTATATTTTTATTTTCTTTCATCTTCAGGTTGCATTAGGCATCTTATTATTTTTTTTGGTGAATTAATAGTATTATTGGGATATATTATAAAAAAAAAATTAATATATTGGTATGTTATTATTTTGGAGGTGGGAAGAGATTATATATGGAATAAATTATAATGTTAATATTATACTTTGAATTTGTGATTCATATGGTTGTACAGTCTCACAATAGCAGTTACGCGCCGCCAACACTTTAGGATAACTATCAAATATTCCATCAAATTATTGAAATGTTATCAATTCTATACCCAAACTATTTTTTTATATCAATTTTATCATTAAATTATTTTGATTTTTCAATTAAGAATTTTTGTTAGGATATTTAACAAAATCATGTGAAGTTTTCTATAAAATGACGTTATTTCTTACAAAAAGAAAAATAATGCAATATGAATGAAAATATAGATAAAAGTTTTTAAAAATATATGAAAATTCTTAATTAATTTTTTAAAAAAATTAAAATGAAAATTGATATAAAACTTGTCTGATGGTAACTTACGATTACCTATATAATTGAATGGTATTTTTAAGATTTTCCTCTATTTTTATTTTTCTTTTATGACTTGAATTAATTAATGGCTGCTTCAATTTATTTTATTTTACATTTTTATAATTGAATTACATGAATTGCTCAAAAATAAAACATTTTACTTAATTTTTCATATTAATAACAAAAAGGTGAAGTAATGGCAGCAGTCACCTACGGTTCATATTTGCGGTCATTATCTACGAAGTAAAAACGCTGAAAAGTTCTTGGCTGTGTGGTGGAGTGCAATAAATTAATATGTGTTGCTCAAAAATAAATAAATAAAAAATGTTAGTTGTAAAGCAATTTAACACCGATTTAATCTCTTAAAATATTGATTTTTTATTGACTAAAACACCCTTAGTTCTCAATTAAATATTATACCCATGCTAAAAAAAACAACCTTACTACATTAACGGGGAGAATAAAAAAGAACAAACTCTACAGTACGAGTCTGCCCATGCCATCCTCTAAGATGCCCTCCATAATCTTTCTTTTTTGTTCTCTTTATACAGCTAATTTCACAATATTTTTATATTTTATATTTTAAAATAACAACAAATTTGAATGTCGTACTGATACATATAGATTATATTATTTTATCCATTTTAAAAAAAACTATGTTGTTTTTCTAATATTTTAAAAAACAATGTTAATAAGCGAAAATAGCCCATAAAATGGAGGACAAAATGTCTGTGCTGTCCGAACAGAGATGGTTTCCTACTGCCTGAGACGTATCACGCTCTCTTGATGACACGTTTCAGTTAACATTTATTAGACAATGGTTTCCCTTTGTTATCTGATTTCAATTCCTTGTTTCTTTCTGGTGCATGGCTTTTCGTACCTTTTGAAACCAGGTCTGATTCAAATGGAAATGGTCTGTACCTTTTGAAACCAGGTCTGGTTTTCTTTCTTCAAATGGCAATGGGTTATAGTATGATCGTACGTCCCTGACAAGACTTATAGTAACTTCCATGGAAGGTTTCCCTTTACTCTCAGTTCAAGAGAGGAAGGAAGAAGATCAAAGCTTCAGGAAAGATTATAAGCATGAAAGCATTAAAAAGCTCCGAAATTGGAGATCAGAAATTGCTGGAAGTACTGATGCGATCATCGGGCGCTGGTGTTTCAGCTTCGGCCATCTCTTGCTTACACTCTTGGCAAGGTATTAATCACTCATTAACACAGAATTAACGTTAACGCAAAGGTATACACACACAATGGTAATGATCCTTAACAGCCTTGGCCCTTGTTTTCTTCTGCTATATACAGGGCAGATGGCGCAATATTCTTGTAATTGAAAGAAACTTGACTGAGCTTCGCAGAATTGTTGGTGAGCTCCTACAACCTTGGGGCTACAAGAAATCAAATATATATTGATGATATGGAAACAAGAAAATCGTGTAGAGAGAAGAACGAATGGTTGTTATTTTATGGGTAAAGGAACCGATTCCTCCCAGCTGAATCCTCCTCTGGCTATTTTATTATTATTATTAATAATTCGAGTTAATTTACAACGAATTTTTCTAGTTATTTTTAAATCATACAACAAGCAAACATTGTAATATAAACTGTTGTGTTACTAATAAAAACATTTTATCAATGTCCAATTACGGATTGCAAAGCATAAATTTAAACCTAGGCTATTTTCAACTTTAGTCCACTTAAGCTTTTACCGCTCTACTTACTTCCTCTTATATATAATCTTGTGAGACCAATTTAATAGAAAATTTGAAAAGTCAAACGAAACGGTCAAATTTAAATTGAATCTCATTTTAGCACCATCTTGAAAACCAATTGTAAAACCTGCAGTATTTTAAATTCTTCAAAATATGGGAAAAAGTTGAAAAATCATCTAAAATTTAGAGGAATCACAGATAGCGTCATATATATATATATATTATATAAATTAAAAAAAAAATAGGATGGAAGTAGGGGTGAGAAAAAAACCGGAAAACCGATTAAACCGAGAAAACCAGAAAAAAAATAACCGAAAAAACTGAACCGAAAAAAAACCGATTAAATCGATTAATTTTTTGAAAAAACCGGCCGGTTCGGTTCGGTTTCGGTTTTATAAGCAAAAAACCAAACCGAACCGAAACCGACAAAAAACCGAGCCAAAACCGAGCCAAACCAAAAAAACCGAGCCAAACCGAGCCAAAACCGGAAAAAACCGAGAAAACCGAGCCAAAACCAGAAACCGAGCCAAACCGGTTTGAACCGGTTTTTGCCCTAAAAAACCGAACCGAAACCGGTCGGTTTGACCCGGTTTCGGTTCGGTTTCTGTTTTTTTTCAAAAAACAAAATTTTTAATTTGGTTACTTTTTTTTTATAAAAATCAAACCGAATAAAAAATAATCACCCCTATATGGAAGAGATACTACTGGACGATGGTCGAAAAAACAAAAGAAAAGGGTGTTGGGCTTGGACTGGAAGTAAAATAGATGCAATTTGAGAGGCCTAGAGAGTCTGTGTTTATGGTCTTGTCCGGGCCGGGGTTTGTGTCTTGTCTTCTGACATTATTTTATTGGACGAAAACAGACACGAGAATGGGTTGTTATTACAATCGTGTCTGTCAGAATTTGTTTGTACCTTTCCCAACGGCTACTTAGAGTGAGAAGGGGATAGCAAGCAAGCATGTTTTTTTTAAACGTCGTCCCGATCCTCTCTCTCACCATTTACCAACCCAAGTATTCCATAACCAGCGAAGAAGGATTCTTCTACACATAGTTCTACTCTCTCCCTGCTTTCTCTCTCTGAAAAAAAATAAAAATGGAAGTGGAAGAAGAATCTCAGTGTTTGAAAATCAACGGCGAAGAAGACTTCTACGAGAAGATCGAGGCTCCGAAGTTCGTGGACCTTAACGCTCCTGATCAGTACCATCCTGGCGATGACCGATACTGGTTCTGCTTGCGTGTTGGTAATTTTGTAAATTACTGTTACATGTTTGTCTCTGTTTTCCAATATACTTGAAATCTGAAGCTCTATCGATGCCGTGTTGTTTAAAATCTGATGGGTGAGGCCTTGAATATAAGACTTTTAAAGATGAAGGAGGTTGCAGTCCCCTTCCTTCATGATTTTTATTAAGAATTGGTTGACTGTAATTATTTTAAATACTGTCTGTTAAAATAGGATTATGGGCTGCATTTATTTCTTAAGCTTACTTAATGTGTGTTAATGACCAAATTAAGAATTTTGTAAAATTATCAATGCGGCACCCTTTTTTTGGCTTGGTGGATCTAATCTTTTGTGGGGATTGAATTTTGAAAAGGCTAATGTTAAAAAAGAAAGAGATTTCTCTTCCGGTGGAAATCTGTCCTCCTTGTAGATTATTTATGCGGTGGAGCTGAACTATATATAATAATATTACTTGAATTAAGCATGCAACGAGATGTTTGGGTGGGATAGAATTAGATTGTGTGTGCTGTTCTATGTTTTTTTTTCTTTTAGTATGAAAACATTAACTTTCCAATTTTAGTTTCTCATAATTGAATTTGTATTTGACAGAATTTTTAATTAATACTTCCAAGTGAAACTGTGATCAAATCTAATTTTTGCAATAAGATCAGATTTCTACCTTTTAGCTAAACCTAGTTGAATTGTTAATGAGAGAAATGCTACCATCACTCGCGATGGGCTTTCAATGGATGCGTGCAACGCGCACCTTTGAATTGAATGGTGCAAGGGTCTGTCACTTGCGAGTGAGGGTCGCATTTCCCTTGTTGTCAGTTCAAAGTCTCCGGGAAGGCTTGGGTGTTAGAATTTTATCTGGTACAAATATTTCCAACATGGCTATTTTTATTATTGAAACTCGTGGATAATATAGTCCGTTAGCACTATTTAAGTTTTCAAGTTGGGGATGAGAACGTTGCATGGTGAGGTCCACCATGCAATAAATAAATCAACATAAATCTGATCCATACGAAAGTTTATTTTTAAAAAAACCTTTTGAAATCAATAAAAAAGCTACTGGCAAATAAGGAAATGCAAAAGGTGATAGAATTGGAGTAAATTCTACTCAGTTTTTTCCTTTCCAAGCATCATGTTGTGCTAGATTTGTGTTGATTGGTCTACTACATGGTAGGACTTTCCAAGCAATGGCTACATTCTCAATTTTGAGGATTTAACTAGCGTGGATGGGGGTTCGTATGTGTTCATCAATAAAAGGAAAGAAAAGAAACGTACATTGGAAATAGAGTAAAATCATACTATTTCATTTCTAACTCCTTGCATACAAGTGAATTCAACGTAAATTTAATTCAACTTCACTGCAATTCTACTCCAGAATCATTCTAAATGAGCCTTCTACATTTTTCAATAGAGTATTTGATTATTTAAGTTTTTTTTTTTTCAATTTTCTCTTTTGTTGAGTGACTTTAAATGCTAAAATTTGAATTTTTCTATCTGCATCCACTGTGCCTTTGCCTTAGGATGTGATCAAAAGCATGAAGAAGAAATGGATTCTGAAGCAATCTACAAAAATTTTGTTCTTCGGGTTAGTTACCAGTTTCTTCTCTGCAGTAAGTTGGTTTCTACATTTAGATTTGGGCTTGTAAGTTATTGAGTCCTGCAGGTTATGGCTGCAAGGAGTCCCAACATACGGCTTCGGAAAGCATTGTACAGAAAGGATTCAGGGTATATGCATTAAGCTTCTTGTAACTCAGATTTAACATACGTCTTCTCTTATTGATCTAACTAGATCTATACTAAATTACTAATACAATTTACTAATTGTATGTGATAGTGCCAATATTAAATGTCCCCGGACAGCTCCAGCAAAATCTTCAAAACCTCGAGTATCAAGATTGGCCCTGATTTCCTCAATATCTAAAAAAATGGTCGATCAAAAAGTGAAAGTCAAACCTCTTGCTAAGCAAAATGCAACTCCAAATGTGAGGGAAAAGCAGTCTTCTGTTGCATCCAAGGCTCTGACTACTCCAAGGAACAAAAAGCGACTGTCAAATCCTGATGCATTTCGGAGTGTTAGGAACCCAAAGGCAATGGACATTGCAAATAGTAGAGTGGTAGCAAAGGCGTTATTTCGTTCACCTAATAAGTCAGTGAGCACAAAAACTTTAATAGAATTGGATACAACTGTCAAGAAAATATGTGCAGGTGTGAAGAAGTTTGAGGTCACTGATGGAAAGAAGCATGCTAATACACCATTGCCTCCAAATGCTCTAAGAAAACAACCGCGAGGACGAGAGGTTAAAAGCAGAGTTTATGATGGGCCGCTTTCCCGAAATTGTAAGGGAAAAAATTTAAAGCAGTATCATGGTCCTATGCCTCAAAAAGGGGCTGGAAATAATTTCAGTGACATGGAGATTCAGGAGAAATCAAGAAATGTTTCTCGGGGAGTCTGCTTTACTGCTAAATGTGATGAAGGAAATAATCCACATGAACCATCACTGGTTGAGAATAGAGCTGAAGCTTTGTCAGATGCCAACGAAAATACCCAGTCAAATTATGAAGAGAGGGGGTCGGGAGAAAATGACGTTCCCAAACTTCTGGCTTCAAGTGAAGAGGGCAATGAGACCAGTGAAAGACATGGTGAAGAAGATGAAATGAACTCGAGTTTGGATAAGGGCACTGATGGAATCATGGAAAGTAATGATAGAAAACATATTTTGATATCAGATGACAAGGAAAATGACAGCGAAGCCATGGAGAGCGACAATAAGGAAAATGCTTCAGCCTCTGACGATAACAGGTGAGTAAACTCATATCAATAATTCTATTAGTCTTTCTAGGATGTTGTTAGATATTTTTGGTCATCAGTTATCCATGAATTTTGGAGCTGCAGAGACATGGATCTTAATACCGGCCACTTGAAAAGACAAACGGGCAAGCATGAGAGTGTGAAGAGCACACAAATGGTAACTTTTTTATTAGGAATTTGAATTTCTCTCTCTCTGTTTTTTTTTTTTTTCTGTTTTTGATTTCTTTGTGAATATGGAAATGATTCAGATAGCCAAAGCAATGAGGAAGCCATCTAAAGAGAACTTCGTTACTGACGCTACTGGTGTTCAAGGACTGAAACATGGAAAACCTAAGCCTACAAATCCCAAGCCTTTTCGGCTAAGAACTGATGTATGTAATTTATTACCTACCTAAGTCCTATAAATAGGTATCTTTTAATTGAATCTGAGAATATTTAATTTTTATATAGGAAAGAGGGATTCTTAAGGAAGCAACCTTGGAGAAGAAGCTTCACGCTGCTCCTCTGAAAGAAATCACAGTTAAGAGGTTCCCAGGACGAAGTTTACAGAAAAAACAGAAGGCATTGCTAGTGAGTTTTCATTTAATTTACAGAAAACAACAGGGTGCATTGCTCGTTTAGCTGTCCGCACTGGTTCAAGTAGACTGAGAATATGATTCTGATTGCAGAGAAATGATAAGAGCCTTGAACAATCTGAATTAGCTAATGATGCTCAGAAAGCATGTGAAAAGGAAAGAAACACGACACAGAAGGAACAACATGTAAGGCTATCTATTTTTGAAGCGTAAAATGAAGTTAAAAAAAAAAAACATTTAGGCTTGGTTTTCCATGGTTGTTGTTTACATTGGCTCAAGCCTCCTATTATGATACCTTTTTGTAGCAAAATCAGGCTTCCATCTTGAAGAACTCCAAAGAAAGAGTGAGACGAAAATTATCTTCAGCTCCACAGAGACATACAGTTTCGTCCCAACAGAAGCTTGTGTCTCCACTGAAGAAATATAGTCATTGTAAGACAACAGCTCAAGATTTGGGGAATACCTTGAAAGGGGCCAAATCACCACTTGTGAGAAATGTCGTGAGACCACAAGAGTGAGTTTCTGCTATTTTAACAAGTTATTTTAATACAGAAAGCGTTTTTTCATTAATAAATAAGCTACTCTGCTCTTGCAGGACCTCATCGACTACAAAAGAAACACTCCCTGTTACGTTACCTGGTCAACTAGGTGTGATAAAGGAAGAATCACCAGAAATCTTGTTGAGACCCAAAGAAGTTGCGAAGCCTAGCAAAAGCAGTGCTTCCCCAGAAACCAAAGCTTCTACTGTCCCCAGGCAATCACTACAGGGGAGGAGGTCCACAACTATTCCGAAGGAACCGAATTTCCATACCATCCACACCCCAAAGAGCTGCACACGAAGAGTGGCTTGAGTTATTTTCTAGGAAAACACTCCAGTTTGTTGCTGTTCAATTCATCCATTGAATTATTTCTCCTGCTTAAACTCTTCGAGCAATTCTTTGTTGTTGTTGTTGCCTACATATTGTATTCTTTTATAGCCAATGAGAGATCGCGTTCCTGTTCCATTCAATCAAAGCGATGCGAGCGTGTTCCTTCTAAAGGTCCTATATTCTCAGTTTTTATTTAAACATATTGAGTGTTCTTGCTGAGTTGCTGTATTGTCTAATTAACCATCAGAGTACAATTTTTGCCAACGTTTTGTTTTGTCCTGCTCTGTCACTATTTTCTCATATAGTTGGCAAGCCTCTGCCCTATTTCGATTATTGGTTGTGTTGACATGATAGCAATTTTCAAGCTTTTAGATTTCTTGGGAGGAAGCAACACTGCATCTCAACAGTAGAAAAGATGCACTGTTCATTCTCATTGCATCACATTTGAGGGTTAGGGGTAGTGTTGGTATTATGATTTGTTTAAATGTGACAATTTTGGAGAAATAATTCACAATAAAAATTAAAAATGCTATGTCCTTTCTTTTTTGAGAGCCAAAATTTATCTAGAATTAGGTTTAGAGAAAATAAAAATAAAAAAAAAAAAAAGATTTTCCCTTCGCTTTCGTCTCTAGAAAAAATTTAGAGCGTTCAAATCAATACTTATTCATAAATCCACTTTAAAAAAAAAAGCATATTTAAATCCATAAAAATATTTATAATTATTCCTCAATCACGCTAAATTTTGTTTATGTCCCTACTCCCTAGCCCTAACACAATTCAAAGTTTAAACACTACCTAATGACTAACGGTGCATAGCGACTCGTGATATGATTTGGAGTCGGATTGAAAAAAAATGATTTTCAAATCTGTCACACGATTTAAAGCATGAAGAATAATATGTGATTTTAAGTTATCAACTGACTGGATTAAATAGATTAATTTTATTTTAATTAAATTATATA
>Ga0325410_1001492_pt1 | contig 25931 bp, 14 predicted proteins | sample PopdelMetagenome_16_FD_206182 | JGI IMG/M metagenome (GOLD analysis project Ga0325410, IMG submission 206182) | Populus deltoides microbial communities from Bellville, Georgia, United States - Xylem-PdIQD-R3 | ecosystem: Host-associated > Plants > Phyllosphere > Stem > Wood/Secondary xylem...
ATAACAACAAATGTCAAGGTTAGAGGATCCACTAATGGTATTTCAAACAAGTATAGTATAAACTCTTATTATTCAATTGGAAACCACACACAAAGGAGGTTCCAATCAGATTATAAATTGTTAACATAATTACATTAGTTATCTTATTCGAATAATGCTAATACTTGTAAATGCTGTCAAGCATTAATGATTATAACTTACGTTAACAACAAATCAAGTTCTTTTCATAGCTTAGTTGTAGGTTATACCATACATTATGGGCTATGAAAGTGCCAAGTATTTGTTGTACCAAGTGTTATACAACATAAATCTAGATTAACCATTTAACAAGCAAAGTATTAAAAATGAACAGGATAACAAATATAAAACATGTTAGTATTCAACATTAAAGTCCATGTTGAGTTTATATTATACTTATCCTTACACTATTAGTGTAACCTTTTCACCTTGACATAATTAACTTAGTTAAACATAATGAAAGAAAGAAACATAAATAAACAAAATAAAAACATAAATAAGATAAAAGCTAACTAAGGAAAGGAAATGAAATGAAAAGCATAAACAAAAGATTAATATAAACAAAACTTAAGCATTCCAAAATACAAAGAGAGGAAGCAAGAGCATGATCTTGATCTGAACACCAAGATGCCTAAATGCATGGCAAATGCCTCCTTTTATAGGCCAAAATTTGGAACTATTGATTTGTTGACTAATTGATGAGTGGGTTGCCACATCTTGACTTGATGACAATTCTTATCTTTTTGTCTGCCACAAATGTCATTGATAACGTCATAACTGGAACCAACTTAAATCATGACAGTTCTAGGAAATTGTCTCAGCTTTCCAAGAAAAAAAGATGAGGTCATTTGGACTTCTAGAACTCGAGATATGGGCTAAACACTGAATAGTGTCTGGGCTGCAGGATAGATTCAGACTTCTCCGTTGTTGCTATAATTTGGGCTTGAAAATGGCCTTTTTAAATCTTGGACTTCACATGAAAGTTTTAGGCCTGTGTCTTAGTTTTCCATCCATATAGATCAAACCTAAATCCAAGATCTACAACTCCAGATATGCCCCAATGACCAAACAGTGTTTGAGTTTGGACTGAACCAGCATCTCTTTTCTAAGTTTGACCATTTCTTTGTCGTTTCAATTTCAGTACTTAAACTCATCAATCAATCCTTTCATTTATGTGATAGGCCTGCATTTAAGATGAACATTTACCATAAATTAAAGGTATCTTATAGTATCAGACTTGTTATTATAAAATATGCTTTAGTTAAGGAGTTATTGATACTTCAAGTGCAAAATGATATTATAAAACCTTGATAAAAATACACTTTTAAGTACTAATCACATCCTGTTTCTTAAAATTCATAGAAAGTCACCCCATCACGTACCATCAAAAGATATATCAAAAAATCAAAGATTAAAACTGATACAAAGAACCTTATAAAAAGCAATTTTAATCTTATAATAGGTTAATTTTTGTTTTCAAAATACAAGACAATTGCTAGACTGCATTTATTGAATGATGTGTGTTGGGCCTCTGACCAAAGAATCTTGATTTTCAAACTCTTTTAAAAAAAATACATATGTGATTTCATTTCAACAATTAAACTTTGAATAGACATGATCTTTGAAATACAAGAGTTGATTTCAGATAAAGAAAGATTGTTAAACAAAAAGAACGTCGATTGATTTTGCAAAGTCCTTGACAAAAATAACATCACCACTTCTCTATACTTCTTGAAATGTTAAGCAGCTAAAGGCAATACAGTGAACCTTGAGAATAAAAACAAATAGTATTTAAATTAGCTAGGGGCAAATGAAGAATCAAATGATGAGTTGACGAAGTTTACCAAAGTTATGATTATAATCTGATAATGACAAAAACCTCCTACAAGCATGTTCAGATCAACTGGGCAATGTTGTTTAAAGATAGCCCATGATCTAGTGCACCCCAAACAACAAATGATGAGCAATGTTGCACTTGAAGGACATCTTCATATCATCATCCTTTGAAACATGGACATTGATCAATATGGGCATACAATTGCATTTGAATGAATGACAAAAAAAAAAATACAATTCACAAAGACTGACTGTAGAATAAAGATGTACTTAGAGGATGTCTTCACATCGTTATCCTTTGGAATAAGGCTATCGACTAATATTGTCATAATTGTATTTGAATGAATATCAAAAAGATGCACATCACCAAGATTGATTGTAAAACAATGTTGTATTAAAAGAATATCTTCATTTGGGGTTATCCTTTAAAACATGGTCATGACTCTAGAAACGGTGTTATTATATAGCTGCCTTGAAATAATGCCAGAAAGACACCCACCAGCAAAACTAACTAAGGGACCATCTACTTTGAAGCAAAAGTGAACTTTAACCCATGAGTATGGGTGATAAAAGCAACATCATTGATGAGGCTGAGATATTTCTTTTCACAATCTGATTAAATGAGCTAAGGAGAACATATTGAGATGAACTTTGAGTATACAATGATGAGCCTTTACTTTAAGTTATGAGATTCATGTCTGAACGACTTACAAATACAAGAATGTTGATGATAACATGTACGTTAAGGGTATGTACCCACTAGAGGCAAGTTTCTGGGTGATTGACAATTCAAGATGAGGTCAACTAGAAAAGCTTTGGATGAGTGTTAATAGGATACACACAACTGATTAGAAAACAGTTACTGAGAGAATCCAGGAGATGAATGGCTTATTAAACAACATAATGAATCAAGCAACACTACACTTGAGGGGTATGATCAAGCTAGGGGGTAATACATGGAAGGGCTGGCTCCATGTTTCCCTTTTCTAAGAAAAAAATGTATAGCAAAGTTGAAAACCTTTGAGATAAAGGTTGGACAAAAAAAAAAGAATGAGCAGCAAACCCTTTATAGAGGTCAAGATCATAAAAAGTGACTTGAGTAACTGAGAGTGAAAGGGTCACTGAAGTTTGCTACCAAGATTTAACCTTCTAAGAAAGGGAAGACTCCGTGAAGAAAATAGGGACCTATATTTCTCAGGTAAGTACAAATGCATATTGATCATAATGTTTTCAACATTTTAGCAGGTCATTACTTCACCATCAACTCTTTGATAGTGCATTTTCTAACCCTACCTTCTTTTAAGTGAGCCTTTGAGACCTCACCTTCCTTTTGAGAGCATCTTTAAGCCCTCACCTTCCTTTAAGTCTCCTTTTTATCAATAATGTAGAGTAATATTTGAGTAGAAAAACTCCTTGTATGAATCTCCTGTTTTTGGTAAATGAAATGGGCCCAGACCCACCTTCAAAGTATATTGTTTAATGTGTATTATGGAATATTTTAGGAAGTTAATATGAACTTATATGTAGGCATGTTTATTTGTATTGTTAAGATGTTAATGTAAACTTACATGTATGTATGTTTTCGTTGTCTTATTTTATGCAAATATCTTGATAGTGTCTAATTAAACATTTAATAATCTTGAAGATTTAAATTTATCTCCACGTATTAGTATTGTTGCAACCCATTTTTTAACCCAATTTTTATTAAATTTTTAAAGAAACCAAAAAATAGCAAAAATAGCAAAAATCTAAAACATATGTTTTTGATGTCTTTATGTTAGTTGTAGCATCCTTTTGCTACACTTTCCATTTTCAATTGTGTTTTTTAAATCAACATTAAAGTTACTATTTTTTCAAAAAAAATCAAAATATAAAAAATAAGAAAAATGAAAATTTACGAGGGACTAATTTGGTTTTGGGTTGCTTGGTCACCAATTTTCCTATGCTTTCCAACCATTTCAACTTAAGCTAGAAATTGGTTAGGCTCAATGAGCAATAGAGAGTTCTCCATTGTTCACTTTGCAGAACAGTAATAACAGGGGGAAGTGAAGTAGAAGAGGAAGAAGAGAGGAGGAGAGCGGCTGACTTGGAGATGACTTCATGATGGTGTTAGTGGTAGATGGATGGTGGTTTTAGGCAGTTGCACGACAATGAGAGGAAAAAATGATAACTGTTATCATTTTTTTCTTTCCTATACAGAGGCACAAATTTTTTTTCTTTCTTTTTATTTCTTTTTATTTTTTTTTTTGCTTCAGTTCTTGCTCTTCTTTATATTTCATGCCCTTCTCTCTAATTTTCTTTTCTTCCCTTTCCTTTCCTTCCTTTCCTTTTCTTCTCTATATTTTGCTTTGTTTTTTTTCATGTCTTTTTTCTATCTTCTTTCTCTGTTTTTTTTTTTTCATTTCTTTCTCTATCTCTCATCTTCAATCTTTTTCTTATCCTCCAATCCTCTCTTTCCTAGTATTTATAAGTTGTCGAACGGGGAGAGTATTACCCCTGTCCAATCGTGACACAAGGGTAGGGTGGCAGTGTAGCTACCCCAAAACCTCTCATAGGGCTTGTCCCCTCAGTTTTTTTGTCTGATGGTAGGCCACGAGTCTGGGTCTTGTCAGTTTTTAGGGTTTTAGGAGAGAGATGGAGAGAGAAAAATGCAGGGGAACAAACTTCATCTTCCCCTGCCTCTGCACGTCCAAAAGAAGAAGGGGATGTATAATGCCATTCAAAATAGAATCGTTTTCCCTTCTTGTTTTTTAAACAGTAGCTAAAATAGTGTCATTTTATACAAAATGCACCATTTTATTTTAACAAAATGGTGCCAAGAAAGCCTTATTTCCAAATCAGTTCTGAATTTTTTATTTTTTCAATCAAGTTCTTAATTGCAATTTTGATTTTAAGAATCACTTCAATTGCATACTTTCTAAATTCAAATGTCAACCTTAATGTCGGCCCTTTTTTTATTTTGGTCATTGATCTCAAATTATAAAAGTTAACCCCTGATTGACCATCAAACTTTCAAATGTTTTTTATTTGTCCTTTGATTCTCGTCAATTGGTCCTTATAGTTTGTCGCTTTTTGTAAAATAGTCTATGGCTATGAATTTTTTTTAATTTAGCCCTTAATTGACCTCAAAACTTTGGTTTTCTTGCAATTTTGCCTCTGATTTCAACCAATTGATTTGGTAAGAATTCGATTTGGTCTTTTAAAATATCATTTCGCTCAATTCACTTTTGCCTCCTATTTCAACCAAAATAGGGCTCCTAAACTAATTTTTTCACCAATTAAGCCCTTAATAAATTTAATTTGACCCATTTAAAGTAGAATTATGCAAACACCTAAAAACAAAAACCATAACGTAAAGCCAAAAATGATTCCACCATTGCTGCTGATTTTTGAATCGACAACGACGTAGTTTTTTGGTGTCGATTTCTAAATCAGCAGGGACACAGTTCAACTATCGATTTCTGAATTGGCAGTGACAGTTTTTGGCTGTCGATTTCTAAATTAGCAGCAACATTTTTTGTGTTGCTGATTTCTAAATCGGAAGCGATGCAGTTATTGCCATCAATTTCTAACATCAAAGGAGAATTGATTTTTTTTGTTGGCAATTGATTTTGGATTTGGCCTATCCAAGGAGAATTGGATATAAAAAACAGCCCAAGATAACATCAAAAAGGGATAAGGACAACTTTGGTCTAATGCCCAAACACCCCAGCACATTTATATATGTTATAAATACAAGGATAGAGAAAGGGTGACTCTTCCTATTCCAAAGACCAGCTGCAACAGTTGCATATGTCCAATTGTATGCTCTTGCTCCTTTGCCTCTCCTCCATTGAAAACCAACCCAAACCAGCAACATGTCCCCTTCATTGATTGTGTGAGTAAAAGAAAAGCTAGAGAGTGAGGTTAATGGCTAAAAGTAGGGAAAGAAAGGGGTTGTAACTGTCCAGTAGAATAGAAAAAGAAAGGAAGAAGAAAACATAGCAGAAGAAGAAGAAGCCACCAAAATCTACACTAAGAGCTTGTTAAAAAAAATGAGGTAAGGTTAACTTCATCTCTTGACTGAGTATCTAATGACTTAGATTAGGAAAATAAGGGAACCTAGATTTGGAAAATAAGTGTTCTCACAACTTAGCTCAAGAACTTGTGACCAAGGAGAAACAAAAGTGACACAGAACACAAAGAAGAAAAGACTCATTTACAAACAGACCACTTTTCAAATAGAAACATGAATGATTTTGAATTATGGACCTAGGGGAGGGCTAGTCAAATGAATAAATGGGCAGATTGTGCAAAGAAATGCATGTGTTCATGATTGAAATTGTGTGATTCTACTAGATTCCGAGAACAAATGTAGTGCTAGAACTAAAATGCATGTGTTCATGCTAGAAATTGTGTGATTGTGTTGGGTTATATGAACAAATGTAATGCTAGAACTGAAGTGTATGTCTTCATGCTTGAAATTATGTGATTCTATTGGGTTCTATAAACAAATGTAATGCTGAAACTAAAATGCATGTGTTCATGCTCAAAATTGTGTTGTATGCAGCTAACTAGTGTTTGCTGCTGATTAAATCATGTTATCTATAGCGAATCAGCATTCGCTGTTGAACGTGTGTTATCAGTAGTAAAATAGTGTTCGTTGCCAAAATTGTGTTGTCTACAACGAATTAGTGTTCACTGTCGAGTTTTGGAATCAAGTAAAATCTTAATATAATAAACTCTCTCTATAATTGTTATCCATTGGGAATATACGAGGTGGATTTTTTTTCCTTTTAATTATATAAAAAAAGGTTTAAATCAAATTTATTTCATTATATGATTACCAAAAGCTAAACTTTCATTCATCCGAATCCATTTGTACATTACAGATAGCATCTGGGTCTTTTTCTAAAAAATCAAATGTCTTGATATTATGGTTATTTAGGTCTTTTACATGACATTTGAGGGGTATATTTGTCTTTGTTAATTTTTTTTAGCATGGTAAAATGACTCAAGTATTGTCGTAGTCACTTTTTGTAACTGATAGACAAGGGTATTTATATCTTTTCACATTTTACAGCATAGTAAATTGATAATTTTACCCTTGAAACAAAAAAATTAAAACAAGCTTACAGAGGCCTTTTAGTCATTTCACAATTTTATTATTATTATTATTACTGGTTTCATGAAGCGTAATTTGATCTTTTTGAATAGATCAAATACTATTTAAATTGAAAAATATATAGGTGCATGAGGGGCACCACGTCCATTGGCGACACGTGCAATGACACGACTAAAAGATTGATGTCTTCTTCCAAGTGCAGGAGTGTCGAAGTAATAATTAACCCGGCAAGACCGGGGTCAAACCACAAGGAGATTAAATATATAATAATAATAATAATAAGAGTAAGAGTAATATCAATAATAATAATAATAATACAAGAAGTGGTAATAGTAGTAATAGCAGCAGCCGCAGCAGTAGTAGTAGTAATAATAATAATAATAAGAAAAAGAACAACAACAACAACAACAATAATGATGATGATAATGAGGAGTTAAAGAGCACGTTAAGATGTGAGATAAATATGAAGATTAAACAATGATAAAATAATTGTCAATGTTAGAGAATTCACTAATGATATTTCAAATAAGTATAATATAAACTCTTCAATTAGAAACCACACACAAAGGAGGTTCCAATGATTATAATTATTAACATGATCATATTAATTATCTTATTTAGAGAACACCAATACTTTTAAATATTATCAGGAATTCATGATATTAACTTATGATGACAACAAATCAAGTTCTTTTCATAGCTTAGGTGTTGGTTATACCATACAGTATGGGCTATGAAAGGATCAAGCATTTTTTGTACCAAATGTTATACAACACAAATCTAAATTAACCATTTAACAAGCAAGGTATTAATAATTAATAAGATAAAAATGATAAGACATGTTAATAGCATGTTGTTTAGAATATAAGCATTAAAGTCCATATTGAGTTCATATTATACTTATCCTTACACCATTAGTGTACCCCTTTCACCTTGACAAGATAAACTTAGTTACCCATAATAAAGAAAAGAAACATAGATAAACAAATTAAAAACATAATTAATTAAGCATAGTAAAGGAAATGGAAAGTATAAACAAGAGATTGAGGAAAATGTAACATAAATAGAACTTGAGCATTACAAAATACAAAGAAAGAGAGCAAGAACAAGAGCAAGAGCAAGATCTTGATCTGAAACCAAGATGCCTAAATGCATGGAAAATGTCTCCCTTTATAGGCTAAAATTTGGAACTATTGATTTGATGTGTGGGTGGCCACATCTTGATAAGAATCCTTATCTTCTTGTATTGAGAAACCATCATTGATAACATCAGAATTTGAACAAATGATCTATATGAAAGTTGTGAAAAAATATCTCAGCTTTCCAACAAAAAAAAGGTAATGCATTTGGACTTCTAGAACTCGAGATATAGGCTAAACACTGAACAGTGTCTGGGCTGCAAGACAGATTCCGACTTCTCTGTTGCTGCTATAATTCGAGCTTCAAAACGGCCTTGTTAAATCTTGGACTTCCATAAAAGTTTTAGGTCTATCTCTTAGCTTTCCATCCATATAAATCATACCTAAATCCAAGTTCTACAACTCTAGTTATGATCTAATAACTTAATGATGTTCTAGTTTGAGTTCATCCAGCATATCTTTCTTAAGCTTAACACTTCTTTAGTCTTCTCAATTTCAGTGGTCAAACTCATCATTCAATCCTTTGATTTATGTGATAGGCCTGCATTTAAGGTGAACATTTACCATAAATTATAGGTATCTTATATTATTAGACTTGTTATCCTAAACATGCTCTAGTTAAGGAGTTATTGATACTTCAAGTGCAAAATGATGATAGAAAACCTAAATAAAAATGCACTTTTAAGTACTAATCACACCCCCCCAACCAGCTTATTATTAGTCCCTAGTAATTAAAGCATTAGAATAGAAAAATAATTTGCAGGTTCCACAAAGCAAGGTATTCACCATTAACTTCCATTAATCTATCCAAGTAAACAAACTCTCATTGGATTTATATATCTACTCTTTACTTTTTCAACAAGATATGAATAAACCTTCTTTTTATGTGCTTAATGTATGAAAAAATAGATTATAGGGCTTTTCTTGGAAGAAAACAATATCATGTTCTAATGTTTTACTAAGGTTAACTCCTTTGGGTTGGGATTATTATTTTCTTCCTTTAAAAAAAATAAAAATGAAACACAATGTATCTTTGACCCATGTAGCGAGCTTTCGGCTAATGACTCCCACACTAGTTGGCCTTAGGGCGTTGGGTGTTGAGACTCCCTTTCGAGCTTAGTAACTCGGGTTGTACATACTAATATGTAGATAGTGCAATGTTTGATTTCCTTAAGTTTTCTCTTAACCCATATAACAAGCACTAGGCCAATAGCTCCCGAGTTAGTTGACTTTAAGACACCCCTTTGACCTTAATTGTTTAAGTCAAGAAGGCTACAAAACCAAACTTATTTACATATTTATTTATTTATTTATTTATTTATTATTATTATTATTATTATTATTATTATTCTTTTTAATCTTCTCTTTTTTTTTTTTACTGTCCCTTCCCTTAGTTGTTACCTTTGACAAGAGAACATAAACAATGTATTCATCCTATATGCAACCCATAGTCATATATTAAAGTATGTGTATGAAAATGAAGGTTTATGAATACTTGTTAGCTAAGTATATGAGTAGAATTAGGTGATAACAATGCGAGAGTTTGTAAACCTGAATATTTCAAAAAATATTTTGATAACCTTATTAAGAAAGTTTACTCGGATGCGTCTCAAGAGTCATTAAAATTCCTCCTTTACTCTGTCATCCTAGTAACACAGTTTGCAAATGATTTTGAAAAATAGAAAAAACAGTTAGTTAATTTTTTTTAAATAAACTAGTATCCTCTTTCTAAAAATACAGCTATGGACACACACCCCATTAACCCAAGGCTACCTCCCCCGTACACTGAATGAATCTTGCACTCAACTAGTACAACACCTAGGTGATTTGCTGATTCTAAGAACTCTATTTCCTTCCCAACACTTGATCCACCAAAAACACAAACATTTCTTATTTTAAAAGCTGAAGTGACCTCCATTTGTGACAGTCTTCTATTATTGGTGGTTGTAAGGGTTGAGTAAAAAGGAGGTGAAGGAAAAGAAGATTTATAGATGAGAATTGAAAATGCAATCATACCACGTTTGTGTAGGCGAACTGGACTCTCTCTCTCTCTCTCTCTTTCTGCTTTTTTTTTAAGTATGTGTATATACAGATAATTGTAATTGTGATTGTTTTACCTCTAAAAATGGCTTAAATGCCCTTTGTAGGTCGGGGATAGGCTTCCTATCTAGTTTTCTTAAAAACTGGCAAACAGGATCTTTTTTAGTCAGATTCCCAAGACTATGTTGAGCATGTTCTTTATGGAATTGTGGCTATAAATCATGAATTGCACGATGCATATCTCCACTAGGATGCATCTCAAAAGTCAATAAAAGATTATCTAAAGACCCTTACTCAGGCTATCCTTAATGAATTATGTTTTATCTTCACGGTTGATAGACACCATTCCTAAAGAATGACATTTTGTATTACAAGTCCATCTAGCATATTTGTGACAGACTTGGAGTCATTTTGCTCGATGTTTATTTGCAAAAGTGCTTTTACCTATTACAGGCATGTATGAAATAAAAGAGTTGGAAGACTCACCTGATAATAGGACCTTTGCTTCATTTAGCTAGCGAATATCTTCAGGAATTCCATGGTTCATTAACAACCTCAATCTTTCACACCTAACACGGTAAATTTTTTTAATCGTATTCTAAGGCAAAGTGGGAAAATACTTTTTTAATTTTTTAAAAGTGGTGTCCATTTTCAAATGAGAATTGGAGAAAAGATGTAAATGAAGAAAAAGGAGTAAAAATTGCACAAATATATACACAAATATTAGTTATAAGCAGGCAAATGACAAGGTTTTCCATATACTAGTCTATAAGGTGATATACTTAATGATGTTTTATAAGCAGTTCAATAAGCCTAAAGTGCATCATTAAGTCTTAAAGATCAGTCTTTCCTATTCGGGTTCACTGTTTTCTCCAAGATTTGTTTGATCTTCCTATTAGCTAATTCTACTTCCACTTGTCTAAGGGTGATAAGGGGTGGCAACTTTGTGTGTGATTCTATATTTCTTCATTAAAGACTCAAATGACTTATTACATAAATATGTTCCACCATCACTTATCATGGCTCGAGGGATTCCAAATCGACTTAAAATATTTTCTTTCAAAAACTTGATCACTATTTTATGATCATTCTTTTGACTTAGAATTGCCTCTATCCATTTTGAAACATAATTTATTACGACTAATATGTATAACAAACCAAATGATAAAGAAAACGGACCCATGAAATCCATACCCCAACAGTAAAAAATCTTAGTGACGAGAATAGGATTTAAAGGCATCATGTGATGTTTTAAAAGTGATCCCATCTTTTTACAATTTTCACAAGTTTTGTAAAAAGCATGTGTGTCTTTAAACATGGTGGCCAAAAAATCCACTTTATAAGATTTTTGCAATTGTTTTTTTTATGAGAAATGACCACCACATGTCGTAGAATGACAAAATTTAATGACACTACTTACCTCATTGCCCGGAATGCATCTTTGAAATATTTGATTAGGACAATATTTGAATAAGTAAGGGTCATCCCTGTCGCACCCGACATCGCGACGACCATAAAAATTAGTATTTTTGGAAAGAATGGATTTCTGACATCCTATTCCTTGACAGGGAATATTCTTGTTTAAGGAGTCACCACCTAGTATTATGGTTACTAGGAACCCTAACTGATCAACATAGATTCTATGGTACGAGACTGGTTACGTAAAAGGGAAGATATTATCACCCCTTAAACGTCCTGCTTAAGGCAGGCTGTATTGCTAATCTTTGTCATTGATTGCTAACATTTTTGTTGGTTTATACTATGATGGTTTGCGTATAATATTCATGACTCTGGCGCCGGTGAATATTTAACTAAGGATATTTCCAACTCTGACGTTGGTAAATATTACGTAGCTATGAAATAAAATAAATTTACATCAATATTTTTTTATTCTTGACTCTGGCATCAGTGAATAAATAAATCAAATAAATTTATTTTTACGCATCACACAAAAAAAAATTAATCAGTATTTTTATTATGCCTCTGACGTCAATGAATAAAAAAATTCACATTTATATTTTTTATTACACATACAATTTTTATTATTTTTTATTTATATTTTTGGGCTGGGCTGAACCCGCCAGCCCAGCTCGGTCACTGGCTTGTTTGCCGAAGCCCTCGTTTTCCCCTTCTTTTCCCCATGTTATGGGTTTTCTTCTCTTCCCTGTGGCCTTCTCTGGCTTTTATAAACCCAGAGGATGGCCATTGTTCAGGTGTTCGTGCCTCACGATCGCGAGGCACGAACGCCTCTGTTTCCTTGAGAAGAAACAGGGGCAGAAAATTTGCTCTCTACTGTCTTTCTTTTTTTTCGTATGCTCCTCCCAGTTTTTTTTCTTTTCCTCCAGGTCGCCTTCTCTCTCCCTCTTTTTTCTCCTTTTTCTCTGGCTTTTATAAAGCCAGAGAATGTGGTAATCAGGGTGAGCCATGTTCGCCCATGCATCCCACGATCTGCAGTTACAGATCTCCCGCTGAAACGGTCTTGAGCGACGAAGAAAGTGGAGCATTCGATTCAGAAACGACGTCGTTCACAACTGGAAATGGCAACTTTCATTTTGGACCTTGAATTTTGGAAAGTTTTGTAATTAAGCCCCTAGTTGAATTGTAATTGGACCCCTGCATTTCGTTGTATTTTATAAGTTAACCCTTGGACTTTAATCTGTTTGCAATTGTGCCCCCAGTTAACCCCAAACTTTGCTATTTATCCAATTAAGTCCCTGATTTCATTAATTAAATTAAATCCAAGTCCAATTAAGTCCCAAACTTATCAACTCTCCAACTAAGCCCTTTGACTTGATTAATTAAATTCATTCCAAGCTCAATTAACTCTCAAAACTTATCAATTCTTCAATTAAGCCCTTGATTTAATTAATTAAATTAGTCAAGAGTTTAATTAAATCTTTAAACTTCCAATCATATTACCCTTAACCCAAATTTTAATTCATTCTTCATTTATTTTATTTTTACTTGTTTTTCATCATTTTTTTAGTAAATAAAATAATTAAAATAAAAAGGTCAAAAATTAGGTTATGACAGTTGCCCCCTCTTTATAATATTTATTATGCAAAGATATTAGAAAATTTCATTTTTCTTTTGCTTTGTGTGGTAAATTTATAAAGAAAAGTAGATACAGAAAGAACTTTTGCTTCTTCTTTTTTTTGTCTTGAAAACTTCAAAAACAGTAAATTGACACACGACCTTTACAGAGAGATGTAGAAATCAAGAAACAAGTTATTTGGGAGACGACCCATTTTTTTTTTTTTTGAAATGGATCAAATTGTTTTGGGCAACCTGTCCGATGATAAAAGAAATGCGAAGAATTTCGTGAGTGGTCTAATTGTTCCAGGCGACCTGCCCAATGAAGAATAAAATGCAAAAAGGATTTTGCAAGTGGTCTAATTGTTCCAAGTGACCTACTTGATGAAGAATAAAACGCAAAAAGGGTTTCGCGAGTGGTCTAATTGTTCTAGGCAACCTGCCCGATGATTGAAAAATATGAGGATTTTTCAGGATGGTCACATTGTAATAGGTTACCTACCCAAATGGTCACATTGTAATGGGTTACCTGCCCAGTAGAAAAATACAAGGATTTTTCAGGATGGTATATTGTAATGGGTTACCTGCCCAGATGGTCACATTGTAATGGGTTACCTGCCCAGTGGAAAAATACAAGGATTTTTCAGGATGGTATATTGTAATGGGTTACCTACCCAGATGGTCACATTGTAATGGGTTACCTGCCTAGTGAAAAAATACGAGGATTTTTCAGGATGGTATATTTTAATGGGTTACCTGCCTAGATGGTCACATTGTAATGGGTTACCTGCCTAGATGGTTACATTGTAATAGGTTACCTGCCCAGTGGAAAAATACGAGGATTTTTTGAAAGATGACATGATAGGGCTCGAAGGCGCACTATTCAAGAGATGGAAGCTCGAAGGAAATGAGGGCTCAGAGGCGTGCTCGAAAGGAAATAAGGGCTCGAGGGCGCACTCAAAAGGAGGTAGGGTTAGGAAACGCACTACCTTGAATGGTCGAGGGTTCAAAGGCGCACTCAAAAAGAAATAAGGTAAGGGCTTGAAGGCGCATTCAAAAGGAGTTAGGATAGAAAATGCACTACCTTTGATGGTTGAGAGCTCGAAGACGCACTCGAAAAGAAATGAGGTGAGGGCTCGAAGGTGCACTCAAAAGGAGGTAGGATAGAAAATGCACTACCTTTGATGGTCGAGGGCTTGAAGGCGCACTCAAAAAGAAATAAGGTGAGGGCTCGAAGGCACACTCAAAAGGAGGTAGGATAGAAAATGCACTCCCTTTGATGGTCAAGGGCTCGAAGGCGCACTCGAAAAGAAATAAGGTGAGGGCTCGAAGGCGCTCTCAAGTGGAGGTAGGATAGGAAATACACTACCTTTGATGGTTGAGGGCTCGAAGGCGCACTCTAAAAGAAATGAGGTGAGGGCTCAAAGGTGCACTCAAAAGGAGGTAGGATAGAAAATGCACTACCTTTAATGGTTGAGGGCTCCAAGGCGCACTCGAAAGGAGGTAGGGTAGGAAACGCACTACCTTGGATGGTCGAGGGCTCAAAGGCGCACTCGAAAAGAAATGAGGTGAGGGCTCGAAGGCGCACTTAAAAAGAGGTAGGATAGAAAATGCACTACCTTTGATAGTCGAGGGCTCGAAGGCACACTCGAAAAGAAATGAGATGAGGGCTCAAAGACGCATTTAAAAGGAGGTAAGCTAAAAAACACACTACCTTGGGAATGGAAATGAAAGGTGGTGGAAAAATACAGAGATTTTTCAAGTGGCCTAATTCTCATGGGCAGCTTGCCCAGGTTGAAAAATTCTCAAAAGTGAAAAATTTTCAAAAGCAATTTCAATGTTCGCCATTTCAAGTTGGCCTTCCACTTGATGAATTCCGTTAGAATTTTCTCTTATGAAATTTGCAAAACTCATTGTACAATGTCTCAAAATTTAAATGATATGCATGTATCTTTACCTGATTTGAAATGTAAGCCCCCATTTCTTCTTAATCTTCTTATTGTTTGATTGATGGAGACTTGCTACCTTTGATTTGGGTCATCTTTGTTGTTTGGCTCTCTAGCCCACTCGAGTTAACCCATGTAAGTCTATTTCCAGATTATTATTTTTTGCACAACTCAGCCTTTGTGGTCCCCGTCGTGACCCACTTTCTTGCTAAAGATTTTTTAACTCGTTAAATAATTTGAGAGGATCATTCATTACCCTTCGTCTCACTGCTAAAAACATTCGGTGTCACTAGCTGAAAGGATCAAGCTGTCTTTTGTAAACCAAAATGCCCATTTATCTTGTTGAAGGAAATTAACATCTCCTTTCCTAGACTTTTCCCTTCTAAACACAATGTTGCCCCCTTGTATTGGTCATTGCCCCTAAGAGTGCTCTGTCAGCGACTTAGACAAATAATGGTTTTAAGAGGCCATTTTCTCATTTCTATCCTTTTTCAGTTTGGTGAAGGAATATGGGTCTAGAATGAATCTTGAAATCTTGATCTTGCATTTTGAAAACAAAAAATTATTTCGATGTGAGTCTAAAACAATTTGCTTTTGAAATCTTGCAACTCCTTGGTTATTTTCTTTTTTAGAAAAGAGATTATTTGCTCTTGTGTTTGGCAATGAGATCTTCGGTGAAAATACGTCATGAGATGACCTTTTGTTTCAAAGTGAAGGGCTTGAGAAAAAACTTGAGGTTTTGTATGAGAAAAAATTGTCTTTTTTTTAACATTTATTTTTATCAGCATGAATAATAATGAGTAGTTTATTCTTGATGTCATGAATCTTATGAAAAAATATTCTTTGTATTTTGGTAGCATTGTTTATTGTTCTAGGTTATTTGCTTGCTTGATTAGAAAGGACTTCTATATGCATGTAATGTAGGCTATGGTTTTTGGCTATGAAAGAAAAGGATTCATAAGGCTCAAAGAGTGTTTCAGGGTTTCAAAGACTGAGGATCAGTTTGACTCTTGACGTCATTCATATTTTCTTTTGCCGCTCTTCTTTGATTTGCTACTTCTTCTTCTTTTTCTTTTTATTGCTTTGCTAGGGCATACTCACTTTATCTTGGATGTCACCTTTTTTAGTGATTTGGGCATGTCCCCTAGCATTTGAGTTTCTTGAGCTCCTTTTCATTGCTTTGTTAGAGCATACTCACTTTATCTTGGTTATCACTTTTTCTTGTGACTTAGGCATGTCCCCTAACATTTGAGTTTCTTGGGCTCTTTTGCCGTTTGGCTTTCTCACGGCTTTATCATCTTTTTTATCATTGAACTTTCAATTGCCCCCAGTGTGGGATGTGATCCTAGTCGGGATTTTTTTATGAAAGAAAAATTATTTAGGCTCAAAAGAGGATCATAAAGGATGTACTTATTTCAGAACGTGAAAGGAATAACAAAGATGGTCTTTTCTCATTTCAAGCACAAGCAGCTATAATCAATAAACTTTGACCTCATCTAGTGTGATAGTTTGGTCTTTGCAAAGAGATTCATTTCATGAGTCATGAGCAACAAGTTCACTACATACCATTATTCATACATTAAAAACTCATGTTTCAAAAGTCACGGGGTAATGGTGTTTATTTATTTTTTTCATATTCTTTAGCTTATAATTTAGTCACCTCAATAATGGAGTTGCTTGATTCACTTGTCATTCTACAAGTAAAATGTCAAAAATATCATTTTTGAATAAACATCAAATTATTTCTGAAATCAAAATGCCAGATCAATTTTTCAAAACTCCAATAGGGACACTGATTTTGGTCAAGAAGATGAATTTTGTCTATGAGATTAAGCAATGCTTCAAAAGTATATTTGTGAGTTCTTATAACAAAACTCTCTTAGGAAAATGAATAATACTTGGTCATAAACATGATTGAATAACAAACTCATTATTTCATTGAAACTTTGGAAAAGAAGTTCAATCAACAAAGAACTTATGTAAACATATTGGGCCATGAACATAAAAAGGGGCTAAACATTTAGCAATCATTGATTGGAATTTTTGAAATCTTTCAATCATTCATTCTCCTCAACAAAGGCATTTTTTCAACAGTTAGTTGAAGTCATATGCAGACCACTCTCGGCCTAGTATCACCATAGCTTTTTTTCTTCATGATAGTTGATTTTTGGGAGTCAATGTGAAGAAATTAGCTACAGGAAGGGTAGGTGCCTTGATAACCACCTTCAGTGTTCTTTTCTTTTTCAGTGAAACCATTCTTTTCAGTCGGCCTAGCAATCTTACCTAACCCAATAGCTTGTTCAATCCTCTCAGCTATAACAACCAAGTTAGTGAAATGTTGTGCAGAGCTTCTAACCAAGTATTCAAAGTACGGAGCTTTAAAGGTGTTGGAAAATAAACTGATCATCTCCTTTTCCAACATAGGAGGGTTAACTTGTGCCGCTACTTCACTCCATCTTCAGGCGTATTCCCTTATGGACTCCTTGTTGTCCTTCGTCATAGCTTGCAAGCTTAACCGATCAGGGCCCACGTCTATATTGAACTTATATTGCCTTATAAAGGCATCAACTAAATCCTTCCATTTTTAACCTTGTTATTGTCCAACCACATATACCAAGTGAGGGTAGCACCACTTAAGTTGTCTTGAAAGAAATGAATCAGCAATTTCTCATCATTAACCACCTTAACCATTTTGTTGCAGTATGTCTTGAGATGAGTTTTAGGGCATTGAGTTCCTGTATATTTAACAAATTCCGGCACTCTAAACTTTTTTGGGATGACAACATTAGGCACCAAACATATCTCAGCAGCCTTTATAGGATCATATAGGTGAATTCCCTCCAATGCTTTTAGCCTTTGCTCTAGGGCAACTAATTTGTTCATACCATCTTCTTTTACCCTCTTGCCTTTTGAGATTCCTTCTCTGTATAATGAATGGTAAATGACATTCTCATGGGGTATGCTGGTTGAAAACGCATGACTTGTTGAAAATCAGATGACAACCCATTTGCCTCCAGATTTTGTGAATTGAAGGGATTTACGAGCATAGATTCAGGTTGAGCTATAAGTGTTGCTTTTCCGGATTTATCTCTCAAGGCTTGCTCGAGTAGACTAGTAAGCCTTACGACTTCTTCTTTAAGATTGTCCTCTTCTTTTTAATGTTGGGCTTGCAACTAGGCTTTTCTTTGTTTTTCATTTGTCTTTTTCTCGAACGAGTGTTATAGGTGGGTTTCAATGGGGAACCTATATTTCAACCTGCTAATGTAAATCATGCAATTTATGCAAAAATGTTGATTAAAATAAAATGTGTATGAAATGCAAACTTGCCCTTCATAGGGTGACAACCTAGTAGGAAGATCCTAATTGTTGAGTGCATCAAGGGGTTGGTCATTATCTAGTTTCAAAAGGTCTCTCGCATGCTCAGTGATCGTCCTTGAAAGGTCGATATGAGGCTTACAAGTAGTATGAAGATAGAGGCCCTGAGTAATATCAGTTTGGCATATCAACCACTTCCAAGTAAATAATCAAGCGAAAGTTAGATGGTTTCACGAGTCTTACCCAGGCTAAAGCCATTGGAATACCGTTACTCCCCCACTTATCCTAGGTTGTAAAGTGTGTGCTCTCAAAGTGATGCATGACAATATAAACATGGATGCATGCTAAAGCAGTAAATTCAAGAAAATTAAACAAATAAACACAACATCACAAACATTATAGCAATTGACAAACAAAGGGCAAAGCTTAGTCTATTAGTCCCTAGTGGAGTCGCCATTCTGTCGCACCTGACATCACGGCGACCATAAAAATTAGTATTTTTGGAAAGAATGGATTTCTGGCATCCTATTCCTTGACGAGAAATATTCTTGTTTAAGGAGTCGCCACCTAGTATTATGGTCACTAGGAACCCTAACTGGTCAATATAGATTCTATGGTACGAAACTGGTTACGTAAAAGGAAAGATATTATCACCCTTAAACGTCCTGCCTAAGGCAGGCTGCATTGCTGATCTTTGTCACTGATTGCTAACATTTTTGTTGGTTTATACTATGATGGTTTGCGTGTAATATTCCTGACTCTAGCGCCGGTGAATATTAAACTAAGGATATTTCTAACTCTGGCATTGGTAAATATTACGTAGCTATGAAACAAAATAAATTTAAATCAATATTTTTTTATTCCTGACTCTGGCGTCAGTGAATAAATAAATCAAATAAATTTATTTTTACGCATCACACAAAAAAAAATTTAATCAGTATTTTTATTCTGACTCTGGCGTCAATGAATAAAAAAATTCACATTTATATTTTTTTTACACACATAATTTTTATTATTATTTTATTTTTATTTTTATTTTTATTTTATATTTTTGAGCTGAGCTGGACCTAGCCAGCCCGGCTCGGTCACTGGCCCAAACTAGTGACCTGGCTGGGCTAAAATTCACTTGCACAGTGTAAATGCTAATTAATAAAGACAATGCAATAAGAAGAGGTCGCTTACCAGTTTTGTTGGAGGCGATGGAGACGGTGACGAAGCTCTGGCTGGCAGACACCAATTCCTCTCCTCAGCTCCTTCTTCTGCTTTCCTTTGCTTCTTTGGTTGCTACTAACTTGGTGTGATAAGCTGGAGACGAGCGGCTGTGATCAACGCCGGCAGCTCCTCTGTTTTTATTTGCTTGCACTCTAGGGACGGAGATGAAGCATAGCACCCTAGCTCTTGCTCTCCTCCATCTTCTCTGTTTCTTTCCTCTTTTCACTCGTCACTGGTTTCCGAAGACTGTGAAGACGATTGTGATGAAGGTGACTTGTGTTTCGTTCCTCCTCCCCCTGGTTTTCGGTCCAATCCCCCTTGTTTTCTTCTCTAGTTCCTGGCCTCTGCTGCTTGCAAACGAAGATGACGGTATGGAAGGGCCGTTCCACCAACACGGCTTCCTCTCCTCTGTTTTAGTTTTTCACCCCCCGGTTCTGCCCTTTTTTTTATCTGTGAATTTGCTCTCAGTCGCTCCCCTGTATCGGTTGTTTTTTTATGCTCCCGTTCCTCTTTTTGTTCTGTCGTCCCCTCGCTCAGGACGAAGACGATGGTGATAAAGGCACGAGGTGCTGCTGGTTGAATAGAAGCTCCCTCCTCTGTGTTTTCTCTTTTCGTCTCTGTGTTAGGCTTGTTTGCCGAAGCCCTTGTTTTCCCCTTCTTTTCCCCGTGTTCTGGGTTTTTCTTCTCTTCCCTGTGGCCTTCTCTGGCTTTTATAAACCCAGAGGATGGCCGCTGTTCACCTGTTCGTGCCTCACGATCGCGAGGCACGAACGCCTCTGTTTCCTTGAGAAGAAACAGGGGCAGAAAATTTGCTCTCTACTGTCTTTCTTTTTTTTCGTATGCTCCTCCCAGTTTTTCTTCTTTTCCTCCAGGTCGCCTTCTCTCTCCCTCTTTTTTCTCCTTTTTCTCTGGCTTTTATAAAGCCAGAGAACGTGGTAATCAGGGTGAGCCATGTTCGTCCATGCGTCCCACGATCTGCTGTTACAGATCTCCCGCTGAAACGGTCTTGAGCGACAAAGAAGGTGGAGCATTCGATTTAGAAACGACGCCGTTCACAACTGGAAATGGCAACTTTCATTTTGGACCTTGAATTTTGGAAAGTTTTGTAATTAAACCCCTAGTTGAATTGTAATTGGACCCCTGCATTTCGGCGTATTTTATAAGTTAACCCTTGGACTTTAATCTGTTTGCAATTGTGCCCCCAATTAACCCCAAACTTTGTTATTTATCCAATTAAGTCCCTGATTTCATTAATTAAATTAAATCCAAGTCCAATTGAGTCCCAAACTTATCAACTCTCCAACTAAGCCCTTTGCCTTGATTAATTAAATTCATTCCAAGCTCAATTAACTCTCAAAACTTATCAATTCTCCAATTAAGCCCTTGATTTAATTAATTAAATTAGTCAAGAGTTTAATTAAATCTTTAAACTTCCAATCATATTACCCTTAATCCAAATTTTAATTCATTCTTTATTTATTTTATTTTTACTTGTTTTTCATCATTTTTTAGTAAATAAAATAATTAAAGTAAAAAGGTCAAAAATTGGGTTATGACAATCCCAATAAAAGTTATTCACTTCATTTAAGAACTTTTTCTGTCTTGAGTATTCCAATGAGTTGGCAAATACCCTAAAACAAGAAAATTGTCAATATTAGCAAACCAAGACATTGTAGAGATGGAAAGTAAAGATTCATTAGGAAAGTAGTCATCAATTAGTTTGCTATCAGATATTGAATTTGTTGTCAACCTTGACAAATGATCTGCGTCAATATTTTTGGTGCCTTTCTTGTCTTTGATTGTGATATCGAATTCTTGAAGTAGCAAAATTCACCGTACCAATCTAGCTTTAGAATCCTTTTTTGAAAAAAGATATTTCAAAGCTGTATGATCCCTAAAGACAACAACAGGTGAGCCAACAAGATAAGATCTGAATTTATCACATGCAAATACTACTACAAATAATTCCTTTTCAGTGGTAGTGTAATTCATTTTAGCACTATTTAAAGTTTTACTTGCATAGTAAATCATATAGGGTTTCTTATCTTTTCTTTGCCCTAAGACAACACCTACGGCATAATCACTAGCATCACACATTATTTCAAAAAATAATGACCAATCAGGAGATTGAATGATCGGAGTAGAAGTAAGCAAGCTTTTAAGTTTAACAAAGGCCTTTTCACACTGTTCAGTCCATTCAAAAATATTTTCTTTTGTTAGAAGGTTACACAATAGTTTAGATATTATGCTAAAATTCTTGATAAACCTTCTGTAAAAACCAGTATGCCCTAAAAATGACCTTACATCTTTAATAGATTTTAGTGTTGGCAAATTGACAATTAACTCGATTTTAGATTTGTCAACCTCAATTCCTTTCGATGAAACAATGTGACCAGGTACAATGCCGTTTGTTACCATAAAATGATATTTTTCCCAATTCAACATAAGATTCTTCCCTTCACACCTGCTTAAAACCTTTTCTAAGTTAGTCAAACAATCATCAAAGGAATCGCCAAAAACAGAAAAATCATCCATAAAAAATTTAAGAAACAATTCCATTATATCATTAAATATACTGAGCATGCATCTTTGAAATGCGGCTGGTGCATTACATAATTCAAAAGGCATCCTTTGATATGCAAAAGTACCAAACGAACATGTGAACGTGGTTTTCTCTTTATCTTCAAATGCAATTTCAATTTGATTGTAACCTGAATTGTCATCTAGGAAATAATAAAAATCATGACCTGCCACTCTTTCTAGGATTTGATCCATGAAAGGTAAGGGAAAATGATCTTTTCTAGTTATTGATTTAAGTTTCCTATAGTCAATGCACACACGCCAACTAGTGACAATTCTAGTGGGAATTAACTCATTTTTCTCATTTGTTATCACATTGACTCTAGACTTATTGGGTACAACTTGGGTAGGACTTACTCATTTGCTGTCAGAAATAGGATAAATGATTTCATTATCTAGAAACTTAATGACTTCATTTTTCACTACTTCTTTCATATTAGGATTAAGCCTTTGTTGCATTTCTCTAGAGAGTTTAGCATTTTCCTCTAAATAAATTGTGTGTGTGCAAATCAAAGGACTAATTCCTTTTATGTCAGTTATGGTCCATCCTAATGCATTTATGTGCATTTTTAGAGTTTGGAATAACTTACCTTCTTGATGTGCATTGAGTTTGGAAGAAATTATTACCGGAAAGATTTTATTTTCTCCTAAAAATGAGTATTTAAGATTGAATAGTAATGACTTCAACTCAAGTTTTGTTGGTTGGACATTTAAAGGTACGGGCCCTATTGATAGTGGTGGTGATTCTTCAATTTGTGGTCTCCAATTACGTGCTTTTAATTCATCCTAAATATAAACCATTTGCAACTTGCCAGATTCATCAATCTTGGTTTCATTGGAAATGGTTTGAAATTGATCATGAACTAGTTTTTCAATAATGTCCACTTCCTGTAAATCATTATCATCTCCAGGTTGCTTGCAAATGTTGAAAATATTCATCTCTAATCTTATGTTTCCAAATGATAACTTCATCAATCCATTTCTACAATTAATCAATGCAATAGAAGTTGCAAGAAATGGACGTCCTAAAATAATAGGAATTGAATTACATGGCTCAATAGGCTGTGTATTCAAAACAACAAAATGTACAAGGTAAATGAATTTATCAACTTGTACTAACACATCCTTAACTATTCCTCTAGATACTTTTAGAGATCTATCGGTAAGTAGAAGAATTACAGAGGTTGGTTTTAACTCACCTAGATTAAGACTCTGGAAAACTGAATATAGAAGTAAATTCACACTAGCTCTAAGATTAAATAAAGCTCTTTCAATTCTATATTCCCTAATAAAGCAAGAAATTGTAGGATAACCAGGGTCCAGGGTCTTTATATTTCAAGACATTATTGTTCTGAAGAATGGCACTTACTTGTTCGGCTAAAAAGGCTTTCTTTTTCACAATCAGTTTTGTCTTCATAGTGTACAGATCTTTCAAAAATTTAGCATAAGAAGGTGCATGTCTAATAGCATCCAACAAAGGTATATTGATCCTTACCTATTTGAAAGTTTTAAAGATTTCAGAGTTGTGACTGACTTTCCTTTGTTTGGTCATTACATAAAGAAATAGAAGTGCTAGTAGGGAATCAGTCTTTTCCTTGCAATGTTCAGGTTTAACCGCTTCCTTACCCTCAGAGATTGGCTCATCATCATCCTCACAAGGTTCAAGAATTGGTTTTTCAATAACCTTACCACTGCGAAGAATAATAACTGATTTGACTTGATCCATGTATTGGCTTCCAGAAGTACTTGCATTTGCATTGTATTGCCCCTTGGGATTTTATTGTGGTTGAGATGGAAACTTACCTTTCTCTTGAAAACTGAAAGCAAATGTGAATTTTGCAAGAGTATCTTTAAAATCTATCATGGTTTGAGCAAGTTAAGTGTTGAGTGTTGATTGTCTCCTGCTTTTCAGTGAATACATGCATTATTTCCTCAAGATTTCTTCTAGAAAGTGGAGAAGGAGGTGCAAATCCATGAGAATTTTGAAAATTATCATATGTTTGAAATGGTGGCTGTAAAGTTTATGCATTATTGGTATCACTCTTCCAACTAAAATTTGGGTGATTCCTCCAACCAAGGTTGTAAGTTTGCGAGTATGGGTTATGATTGGGCTTATGGAAACTGTTTAAAGCATGGGCTTGTTCATGGAGGCATTTCTTAAAAGAAGGCAAAATTGGACAGTCATTTGTTGAGTGTTTATTGGTTTCATAAATTTGACACACAATGTCTTGAACGGATTTTAATTGACGACTTTTTTTAAGTTCTAGTGCCTCGACTTTTCTAGCTAAAGATGCAAATTTGGCTTAGAGGTCATGATCTTCCCTAAGATTGTACATTCTTCCACTAGATGTATGAGGTTGAGTTTTACCTGTTACCTTATAAGTTCCTGTAGTGTCTTAATTTTGAGCATTTTCAGCTAATAAGTCTAGGTACTCCATTGCTTCATTATAGTCTTTATCTTCAAAAGTTCAATTGCACATCAATTCCACCATTTGCCTATGTTTAGGTGTTAACCCTTCATAAAAATGTGAAACTGATCTCCATATTTCAAAACCATGATGAGGACAAGTATTAAGCAAGTCTCAATACCTATCCCAACACTGATAAAATATTTCTCCTGGTTTTTGAGTGAAAGTAGTGATTTGTCTCTTGAAAAAGTTTGTTCGATGAGAGAGGAAAAACTTCTTTAAAAACTATTGTTGCATATCATCCCAAGCACGAATGGATCCTGACCTAAGATTTTGTAGCCATGTTTTAGCTTTATCTTTTAATGAAAAAGAAAAAGGCTTTAATCTGATAATGTTCATGCTACAGTTTAGGTCATTATACATGTTACAGATCCCCTCAAATTCTCTTAAATGCAAGTATGGGTTTTCTAAGTCTAAGCCATGAAAAGTAGGTAAGGGTTGAATAATGTCTGGCTTAAAATTAAAATGAGATGCATTAGGGGGGAAGACTATGCATGATGGTGCACTTGTTCTTGTTGGATTCATGTGGTCTCTAAGTATTCTAACATGATTGTTCTCATTATTCTTATTGTGCAGTGATTGGTTATTCTCTTCCGCCATGTTTTCTAAAGAAGATGAAGATACCCGACAAAGTCTACCACTTAATGTACGTGACCACCCTCTCTTGCACATATAAGAAGAGAATGAAGAAACAAAGAAAAAAAGAAAAAGAAACAAAATAAAAAAAAAAGAAAAGAAACAAAAGTTAAATACAAGGAAAGAAAAGAAAAGACAATAAAATAAAATATATAATTTATACAGTAATTTACCTCCCCAACAACGGCGTCAAAAACTTGATACGACCAAAAAATTGATGTCTTCTCCCAAGTGCAGGAGTGTCGAAGTAATAAATAACCCGGCAAGACCGGGGTTGAAGCATAGGGAGGTTAACTATATAAACTATAAATAATAATAATAATAATAATAATAATAATAATAATAATAGTACAAATAGTAGTGGTAATAGTAGTAATAATAATAAGAAAAAAAAGAAAAGGAACAACAACAACAACAATAATAACAACAATAATGGTGATGATGATGAGGAGTTAAAGAGCACTTTAAGATGTAAGATAAATATGAAGATTAAACAATGATATTTTATTTTTATGTAAATTTGTTTTGGGTCCTTATGTTAACTTGATTTTTCTTTTTCATTTTACCCTTCAATCAAATATAAAATTTATTTTGTTTTTTTTTT
>Ga0325410_1001493_pt1 | contig 25927 bp, 10 predicted proteins | sample PopdelMetagenome_16_FD_206182 | JGI IMG/M metagenome (GOLD analysis project Ga0325410, IMG submission 206182) | Populus deltoides microbial communities from Bellville, Georgia, United States - Xylem-PdIQD-R3 | ecosystem: Host-associated > Plants > Phyllosphere > Stem > Wood/Secondary xylem...
AAATCATGCTTGATCCCAAAATCATATGCAATGACCTTCAATCCAAGAGCAAGAATAAAAAACAGAAAGAGCAATTTATAAACAAAGATCTTCATTTTCATTTTAGGCCTTCTCATTTATTCTATCTGATTAATTCTAAAGATTTTTCTTTTTTATATATGCACGAAAGGGAAAGCTTAACTGGTCATGTTTTGAGTTTATTCTTTAATGATCATAAATTTGAGTCTTTTCAGGATCATTAGAAACTTACATGATCGTTAATTTCAGTGCTTGTGGGATTAGTCGAGATACACGCAAGCTAACCCGAATACCCACGTTAATTTCAGTACATGTAGAATTAGTCAAGGTATGTGCAAACTAACACAAACACTCATGTTAATAAAAAGAAAAATATAAGAGAAAAATTAGAAACAAATTACATTAATTTCATCAAAGCATTTTAAACTAAAAAAAAATGTAAAAAATCAATCACTATTTAAAAATAAAACTAAACCACATAATAGTTCAAGAAACCAGTAACAAATAGAAACCGACTGTATACAATTCAGCCGTGTCATTGTTCATTACCTCTTTTTCGTCACGCGTAGCATGGCTTGCTTTGAATCTAATCCAAGACAATAGGATGTAAATCCCTCCAATATTGTCGGGAGATGTAATTATTGTAACCATGTTTGTTGGCTGAGAAACCATTTATGATATATGTGAACGTGAGAATACTTCAAGACGATCGTTACCTGCATCTTTCGAGCCAGGAAATCATGTATGTATATAAATAAATAAATAAATAAAAACTGTCAGGCAAATTAAGTATGTCTCTGGATATAGATCATTTTCCAGTATAATTACTATTTTACTCATAACAAAAATTAATGGTTTTGTTATTAAGGATAATTCAATATTTCTACAAGGTTTATTAGTTATTATCAAATTAATTAGAGATATATATATTTTTTTCATTTTTTTAAATACACTAGAATGGTTAAATTACCATTAAAATAAAATAAAAATCAGAACTAGCACACACGGGCTTTTTTGACTTTTTACTTTTAAAAGCACAGAAAAATAATCATATTACCTTGAAAAACAATTTTTTTAACTGGGGTATAAAGATTTTTTTTGTATTTTTATTATAGTTTTTTTGTTATAATCAAGTTGAGTGAAAGCAATTTAGACCCTTTTTATTTGTTGGAAAGTAGGTTTCATGAAAAGTAAATTCCTGAAAAGTAAATTATTTTTTGATGTTTGACAGTGTCATAGAAAACGATTTGGAAACATTTTCCAGTATTTGACTATGCCATAAAAAATAAGCTAGAAAATAAATTTTTAATTTTTTTTTCAAGTTTATTAAAAAGAATGTAATCTAAATCTAATATATTAAAAAGTTGAAAGAAGATTGAATTGAAAAAAAAAATTTCAATCTCATAAATTATTTCAAATAAATATAAATAGCAATTAGAATAATAGATATCAAATTTAACAAGTAAAAAAGTTAAAAAAATGAAATTGAAAAGAAGTTTCAATTTCATAAATTATGTCAAATAAAATAAATAACAATTAAAAAAATGATGATAGAATATGACTGATAAAAAAATTTCAATCACGAAAAATATAAGAGAAAACAAATAATACTAAAAAATAGGACTAAAGTTGATATAAAAATAAAATTATATCAAATTCTAAGGGATGAAATAAAAAAAAAGATTCAAAATAAAATATACAACAATAAAAAATTTGAGGACCAAATTTAATATAATCAATAAATAACATGATATATATATATATATATATATATATATATATATATATATATATATATATTTATTTTTTGCAACTTCTTTAAAATACATTCTGCCTAAAATAAAATATTTTCGTAAGAACCAAGCTTATTTTTCTTTTGACTATAAAATGCTTGATGTTAACCAACTTTACTGATACTACAAACATAAAAAAATTTAAAAAATAATTTTCAAAAAACCACTTTTCATGAAATAAATGGTGTGCTTTTTAATAAATATAAAATATTGTTTTTTAAAAAATTTGGTTGGCACATGCGATGCCCCTACGCTATTCAAGCAGCGAGTGAGGAGGTGTTTGATAACCAAACAATAGCTTTCGAGATGCTTGGCGGCCCTACCATCCATTGACAATGCATGTAGCATAAAGACTGACGATCTTTTCTTTTTCCCTTCCTTTCTCTTTTTTCTTTTATTTTAACGCCTGAACCTTTAAATTTTCAAAGAAACCCTTCAATTTGTTTTTGTCTTTAGATTTGATCAATGTTCTTTTAATTTCTATTTGTTTTGCTTTGAATTATTTTTCTTAATAGAATTTATTTTTAATTTTATCCATCGACATTTGATTTGATTTTATTTTTATGTCAAATTTGATCTTTATTCTTTTTATTATTATTTATTTTACTTTGGTAAATTTTTTAGATTTAAATATTTTTTTATTTCATCTTTCAACATTAAATTGATTATAAATTAACCTTTTTGGCTGAACCCGGGTCTAGAATTTTACGGGTTGTGGGTTTAAAAAACTAATTCAGGTTTAAGAGATTTGTCCGAATTTTCTTGTATTTTTTTCTTTTCTTCATGCTTATAATTTTTCAGGTTTATCCTTCAATATTTATTTATTTCTTAAATTTTATTTTTAATTTTTATAACTCTTTAATTTATCCATATTTAATCCAACTAGAGGTCAATTACAAATTAATCATGGCCAACGGAGAAGAGAATAATAAAAAGAAAAAAAAAACATATATTGTCTAGATTATAAATTTAACATGTTAACTTGCATCAGTTTAATGTGTCACCATATTTTTACTTCAGTCTCTAATATTTTTTTACCTCACTCATTGCAGTCAAGTAACTATTTTCTCTATAAAAATCAAAATTCCCCATGTGTGGACAAGACCAGAGGAAAAGGGGGATGCCGTGTCGAAGAAGACAAGGATGAAAAGAGGGAGGGACTGGATCTAGCGTCGATGAGGATGGACGACTGATATTGATGCTTATTTCGTAGGCAGATATGAGACGCACCGAGACTAGTGTGAGAAAAATCATGAGAGAAGACCTCCAAAGTCGAAGAAGTCGTTTCGTTACAAGTTCCCTCCTTTCCCTCTAATTTTTCCCTAAATTGTTCGAATCAGTGATTTTTCTTTCGTTCTATAAGGAATCTGCCTTTTTTTTATAAAAAAAAATAGCATTTATGTATCATTGTTGAAGGAAATATAAATTCTATGGTTGACTGTGGGACTGATTTTGAATGCCATGTAGTTGTGGTTTTTACAGTCAAGAACTCTCATTTAATGGGGTTCCAATAATTGTTTGCTCATCATGTTTAATTATGAAGCTTTGAGCTTGAAAGTCATGTTAATGGACAATACTTTTTGTTGCTTTTTGACATCCAGGTTTACTTAGGGAAGTGACTGGTCTTTTTATTTGGCTAATTTGATTTGGCTTTGGATAGTCAATTGCTGGTATGACTACATACGTTGTAGCTAGTTCTTTCTTGCTGGTGTTTCTTTTCCTGTTTTCCACACGATTTTCCCTTTTTAAGCTGTGGCATGGCCATTTTGCTGGTATGACTACGTTGTAGCTAGTTCTTTCTTGCTGGTGTTTCTTTTCCTGTTTTCCATACGATTTTCCCTTTCTAAAAGCTGTTGCTTGTTGGCATGGCCATGTTGCTGCTGCTATGGTTTTCTTGCTGTGGCTGCTTTTTTTTCAAATGATTTGCGTGAGCAGCAAATGCATAACTTGGAAGAGTGAAGGTGGAACGTGAGCAGAAAAATAATAGGGGCTTGCAAATACAAAGGAAAAGCTTAGCATGGTCGTGACCAAGGGGGAGAAATTGGTTCAGCGACAGGATTCATCAAGGCACGCTCTAGCTGAGAAAACAAGCGGGCTTGAGAAACGTGTGGATGAATTGCAACAGCTTGAATATCCATACTGTGTTAAGTCATTGGTTGGGAATGGAGAGCAAACAACTTATCTAAAAATTTTGATTTTTTTTTCTTAAAATAATTTTATTTATATTTTTAGATTATTTTGATATACTGATATTAAAAATAAATTTTTAAAAATAAAAAAATTTTATTTTGATGTATTTCCAAGCGAAAAATATTTTAAACCGCTATCACAATCCCAAACAGGTCTTTAATATACAATTATAATCGGTTACTTACTGTTTAAGCGTGTGATACAAATTGTATTTTAAAATGATTTTTTGTTTGAAAATATATTAAAATAATATTTTTTTATTTTTAAAATTTATTTTTGATATTATTATATCAAAATGATAAAAAAAAACATTTAAAAAATTAATTTAAAAAAATTAAATTTTTTAAAAAACATAATTCAATCATATTCCCAAACACATTCTTAGAAATAGATGCATTCTGCTTGTAAGATTTTGTGTATAAAATAAGTGTAAGCCGAATAGAAACTATAAATTTATCTGAAGGACTTTAGTTTAATACATCCTCAGTTGTTTTTAGCTCCGCCTCCTCTCCCCTATTTTGTTCTAGTTCGAGATTACATTAGAGAGGTGGGATATCCAAGATCAATCCCTGACAAATTGGTGAGAAGTGCTTTGGCTTCATTTAGAGAACGTGTCAATCTGAGACTGCACTGGATAATGGGGATCTAAGACCAACCTCTGGTGAATTGGTGACAGGCCCTTAGACGTCACCTGTAAAATATGTTAGTCTAAGACTGCACTAGAGAATGGGGGGATCTGATATTAACCCCTGGTGAAGTGAGAGGCCTTTTAGCATCACCTTAAGAATATGCCAGTCTGAGACTGGATTGGAGAATGAGGGATTCAAGATCAACCCCTGGTGAATTGGTGAGAAGTCATTTGATATCACTTGGAGAATGTGCCATTGAAATAGGGAGATCTCATACCTACCCTTTAAAGATTATGAGGCTATTTTCCTAGAAAGGCTAAGTCAATCTCCTTCAAAGAAAGTGGTGCTATTGCATTAGATAGATCAAGTCAACCCCTTCATTAAAAAGTGTTTAAAAGTCCCCACTAGAGATCTATAGTTGGGAAATGTATATCATAGATGCATTATTTTTATTTCAGAAATAAACTTAAATTCCTATTGAGGATTATGCATCTTAAGGTGATATGAGTGATAGGTACAAGGAAGGTTCTTAGGAGGAACATGTTTTAGAGATGGAGTCAATGTGTTTGTTGTGACTGCCCTGATAACTTTGAATGAGTGATTCTTAGGATACACCGAATAACAATGGGTTGATCTCTTATGGTTCTTCCTTAAGCTTTTATTGTTACTAGGAGAATGATTTCACTTAAAAGGTCCTTCATGCTGGTTATTCTTGTAAAAACAAGAAGGCCTATATCGTAGCAAACTAGCCTCTTCCACCAGTATATGATTTTTCATAACTTACTTCATCTTGAGCAAGCTTATGTTTAGTAAGGCATAAAGTTTTCTCTAGATAGCATGTCCCCTTACCCCTTTTATCAAAGCCTTTAAGGCTATTGGCTCAAGCAATTCTTTCATATTGAACATCTTCTCATTGAACCTCTTCAAATATACCCGTGTAGACTCATTCTCTTGTTGGGTAACATCAAATAGTTTCGTGGAGGTTTTCATGGCGAGTATGATGGTGTTGAAATGTGCCCATAGATTAACACAAAGGTCACTAAAACCATCAATGGAGCTTGGCTTCAAATTATTGTATCATGCACATGTAGACCCTTTGAAGGTTATAAGACGGATTTTGCACATTGAGTCACCATCCTAGATGACCAACTCCAAGCTACCATGTACATTTTGTACATGCTCCCCCGGGTCGGTTAAGCCATCATCTTGTCCAAACTTATTTTTGTGAAAATCTAGTCCTTAGGGAGTTGAGTGTTCAATACTCATTTGGAAAAGGGAGAACCCTTCCACTGATTGGGTCTGTAATTATTCTCACGATTATGCTCATGTATAAACCTTCTTTTAGTCCTTTGTTTGTTAGGCTCTTGGGAGCCTGAGGAGTTTGGCATGGAACGATGGTTACAGTAACTGGTGTCCATCTCACAGTAGCTAGGAGAAGGACGTTCGGAGTACCAACTCTGTAAATGGGTATCACAATGGCATGAGTGACCCTTTGAGGGGCTCTCAAGAATGTCATTATGTTTAGTCTCTTTTAGGTAGTGTAATCATCTACAAGTTCCTAGTGTGGTCAGTGGTCGTGGTGCTGCGGTAATGTGTGTTGTTAAGGGTGTGAAGACTTGTTAGGGTGGCAAGGTCTGATTTTTCCCTTGGATTGCTTACACAATCTGAATAAGAAGTTGCACATGACTGGTAAGTTGTTGAAGGTCTGATTGGGTAGAAGTGTTTGTGGCAACGAGTAGATTTTTCTTTCATCTTGACTCAGGTGTGTTTTGGTTGTATGCCATGGAATGACCTAGAAACGTCAAAAATAAATTTTAGAAACTCATGGTTTTTTTTATCAGTTTTCAACAAATAACACTAATTTATGAGTCCTAAAATCCAAGATGTTTAGAAATAAGGTTAATGTGTTGGATAAATAGTTAATTTTTTAGTTTAAACAATCCAATCCATTCTCTTTAGGTAAACCCCAGGTGTCAATTCAGTGTAAAAATATTTTAAATTGGATAAAGAAAATAAAATGAATGATGTGTGTGTGTGTGTGTGTGTGTGTGTGTGTAGGGTAAGGATACGAAAATTTATCTGAAATCATCGCTTTTTATGTTGGTTAAGAAATATAAATCCGATACAACTCAGGAGTTCCATAAAGATTTCAAAGGAAGTGTATAAGGAAATTAAATAAATAAATTATGAAAATTGGGAATTTGATGTTTGTAGTAAGGAAAGGGATATGGACCTTTGAAGTTCAAAAAAAAATGGTTAGCAAATAAATTTTTTAAATAGAAGTGCAAAAAATGCCCAAAAAAAGATCTAAATGTAAATTAAATTTAAACGGAAGTGATTTAGGAGGAAAGAAAGGTACTGAGGTATAAATTAATGAATTTTGATATCGCATATTGAAAATCGATATTAAAAATATACCGGAACGAGAGAAATAATACCCAATAACTATAAAATTTACTATATGAAACGACATGGTGGGAATTTGACAAATTGTTGCATGTATAAGGCTTGTTGTGGCCAACCATGGAGAATAGAGAAGGAAGAGAGGGAAAACTCCATTTTGTTTGAAAATTCTTGAGAAAAACAAGGAAAAAGAAGAGAGTTAGTGATACTAAAGAATTTAGGCAACAAAATCATTTAGATTTAAAATGTTTTGAGAGAAGAAATTTCAAAATGGAATGAGGTGAAAGTGATGGCAACAACAAGCAAGGAAGAAAAGGTGGAAATCCTTGATTGGTTAGCAATTGGAACCTAGATTACTCTTTCGTAATTGAATTGTTAAATTTCCATTGATTTTTTCATCATATTGAGATTAGGGTTCACGATGAATTTTAGAGGAAATGAGAAATTGAATTGAATTAATGTTTGTGACATAGAATAGTGTTGAAATGAGTCAAAATAACAAGTAATTTTGAAAGAAAATTTTTAGCTCCTTACTAAGTGTATGGCTTACCATTGATGTACGAAGAAAAGGGTGTTTATTTGAATATTTGACTTGATGATGTGTGATTATATGAATTAAAATGATGATAAATGCATGAAGGAATAACAATGAAGGTGTTAGAGAGGGTTGAGAAGAATGTTGATTGACTAGTCACTGAAATTAGGCAAACAAATTCTTAGAATGTGTTTTTAGCATCATTATAGTGTATATAACATGATAAGGAATTGGTTTGAATGAGGATAAGTTAAATTGGTGATGTGTGAATGTTTACGGAATTGTTGACGAAACTGGACAGTTTCATTCAAGCATGTAAATGAGGGAATTTAGACTAGGTTTATCATATAAATTATAGATTTGGATGTTAGCTATTCAAGGGAGTTGAACATGCTTAATTTGGAGTTTTAAAATCTTGTTATGGGTTAATAACCAAGAGGGGATCATGATAGACCTTACTAGACAGTTCGCTATCTTCTCGATAACAGGTAGTTTTGAGGGCTTTAGGAGTAGAATTGGGTTCTTCTCCTTTAGTAGACTTATATCACTGTATCTTAGCTTTCCAAGGGATTAAGACACGCCTTAAACCGAACTATTTAGTGTTAGTTATGGACAAAACATAAAACAATGTTCGAATGAAGAATTACATTGACTGTAATGTTGATTTGCATTTTTGTTAAAGAACTTAAGGAAAAAGATTTAATGGAACATCATATGTAAATTTAAAGAAATAGGGATATTAACGAATGAGATGATTAAAATGAATTGTATAGATTTTTTATTAGAAGGAATAAATGCTCATGAGTAATGATATGATATGCTTTTTAATACAGGGGGAGCCACAAGACCCAGATAGCAACCGGAGACTACCAGTCAAGCTTTTATAGCAAGTAGTTGCCTAACACCTAAGGTTTCTTTTATTTCCTACCATTTTAAATTTGCTAAGTATATAAGTGATTTGAACTTAGTGATATATATATATATATATATATATATATATATATAGATGTGTGTGTGTGTTGTGATGACACTGATTTACTATCTTGGAAATTGAGGTAGCTAATGGTAGCAATGAGGTTCTACTGGTACTAGTATTCTTTTAATTGATTAGTCGATCTCGGGTAATTAGATGACTCATGATGCTAATAAAGATTACTAACATCGGTATGGTTACTCCCAGTTAAGGGAGAAAGATAAATTGATTAATTATTCCAGGTCAAAAATAGTTAATGATATCAATGGTCGCATTAATATCGACAACTATTTCTGGTGTGATTAGTCATTCCGGGTAAGCAGCTAATGATATTATGGGTTCTTGACATCGACACCTTAGATGGTAAACCAGATATGGATAAGAATTGATTAACTATTCTGAGTTAGCAATAATTAATGATATTAATCGATTGTATTGATATCGACACTTGAATAAAATTGTTTTCTTTTATGAAATTTAATTTTGCAATATTATTGAATAAGATGTGTTGTGTTGATGATGATAAGTTTGGTTGAGATCCATGATAATTGGATCGAGTTGTGAAATGATATAAGAAGTGTAAATTTGATATTGTCGATAACTTAGGACCTCCCGGTATTGGGGAGACTCCGTTGAAATTTTGATGGATTTTTAAAAAAAACTCTCCTGAAATTTCCAGTTAATTGTTGTGTGTTGTCCTAGAAATTGAAACTGTTACATCCTATTTAAGGTATCTGGTGGCTTGATATGGAAAGTCTAGGTGGTTGGTAGCTGGTGTCAAGTAGGGCCTGATAAGCCAAGGTGGTTGGTAGTTGGTTCTTGCAAAAGGTCCTTTTTGATAGATGTGGGGATTCTTCGATGTTTAAGATACTGAGGGACTCATGTGGGGTCTTGAAAAAAATTTCCCAAGAGAGTGTTGGGCTAAGATGTTATGGCGTGCATAACGTCGAATGATGAATTTGCCTCCTTGATTTATGGGGTTTTGAATGTGTTGGGATAAATCATAAAATTATGACTTTTAGAAGTCGCCACCTAGTATTATCATAATTAAAAAACCTAATGGTATGTGAGAGTTTAGGTAATGAGACTAGTTGTGTATGGGGAAGACGTATCACCCCAGTACACCTTATTTATAGTAAGTTGCATTGTTGATTGATTTTCTTTTCCAAGTCCTGTTTATATTAATTGGTTCATCTAAGGTTCAAGAAAGTTCCTCCTCAATAAAAAGGATTCTATTTTTTAAGACTAAAACTTAATCATTCTAAAGTCCACCTTTTAATGGTGCATTTATTTCTATTTTGTATCTTTAATATATATGTATATACTTTACAGTGTAATTTTATACCTCCAAATGTTAAAGTTTACAATTAATTTTTAACACTTTATTTTTGTTAATTTATTTAATTTAATACCTGGAATATGTCTTATGTTGTAAAATTCATAACCCAAATATTAATTAAACAAATTAATTTTTATTATATTTTTGAAATTTTAGTCAAATTCTAATAGATAATTATAAATTGGTGATGATACTCATTGATTGATTTTTTTTTTGTTTGTTTTTGAAGTATGATAAAAAAGTAATTTTATTTTTTTATAAAATGCACATGGATTTTTTTTTGAATTTGGCTGTATACACACAAATAAAAAATAAAAACATGTTTTTGTGTTTTTTAAATACTGAATTTTTTTATTTTCTGAAATTTTGAATAAAAACAAGTATATTTAATATCGAGTCAGTATCTTATAGTACAAGTCTACAATCCAAATACTAAATGAAATGGTTAAAAAAAATATGAGGGAACATAAATAATTTTAAAATAGTTTCTGAATTTCTTTTTTAAACTTTTAAAAATTATTTAGGATTTATTTGGAAAAATATTAAAAAAAACAAAAAAAAAAACAAGATTTGAAAATTTTTATAGCACACATTTACCAAACAAATCTTAAGTACCCCAAAGATGCATTTTTCTTTGACAAATTTCTGTCAAGTCAATGATCTTAAATATTTAAAAGACTTAGTCTGGACTCTCTAGCTGAAACTAAAACAAACATAAACTAGGGATTCAGCAAAATCATATGTTAAGATCTAAGTCCAAACAAAACATTCATAAGCCCATAAAACACCTATTTAAGTGGGTTTCAGCAAAATCATAACCTATGAAACTTATCAAGCTAGGGCCCAAGGTTAAACTTATCTACACCAACCCATTACTGTAGCAAGAAGGAAACATTTGTTGGACATAACTCTTCAACGTGAAGGTTGTCGAAATGGTTGGGGATGGATTAAAGGCTGCGGCTCACGGTCTTGTGGAGGAAAAGTTGCTGGTGTGGAGTGGCTGGAACGCTGCTGGAAGAAACTACACTGTTGTTGATGGATATGTCACCGTTGACAGGTTGTGCTCACTGTGCTGGTGCAGAGGAGAGGAAGTGAAGCTGTTGCTGGACTACTGTTGGAGCACGGTGCTGAGAGCTGAAGACTTGCTGCTCCCAGTGTTAATGCAGAGCTGATTCCACGAGATGCCATTGCTGGAAGTGTACCTGGAGGCTCACGGCTACACTGCTGAGCAGTGGCGGAGCCGGAGTGTTTTTTAATAAGAAGGTAAATTATTAACAAATACTATATTATATAGATATACATTATAACTTTTTTCTTTGAGTTTTTATATTTTGAAACCGCTTCATAATAACTTCATTATCAATCTCATCGAAGATATCTTTCTCAATGCATACAACCAAACTATCATTCATCCACTTATTACTAATTTATATCAAGTAAAATTAATTTAAAAATACTTTTAAACTGAAAAAAATTACATTATAATTGTTCTCTTCAAGTTTTCATATTTTGAAACCGCTTCATAATTGCTTCATTATCAATCTTATCGAAGATATCTTTCTCAATGCATACAACCAAACTATCATTCATCCACCTATCTCCAATCCTATTTCGCAATCTACTTTTGACAATATGCATAGTAGAAAAAACTCTCTCCACTGTAGCAATTACAACTGGTAGAAGAAATGACAATTTGATAAGTATATATACTAATAGAAATATCAAATTCTTCTTTGTTTTTACTATTTTCTCTGCAAGACTGGCAATACCTTTGATATTAGAGAACTCATCATCACCACGTAAATCAATAATATACGTATCAAGTTGGTCACCAAGTACCATAAGATCCAATATAGAGAATTCACTAGGATAAAAAAGAGCAAGGGGAATAAGCTTTTCTTTGTTGAAAGCAAAGAAAGAGTCACTTGAGTTTAAACCTGCCACACAAAGAAGTAACTATGTACTCGTCTCAGTAAAACGATCATCTAACTCAGTAAGTTGCATGTCAATGATATTGTTAAACAATTCATAACGGAAATGGTGTAGGTTTGTAATCCCTTGAGATTTTCGCCTTGAACTCCTACGAAGCTTGTACTCATCATCCATGTTTAGAATATCAATATCATGTTTGATGTAAAAAGATGACACTTCTTCCAGTAAAGATTCCCAATCATTCTCTCTCATCATTTTGAATTGTTCATTTGATGTTTTCAATAAACTCATAGCATTTTCCATGTCTTGATCTTTTCTTTGTAATGCTTGTGAGAACTCATTAGTAACTGCTAGTATCCTTCTCAAATAATGAAGCATGAACACAAAATTAAATGATTCTATAATATCTGTTAAAATGATTACTTCTGTTATCTATTCTGAGTTCATCCCATTCTCCCTTATAATCTCAATCACATCAAAAACTGATGAAAACATTGCAAGTAGATGAATAATTGTAACATAGTGGGAGCCCCAATGGGTATCACCATACCTTTTAAGAGAAGTTTCTTGATTTAAGCCTCGTCCACTAGAAATTTCTCCATTTTCAAGTCCTTCAATAATTTTAGCATATTGTTTTTCTCTAATCACCTCCATCCTTTTGCATGATGCTCCAACTATGTTTATAATGCTAGAAATAAAATTAAAGACATCTCTAACTTCATTATGCTTCTTTGTAACAGTCACAAGAGTCAATTGAAGTATGTGAGCAAAGCAATGTACATAATATGCACTTAGATTGCTATTTAAAATAAGTGCTTTCAAGCCATTGAATTCACCTCGCATGTTACTACCTCCATCATATCCCTGACCACACAATCTTGATATGCTTAGCCCATGTTTAGAAAATAAAGCTTTAATAGCTGCCTTGAGTGAACTAGCAGTTGTATCTCGCACATATTGAATGCCAAGAAAACATTCAATTATATGTCCATTGTTGTCTATATATCATAGAACAACTGTCATTTGTTCCTTGATTGATATGTCATGTGACTTATCAATTAAAATTGAAAATAATGAGTCACCTAGATATTTGATAATCACATTTGTAATCTCCTCTGCAGCAGCTTGAGTAATGTCTTTTTGAATGTCTGGAGAAGTCAATTTGTTATGTCTAAGAGCTTCACTAAAAGTAACTCTTTTAATATCTTCATTATTTCTGGAAAGGAAATGCAAGAGCTCTAGATAATTTCCTTGGTTGCTTGAACATTCACATTCATCATGGCCACAAAATGGAAGTCGTTAGTGCAGCAAAAAACGAGTATACTCTATTGAAGCATTCAATCGAGTTCGATAATCACTTTAACTCTTTATTGTCTGCTCAAATAACAAAGTCATGATACTTTTTTTTTTCATTTATCAAATTCTCACATTTTATCCGAGCTGCATTGTGACTACTATTAGACTTTCCAATATGAAGATCAAATCTTTCCCTTTTTTTTTCCAATTTGAAAACCTATCACCCATAAACGAATCAACACCCCCTTTTGACTTGAAGAGGTAACAATAGAAGCAAAAGGCAGCATCTTTGACTATGTTGTACTCTAACCATGTTGAGTATGCACCAAACCAAGCTGGATTAAAGCGTTGTAGTGTTGATATATTCTCAAATTGTTTTTGAGGAAAATCACAGTGCGAAGGTTGACAAGGACCTTTTTGTAGATAAGCTCTTCGGATTGCATCCCTATCATTTCTATGGTATTCATAAATTGGTCTTTTTAAGCCAGGGTCAGCAAGGAGAGTGTCGGGGTTGATTTCAATATAACTTTTCTTTGAACTTGATTGAGTTACATGACTTGAAGCTTTGATTGACTCTTCATCTTCAAGGGATTTACGCTTGAAATACTTGTCTAGTAACATGTTAATTTAATATGAACCTGCTGGATTTTTTTATCATTATTAGTGTCTACATAATAATTAACACAATTACATAATAATTCACTATTAAATAAAAGTCAGTTAAGTTACACAATAATTCTAAATCTTTCATATGAAATTCATAGTAAAATACACATCAATTCATCAAAATCAAAACCCATTTCAATTCATATCTATATGCATATAATAAGTATGTTGATTAAATTATATTTAATTATTTCTAGATATTTAATTGAGGAGCAATGCCTAGTGTATGTGTAAGAGAAACAATTCTTGAAAAACATGCTTTCTACTTGATATTTTACTTATAAATAAATCATGTGAAAATATTAAATTCCAATAAATTACTCTGCCAATACAAGAGATGTCAAGAATAATGATTTTGCATGAATATTAATTTATTTCTTTATAATAAGAAAATAAATATTTAATTGATTAAATTAGTAGATTTAAACATTTATTTTGAACATATTTGAATATAATCATATCAAAACCCTTAAATTATCATAAACCCTAATAGTTTTAATAACTAATTATAAAAGAATAAAATTTAAATTAAACAATGAAATAAATAGAACAAATAAAGAAAAATTACCTAGAATATAAAGCAAAAAGCAAAAAAATTAATTGCTTAACTATACTTGACGAGAAATTTGCATACGGGAGACGCAGGGAACAACAACTCATGAAAAGAACAAAGCGGCACAGCAGCTCATGAAAAGAACAAAGCGGCAAAGGCAAAGAACGAAAAAAACTCTTTGGTAGTTAGGGGACTCTATCTTTTTAAGCTGGTCCTATTGATTTGATATAGAAACAAAAGGGAAATAGGGAAAGATTTGGGGAATGAGATGTGTGTGTGTGTGTGTGTGTGTAAATAAACATATAAGTCAATAATAATAAACAATAACAACTTTCTTCCATGTAGTAACATTTCACTAAACTAATATATTAATATTTTAATATAAAAAAAAAGTTAAGGGGGTAATTGCCACCTTTTGTTTCTATGTGGCTCCGCAACTGCTAATGAGGAGGAATGGTTGGAACGTTGGAGCTGACGCTGGAGAAGAATAAACCTCACTATTGCTGGGTTTCTGGATTTTCGCAGCTGTTAGAGGACGTCACATAAAAAAATTAATATTTAATTGTTCATCGGTAAAATCGTTTGTATAAAAATCGTAAATTAACAAACTAGAATCTCTAAAATCATAGTAGAGGTGCACATATCTTTTTTTCTCTTCTCCTCCCAAATCTTCATCTTTCCTTCTATTTTCTCTCTCTCTCTCTCTCTCTCTCTCTTTCTATCCTCAACCTATTATCTTCTCTTCTCTTTTTTTTTCCACGTGCAAGTATGTCTTCTACTCTCTTCTCTCTTCTCCTTCTCTTCTTTTCTATTAATTTAATGATTTGTTTGGATTATTTTTTTCTCTTTTTAGGCTCAGGAAAACTCAACATTAAGGTAAGATTCTTCTTCTTCTTCTTTTTTTCTCTCTTTTTTTGTGTTTTTTTTGCATTTTTTTATATTTTTCTGCTATTAATAATCGTATAAATTTTGATGGAAATTTTTTATTTTTTTATTTCACTGTTATAAATAATTGTATAAATGTTGATGGTAAATTTTTAATTTTTTTAATTTTTTTGTTATTAATAATTGTATAAATGTTTTTGGAAATTTTAAAATTTTTTAAATTTTTATGCTTTTTAATGATTGTATATAGATTGTTACAATTTGTTTAATTTTTATGTTATGTAATGATTGTATATAGATTGTTGGAATTCTTTTTTAATTTTTATGTTTAATGATGATATATAGATTGTTGGGATATTTTTAATTTTTTATAATTTTCTCTTATGAATATGGTTAGCTAATTGATTTGTTGGTCTTAATAAATAGTTTTTAATTTCATGAAAAATAAAAATTATTTAAAAATAATAAAAAATAAACAAAATAATAGCCATCATAAATGAAAAATTAAAAAATAGCTAAGATAATAGTTAGGATAAATGAATAGTTTTTAATGTGGAATATTGATACTACAAATCCTTTAATATTAACATATTAACCTCTTATGATTATTTCGTAGATGGTCATAGCAAAGTTAATAGAAAATTTTCTTAAATTAACATAATTGAAATTATTTGAATAACATAGATTGAAATAGCATCAACTGGTTTGTGGCAATCCAATTTAAATTGTTGTGTATTTGCAGGTTGAAATTTTTTTGTTAGTCTCCCATATAGAAGAGGTGCTACCAAATTGTTTTTAAATAGGAATGTTTTACAGTACCTTTAATCCTTTAATTTGTGTATATGCCTAGGGAAAGTCAATAGCACGTGTTATGCACAGGATCACTGCTAGTTCTTGTAACAAAACCTCTGACGACCAAGAACAAGCACCTAAAACATAAGAATCCACTCACGAAGTGGGCTCATCGAGTGTGATGCCACCACGTCGAAGGGGGGTTCCTTCACAACATGATCCATTTATCTAGAAGAACCAGGCTCAATGTAAGTTTGTTTTCCCTTCACATCAATATTTTAATCATTTTTGAGAAATTAATTTCAATTAACAAATGCAATTTCAGGTTTGCAAACATTGAGGAAATCGTTGATGGAAATTTCATTGTTTTAATGGAGTCAAGTTTCTAAACATCCTAAATGAAAATCTATGATTGATGCATGGCTTAGATGATTTAAGATTAGTATTAACTTAACTAGTGTAAGGAGGGTTTGGGAGAATCACATCACTGCAACTAGGTAAAATTGAAATGAAGATAATTTTTTTAATCCTTTTATTCAATTTTATTATTCAATTACTAACTGATAATTCATTTTTACCATATAAGTTGAGTAACTTTTTATGCGAGGCACAAAAAAAGACCAAAAAATATATGAAAGAAAGAGAGCTTCCAGGCGGAAAAAAGTTGACAGTATGGAAGGATTTCAAACCTCTGTAAGTCTCAGAGGTTGTATGGGAAGAATATATTAAGCACATGACGTCTAATTATTTCCTGCGATGATTACATTCCGATGTGAAGAACTGGAACCAGTGTGTTAACGGTTCTGTTGCCACGCATAGTGGCAGCTCCATTCTGTTTGTTTTGCATGTAAAGCAGATGATAAGATTTTTGTTTTTTAACTAAATCCATTTTTTATTTGTTATTTTTTATAAATATATTTAACTAACAATAATTTTCTCTTGCAGGCTACAGTTCTTAGACGTGAACTAAGCCCAATGGAGCTTTTTATAGAAATGCACGTATGGATTGATAACTGCCAAAAAAGAGTGCGATAGCTCGTGGATAGTCAAGCTCAATACTTTGTATGTGTTATATTGTTTTCAACCATTTTTGTCTTAAGTTATTATTTTTTTGAATTTGCTGACTTTTTCTTCTAGGATACATATAACACTGGGTTGAAAGGAGAGATACAATGACAATTTTTCGACCCATCCGAATCTCGATCTGGATTTATGGTTGGAGGCAGGATTGTCCGGTGGACCCGATAGAAATTGGGTGTACAGTCTCTTTAATACTACGACCGAGTTTTTGCGGATGACTCACAATGTTTCTATTGTTGGATGCTCATAATCAATTCTGAACACTCAAGCTTCGAAGTTTATGGCGATTTTAGATTAGCGAGTTAAAGATCAGACGGCCCATCTTGCTACTAATTATGAACGACTCAGTGATGAAATGGCCAAACTCTGCCAATTGGTAATTGAGATGAGATCACAGATAGGTGGTACATTCACTCCCTCGTATTTCTCCCACGGTCCAAGCGAAGATCCACCTCCTCCTCCTCTAATGCCTTTATTGTAGATTAATTGAATTTGAACTTAAAAATGTTTAAATTTGTAATAAATATTGAATTTTATATTAATTTATTTTAAAACTATTTTCTATTTATGTTTAATAGATTTTTTAAAAATATATTTTTTTAAAGTTATTATTGATGGGGTTACCAACGGACATACTCCGTCTGTATATTCTAGATAGTTGAAAAAAATTACTACAAATATCACTGTCATTGTTTACTCACTGATGGAATAATAGCCTGACAGATCACAAATCACCGAAGAGAGTTTTTTTGACAGATTATTTTTGTTCGTGATCACATTAGCAAGTTTCATACTGACGGACTATGAGTATAAAAATTGATAGAAAATTCCGTTGGTGAATTTAAAAATTCTAATAGTGAAAAGAAGAGGTGAGCAAAAAAACCAAAAAACCGATTAAACCGAGAAAAACAGAAAAAAAAAAATTAACCGAATAAACCGAAGTAAAAAAAACCGATTAAAATTTTGAAAATACTGGGCAGTCCGGTTTGGTTTCGGTTTTATAAGCAAAAAACCAAAAAAACCAAACCGAACCGAACCTAAATTAAAAAAACAGAAAAAACGAGCCAAACCGGAAAAACACCGAGTCAAAACCGGAAAAAACCGAGCCAAAACCGAGAAAACCGAGCCAAACCAGATAAACCGAGCCAACCGGTTTGAACCGGTTTTTTTCCTAAAAAACCAAACTGAACCGAATTGAAACTGGTCGGTTTGAACCGGTTTCGGTTCGGTTTTGGTTATTTTTTTTAAAAAATTCGGTTTGGTTAGTTTTTTTTGATAAAAATTGAACCGAACTGAAAATGATCACCCCTAGTGAAAAGTATAGTAATAATAAATTGAAAAAAAAATCTTAAACTAAAAAAAAAAGAAATAAGAATAACAAAGAAAATATTTATTATTCTAACAAATCTCTTTCATCATATCTCTAGGTAGAAAACATACTATCAAATTAATTTAATTCCTAAGAAATAAATTAATACAGTTTTTTTCAATATATGACTATTTATATATCATATAAAATTGTAAATAATATAAAAGAAATATTCTTAACACATCCCTAATTCATATAGTATCTTATTGATATTTTATTTTGAAAATGAAAATTACTTTGAAAAATGGTCAAAAAATCAATAATTTAATTTTAATAAAAATAATAAAATTATATTAAATTTTATGTAATTATTAAATCATATAATTAGTTTACAGAGAGAGAGAGGAGGGGTTTGATTAACCTCTTCAAAGAGTGAGGAGGTTAACATTGTATCCCTTTTTTTAAGAACAAAAATATCCAATCACCTTTTTCATGTTGTGGTCCCTAAATATTAAGAGAGAAGAGAGAAAATTACTAGAAAATAGAAAAATAGAGAATGTAAAGCCCTGGCCTATTATAATTATTATAACGTAGATAATCAAGAAACACGATGAAAATTTTGATGCATAGAGATTTTGCTATACAGATTTAAAAAAATTTGTGATTATTGAATGAATAAAAATAAATGATACAATATTTGCACCCGAAGTTAGCTTGGAAATGTTAAATGTTCAGCCGCAAAACGGTATAAAAACATTGAGGATTAAATGGAAATGACTAGTTTCCTGGTTTGAAAACTAGTGGTGCCAATAAAATTGCCCACTGTGAACTCCACCTTATAAACTTCATAGTTTGGAAACTATTAGTGATAAATATTTTTACAAAATGTTTGGGTGATGAATTATAAATTCAGTCATTCAATAGTACAAAAAAAATACTAGGATACAAGTTGGCATGCAACCAAACATGATCTAGGGTTAATTAAGGGGGTATAAATGCTTTGAGCCAAAAAGAAAAAGTACTCTTCCTCTTCCCTCTAGGGCTGACCATAAGCAGCAAAAATTCCCTCCTCCTTGAAATTTCTTCACTAAAACTCTTGCATGCCCTTAGAAAATCATACTTCGATGAATAATGAGTGAATGGGAGGATGCAAACCATCATTTAGAGGTGTGTGTGTGTGTTTAGAGAGAGAGAGAGAAGACAGTTTGGTTAAGGAGGAAGAAACTCGAAGGGGGCTAAGTTAAGGAGAAGAAAAAGAAGAGAAAATCAGCAAGAACACCCTAGGCTTGTTTAAATTCATAAGTTAAGAACACTTTCCTTGTTTCCACTCTTGTTTCAATGGATATTGTTAGAAGGAATGAAACCATCAAATGTGGAACCCTAGGGCATTGACATATACTGATTTTGGAACCTAATGAATCAGAAAAGACATATTAGATGAAATAGTTGTTTTAGATGTTAAAAGAATACATGAAAAATTCTTCTTTAATTGTACAGCCTATAAATTCAAGTCTGGACATTTTTGTTGTCTGACTTTCAATTATGTTTGAGAGCTGCTATCGATGTATTTTGATGAATATTTCTCATGGATATTGTGTATAAGCGTGTTACCTTTAAATGGAAACAGAGTTTGCTTTATTTGGAGTTATAGAGCTCCAAATATGAACAAAATACCAAGGCAAGGTCATGCTGGAAACTAGTTGACATAATTGTTATCTAACTTTCAATTAGGTTTGAGATTTGATATTGGTAACTTTTGATACATGTTCCTTATAGGAATTATATATAGATGTGTTAGCTTTAAGTTGAAATAAGTTTCCCTTTATTTGGATTTATGGAACATCAGATATAAAAGAAATGCTAAAGGGTTAGGCGATAGGCTATAAGACAGAATTGTCGATTTACTTCTAAATGGATTTAAGGTTCGTGAATGACATAATTTTTAGCAACCATATTCTTGAAATTTGTGCTTGAAGGTGTAACTTTCACTAGGAACTGACCCTTCTTGAATTAAACCTTGAGAACTTTAGTTAAGGACTAGAAACCGTAGAAAAACCATGCTGCAAAGCGATGGACAAATTTGTGTCTGTGAAATAAGTGACTTTGGACATGTTAATGATTTATATGAGTTAGCTCTTCTAAAACATGGAAGATGTATATATTAACATTCTAAAAAGACCTTATATATAAGGCTTATGTGAAACATAGACACTGAAAATCATCAATGAGAAACTGAGTCGTATGGATGTTTGAGCGTTAGTACGCTAACTTTAGAAATGTGCGTAGTATATGTATGTATGTTATGATAGGACAAATGGACATGCATGAAAGATATCATGTATACAATAAATAAATGCAGATCTATTGTACACAATGGCTTGATGGAAACATAACCTAAGACTTCTCTATGAATCAGGATAAAAGATAAGGATTGGATCTTCGGTTGGAGAAGGCCATGACACGGGAAGAGTAGGTAGGTGTCTCACACCTCTTCTTTTCAATTCACATTCAATTAATGCTAGGCTATATATTCTTATAAATTGCTAGTTACAACAAGTTCTATATATATATTGTACAAAAAAAAATTAGATGGATTATGCAGAATGCATGATTAGTTGCAAGTTGTTGGTTGATGGTAAAGAATTATTAAATTGAAATTGGGAAGAGAAGTAAATAATAATAATAATAATAATAATAATAATAATAATTACCGTAGTGTTGATGGCTAAAGCTCTGTTATGAAGATACTTAGTGCCGTAACAAAAATTACAAATAAGACCTGGCAACTGCAGTAAAGAAGTTGAAGTGTGATCATGGTTTTGATATTTAGTTACTATAATGAGTAACTAAGGAAATGATATGGTGGGATGTTTAGTTTCCGGAGGAGGGAAACTGAGGTTAAAGTGATAATACTTAGTCGCCGAAAGATTAATGACTATGAAATTGGTGAAGCTAATACTTCATCATGAAAATATCGATGATTAAGGAAGCAAATTGCAAACATGAAATAATTGATAAGATTAGCTTCGGGATGATCGGGAACATTTGATCAAATTAGCTGCAGCTAAAGGCATCCAAGTTGGATGGCCGAAAATATTTGATAAGATTAGCTTCAGCTAATGGCATCCAAGTCGGGATGGCCGGGAACATTTGATCAAATTAGCTGCGGCTAATGGCATCCAAGTTGGATGACCGAAAATATTTGATAAGATTAGCTTCGGCTAATAGCATCCAAGTTGGGATGTTCGGGAACATTTGATCAAATTAGCTGCGGCTAATGGCATCCAAGTTGGATGGACGAGAATATTTGATAAGATTAGCTTCAGCTAATGGCATCCAAATCGGGATGGCCGAGAACATTTGATCAGATTAGTTGCGGCTAATGACATCCAAGTCGGATGGCCGGGAACATTTGATAAGATTAACTCCGTTTAATGGCATCCAAGTCAAGATGGCCAGGAACATTGACAAGATAAGCTTCAGCTAATGACATCCAAATTGGGATGGCCAAAAGTTTCTAAAAGAAAACAATGAAAAGGTCATACCGTTCGTACATAGGATAATCAGAATTGAGTAATGAGTTAATTGACACTAGTAATATCCAAATTGGGATAGTCATGAATACTTAAAAAGATTATTGAAGGTTAATATTAATGAGGTCATATTGAAACGATAAAGAAATTATAAAATTATATGAGACATCTGACATAAGTTAACTATATGCATTGTACTAGGATTTCATTAATACTCCCTCATATCTTAACACATGTTTATGAATTTGATGTTGTAACAGGACTTTCGTACACCTAAGCTGCTTGGTAGTCTTTTAGGGTAGTACTTTTATTAAGGGTATGTAAGTAACAAAATAGAGTATTAGTAGCATGAACATAAGACATGCCCTTTTGTGTAAATTATAATGTATTGAATCTTAATCTATGTAAATGTAGTAAGTTGTAAATTTCAATAATTATTATGCTAATTGGAAATCCTTCAATTTATTTAAATTCTATTTACATAATTTATGTTAAGTATAAATTAAATAAGTGACATGCTTGCTGATAATAGAACTTATATCAAAAAGTATATTGATTGGAAGACATATTGAGATGTATTGATGACCGAATGGTATTATGATAGTGTAGTCGATAACTTGGTATAGATTATATACAAAAGAGACTATGTCGAAATTTTTGTGGAATATAAAAAAAAATCCATATCAAATTTCCCAATGAATTCAAAAATAAGATATTAAAATTTGGGGTCATTATAGAGAAAGAGTTCAATCAAGCGCTTTCCAACCATGAAAAAGATTGATCTTGGTGTCAATGAGTTCACCTTGCAGAGAGGAGATTCGTGAAGGTTGTTTGGATTTATTTATCCTATTAGAAAAGGTAGATTAGAGCTCGGTAATTTTCTTTATTTGATTTAATCTTTTATTTTTTTATATCAATTGACGAGTGTTTAGGGGTTAAAATGAGTTTAATATAGTGCTTGTGATTTTCTTAGGTGTTTATAGGTGAATACAAATTGAAAAATAAGTTTTTAAGATCTAAAATCTCAAACCCCAATTTTTCAGACACTGAATGTAGTTAGAATTTGCACAAGAAATTGACACATTGTCTACCTAAATGAATGACACATCATTTGTTTTATGAAAAAGATTTATGTTTGATGACATGTTGTCTACTCATATATATATATATATATATATATATATATATATATATATAAAAGATAGGTATGTGGGCCTAACCTTTGAAGCCCATTATTGCCTAAACATTTTCTTTAGGGCTAGGTGTGTGACCCGTCCTTTGAAGCCCAAACGTGCCGGGTCTATTTGTTGAACAACCATTATCTTTTTTCTTTTTTTCTTATTTTATATTTTAGATTAAAATTATCTTTATTTATTAAAATGATATTTAAACAATTTTCAATTATGTAATTGATACGGTTCAGCCTTGTGATAGGAACCTAATAAGGTCAGATTTGGATTTTGGTGTAAAATACGCAATAGTCCAGGCTTATGAAAACTGTCATAATTCTCAATCTGACCATTGGATCGAGCTAAAATGTTACGTTGACTCTCTAGACATGTTTTCCTACCTTGGGTTGAAATTTCAGGTCAATTAGAGTTTGGGAAGGCACCGCAATACTGGTCAACAAAGGCTGTACGAATTTTGTTATTTACTTTCTTTTGACTTGTGGACTTTCTATTTGATTAGGATTCTTTTTCTACAAGGATGTGGCAGCTGGTGTTGGGAATTTTCTAGTTCCACAAGGATCTTTAATGAGCTGCAATATAATCTCCAAGTGTGGTAAGGATTCATGAATGTTTCAGAATCCTTTTCTTATAAGGATTCCTTATTCATCCTAGCTACATAAGGAAAGAAGGGCTAGTAATATTTAATAACAAATTAGTTATTTTTATTATTTTCTTTCATGTTTGGGCTTAATTAAAACTTTGTTTTGAGTTAGGATCCAAGACTTGTTTGGATCAGGTTATGGGTTTTTCAGTTTATGGTTTTTGGGTCAGTTTTGTATGTGGGTCAGTTCAGCCCACAAGGGTAGATCCATTAGGGTTACTTTTAAGAACTATTTAAACACATGTAGCCTAAATTTCGGCAACTTTGATGATTATTACTTATGAATTTTTCAGTTTTAACATGTGAGAGTGATTCTTGTATTTTTCAGTTCTTGAACGAATTGAATTTAAATTATCGAAGATTAACTGGCTTCGTGGCGTCATTCTACTCAATCCAATAGTGTTGGTGACTTATGGCAAGTTTTCATTGTGTCACACTCCTATCAGATCTATTTCGGCTTTCCAGGATCAGATCTCAATTTTGATTGTGGGTTACGTGATCACGAGGTTTACATCAGTGATAGTTTTCACAAACATTATAGCTTTGTATGGTAATATTAATAATTACTTTATAATTAATTATATTTTAACTTGCATGATTTCTTAAAAACTTTGCTCATTGATATTCAATAAAAATGAAATATCTATTTTATAATTTTTTTATATTTATTATTCTCATATTTATTCTTACATGTAAAAATGATCAATTTATGATTTTTTTTTAATTTTTAATTGAAACTTGTTTTCACAATCATAGCAAGTTTTTATTTTAAAAACAATATTTCTAATAAAAAAATTTCATAAAAAGAAGAAGAAATACATGAATGAGGAAATAGAGTTTTTGATTAAAAGATACACTTTTTTTCCTCTTTAACTCAAGTCATTAGAAGTTGTATAAATATATATTTTTTTAATTTTCATTAGTTTTTATTCAATAAATCATGCTGTTAATAAAAGTAAATATTTTTATAAAAATAATACAAGAAGATAATTTTAACAAAAAATATATTTTTCTTCGAATCTTATCTTTCCACGAAATTCTATTTTAATTTTTTTAATTAAATAAAATTATATTTTAAAAATTACTCTATAGCCACGCACTGATATATATTAAATATTTTTAATTATTTTCTTAGTTATATTTTTAACATTTTCCTTACGTACAATAAAAACGAACTATTTAAATAGAAGTACTTGTAAAAAAATATAACCAAGTTAAAAGTTAAATAGAGTTTTGAATAAAATTTATATTCATATCATTCCTTATTATTTGTTTTATATGTAAACATTATATGAATTAAAAGAGTTTTTTCAAAAAATAATTCATGTTTTTTCAAACCTTTGAAAAACAAAAACTTTGAGCAAATGTTGAAATAAATATTTCCTATATTTTTTTTTCCTGTTTTCTTTCCTTTGTAATGCTGCATTTGGATATTCATATGAGGTTCCCTTGTACCCATGTTGATGTCCAATAAAGAATGAAGCCCATGTTTTCTTGTTAATAATTTCATGCCTATGCTATACAAATCATAGTTTTGAAACCCGACCCGGTCAAGTGATCGGAAAAAAAAAACAAAAAAAAAACACATAACTACCTACAATGCAACACTTACATAAACCAAATTTAAATTATAAACCAACAACATAAATTTAATTCAATATCCAAAACACAAACAAAATATAAATTCTAAAATATTTAAAACAAAACATCCAACCACATAAATTCTAAAATATTTAAAACAAAACATCCAACCACATAAATTCTAAATAAATAACACATTCACTTTTGTTCAATGAACACATTAAGTTCTTCTGTGTCCATAAAAGCAAAATTTGGATCAAATGTCGATGGAATTGAGCCAATCTTGTCAACACCTAATAAATCATCAGTATGCTCCTTTGAAACTTCATCGTCATAATCATCTTCAATATCATTAACATTTATGACATCTACATTTCAAACACAATTAATAAATAAATATTATGTGTTAAACAAAACTTTATTTTAAATAATATTTATCATTAAATAATCAATCATTAATTACCATCATCTAAAGTATCTTGTATGGTCATAGTTGATAGAGCTTGGTGAAAACTCTCTGCTTCTTCAGCTGTCAAGATTGACGGGTCATCTTCTACTACCCAATTTTCAATGTCACAAATTGTCTCAAC
>Ga0325410_1001495_pt1 | contig 25922 bp, 16 predicted proteins | sample PopdelMetagenome_16_FD_206182 | JGI IMG/M metagenome (GOLD analysis project Ga0325410, IMG submission 206182) | Populus deltoides microbial communities from Bellville, Georgia, United States - Xylem-PdIQD-R3 | ecosystem: Host-associated > Plants > Phyllosphere > Stem > Wood/Secondary xylem...
CCACATTGTTGAGAGTAGACTTTCACTGGGATGAAATTCCTACGAAATCAATAGGGTAAAAACAGAGAGGTTGCTTTCAATGTTGAGATTGCAACATTTCCGTACTGTATTTTCTTCTTTTTTTCGTTTTTTTTTTCTCATCCAAAGTAAACCTTGTTGCGGCAACTTGAGATTATTCGATAGCAAAAACAAGATAATAACAAGATCTAGAGCTCAAACAAAATTGGTTTCAAGTTTGCTTGATAAATGCTCTCCATAAACGGCTTTTCCAAACTTCTTAATACCTCCAGTCTTCTCCTTACAAATATCTAAAGGCTCCACAGCAGCATCGAAGTTGGGCTATTCATGCAACGAAGGCAGTGTGAGGGTCATTTCCTGGAGCAAGAGAAGACAATGCATAGAAAGGATATGTGGGACTAACCTCGTAGAAATAAGCTACGCAAACCCGATATTTTGGAGAAGTGTTGATAACTCGGTGCAGAGTGGAATCATACATACCATTAGACCAAATCTGCAGTTTACCAAGGTTCATGATAATGACGACTAACTAGAAACCAAAGCAAACAAACATTTAGGTCCATTTTTGTCCAAATTTGCATACCTTCAGCATATCTCCAATGTTGCATACAAATGTTCCCGGAATTGGAGGGGCAGATATCCACTCACCAGACAGGTTTCTCACCTTCACCAACGAATCTAAATTAGGAACTAGAGAACATGACACAGCTGGGATTTAAAACAGCAGTATGAACTCAAAGTTTGAGGCTACAAAGGTAGATAGCCAAGATATAATGATGCCTAAAATCCCGTACTGATATCAATGCTTCTACTTTTCGCTTAGCTAACAGAAATATTAACTCTTCTTTTTTCTTCTCTTTAACAAGGAAGGTCGTGCGTGCTGCACTCACAACCGAAGCCACATTAAGCACTGTAAAAAGATATAACATGAGCTGGTATAAGCAATTATTAGTTCTACAGTTGTTTTACAGCTAGAAACCATAAGAGATGTTTTCTATTGGTGCTCAAGCACATTCAATAATCCTACAGCCACAAGGTCAGCGTATTTTGATGTGATCATTGGAATGGAACAACAAAAACAAAACAACTGTACAGGAATTGTTTAAATGTCCAAAATTTTTTTTGCCACAGAAGCCTTCAACAATCTTCAATTGTACTCATTATACGATAAAAATGGAAAACAGTCTGATCACAGACAAATTTCAGAGCATGTCTAACAGTCTACACCAAAGTCCAAACAATTATTGTCTCTATAAAGAGCATGATAAAACCCGGTTGCAAGTTGTGGACAGAGGGTTGACAAAATAAGCAGCTTAATAGAGTAACTATATTTCTTATGTTTACAATACTCTTAAAATCTAGAGATTCAGAATTGATTTTTTTTTTTGTTAACATATAGCAGATCATAGTAACAGTAGCTATCCTTGAAATCAGGACTTTAATTGCATGATTTACCTGAAGTGCGGTAATACCATCATCCTGATTGACCAATGTCACCAAACCTGTCATGCAACAATACACAATGAATTAATCCACAAAATAGATTTATGAGCCAGTAATCAGCTTAAGGTTCATAAACTTTACCATAGTCTGTGTGAGCTCCACTGTAATGATTTGCATAGAAGAATCGAGCAGAGGGCAGAAGAAAAGAAAAGGACAACATTTGCATTAGACCCAGCAACTTAAAGCTGCAAAGAGCTAAAAAGCCAAAGAGCACCAAGAGTAATAAGATTTCTTACCATCCTATGTTGTTTTCAGGTGCATTTTGGCCATTTGTATTGGAAACACCTGGATAACCAATGACACGCAACACCCAAAATGCATCTCCAGCTCGTTCACCTTCAAATTCATCAGCTGATCCACCCAATGCCAGAGCAATTCCCCGCATAATTTTTCTTGACAAGTCTATCAGTGCACAGAAAAACAGAGTTTCATACTGGACAAAGTGTGATAGATAAAGAGAAGAATCCGGAAATGCATGCCTGTGCAAAAACTTATATACTCCTCCATCAGTACTTTGAAATAAGGTGGATCATGTGGCCTGCAAAAGGGAGCGCAGAAAATGAAAAAAACAAAAGATCAGTATTGAGAAGCAACCTAACCATCCAATCAACACAAACTCAACAACAGAATCAACATTAAGCTTTACAATGAAAGCTAAAACAAAAGAATCAGCAATTAAAAGCTATGACGTGGTGCACAGAAGAAACTTGAAATAGAAAGCTTATTAACATATAGCCAGTTTCACCTATCCAAAAGCATCATCAATATAAATTCAACAGGCAATCAAGTATCCTAGACTATGATGGTCAATTAACCAGTCAACCATAAGTAATATGGTGGAAAGCACTTACTGGGATAAGATCTGAAAATTTTGAAATATAAAGCAAGAAAAATATGATAGGGGAAATTTCCAGGAATCATTGAAAGTTCTGCATACCATTGATTAACTCCTTCAATGATCTTGCCAAGCGTTCCATACATCCCTGGTGTTACCTCTCTATAACACTGTCCTCAAGAACCAAAAAGAGCAATTATAATCTTGTGGAAAAAACATAGATGGGCAAGAGCAAGAGCAAAGCTGACATAAACACATACTACGAGAAAGAACATCCAAGTGCATCTCACATGTATGCCAAAGTAACTATCTTCAGAAAACGGATACAAATAAAGTGACTAACATCATAGCCTGTGAAAATTAATATTGGGTAATTGGAAGAATTTGTTTGAACCAAATTGTAAGTACTTCTTGATAAACATTCTTAAGCTATGTCACTGATTGGTCAATGATGGTTCAGACAGATAAAAAGAATAAATAATTTCAATATGGAATCGCATACAAGATACAACCTTTGTTCCTTTCTTATATTTATTTACATGTTTTATTAATTTCAATATAATTTAAGAAGACATTAACACTTAAGGATCACATGCATAGGATGGCACTAGAAAACTAATACATACATCGATGGCTTCATGCATATCAGGAATGCCTTTGGTTATGTTTTCTCCGATCCTCTGATATCCCCTGCATTCAAAATGAGACCTCGCAATTTGAATATAGCCTAGAATCCTATACGTAAATCATAATCAGAAAGATATGGCTGGCTATTTCAAGGAGCAAACCTGTATCCAGCAGCAGCACTCAACTTGATTTTCAACTTTTCTTCATAGGGAAGATCAAAAAATTTGCGTGTCACATTCTTAACATCTTTCATGAGGGAATCGGGTATACCATGTCCCTTCTAATGAACCACAAGGTAACAGGACAACAAAAAAACCAGAAAATAAGTCCAGAAAATAAACAAAGAACATTTCCTTCTGACTATTTGTAGACAACACATCATCTAGAGTAGGAGAAAGGCGATGTCTTTTTCCAATTTAGCATAGAACCGATTAAGGCAACGCAATTTTTTTCTCCAAAGAATTGCTATCCAGAAAAGCAACATAAAAATGAGTTTGAGGAAGAATTATCCTTCTAAATAGCTGTTGTCACTTTCCCCTCCTAGAAGATGGGAAGAAACGCCATTCAAAAAATATGGATAGAGACCAAATTTGATTTCTAATGGTTCCATCCCATCCTTAGTGATAGCAATTCAACCAAACTATAAAACACAAAATAGCCACAGAGAGAGAGGAGAGAAAAAAGAGTACCACATAGAAGAATCCAGCTTCTCTACAAGCCTGGTCTAATTGTCCAACAACTTCAAGAACATCTGGGTCTTGAACTCTCTTCGGATCATCACACTTTGCCACTAATGGACTAATATCTGCATAACGCAAGAGAAAAGATGACACACAATCTTAAATTTGACAAGAAGAAGGCTTCGGTTTCAGAAGGATAACTAAAACTAATGACTGAAAGCTTGAATCTTGTCATGTTTAGATAATGAAGAAAACAATTAAAACTATATTTTTGTACGTATGTAAAGTGGGTTTTAATAAAAAGTAGAAAACATGTGGATTACCTATAATTGGGATTGATTTGAAGTCGGTTGCCATGGATGGGCAGCCTCTCAGTGATCGGTTGACTGAGTCGGAAAAGAGATTGCAAGTTCAAAATTGTTCGTTCAAAAAGAAGTTTATTGGTTTCTTTCTCAAAAACTAAACAAGGAAAGGAAAAATTGGACCAAATTAACTCGGAATTAGCTCCACTTCGATATTCGGATTACTGGGTCCTAATTGCATCCCATATTAATTTTGGGTTCAATTAAATATCTTTTACTTTGTTTTTAATTTCAGGTCTATTCAGGTTTGATATATAATATTTTTGTGTCAATATATCAAACATTATTGTAAATTATTTAAATGTTATATTTTGTTTATTTGGTATAGGCAAGGAATATACAAGCCATGTGGTTAAGTTATAGACTCTACTTTCCTCCAAGTTATGCATTTAACACATATGCATATTTTTTTTTTATTTTAGATCAATAAAAATATTTATGCAACACATTCAAAGTCTTAACAACACCAAAATATCTTATTAATCCGTCCCGGTGTGCTTCACGTACAAGCAATTCACGCATAGAACCTAATGAAACACACAAACGACTCTCTTTAAATAAATATCCATCAAATCTATAGAACTTTCCAAAAGCTGAAGTTTCGCATGCAATATATACATTAGCAAAATCACTACTATTCTTATACAATTCTTTTATGTGTTTAAATCTTAGAAATCTAATCGGCATATATTTCTTAACATGATAATATATTCTTTATTGAGGGTTAATAATTTTTTTAATATTTATATACACATATAATTCTTAATCTATTTTATTAAATACATGTATTAAATTTGATTTCATAATTAATTTTTTTATTATTGCTGGAAAAAACATTATCAATATCTGCAGATTCTTTTTTTACATTAAAAAAACTAATCATATAGTATTACATCAAATAAAGTTGTAAACATAGCTATAACATGTAATCCGAGGATCTATTCAGCCCAAGATCCAGATCCGAGATCAAACAAGTTGATTATGGACACCTCAGATCAAGATTTTTTTCTAACATCTTTTAAACAACTTTGTTTCTTTTTTTTAAAAAAAAAAAAAGTTTTCTGTTGTAATTTTATGGAGTCAAGTACAGGTAGACCAGTAAAAATCAGTCCTGTCTGGTAGGTCCCAATTATCAGTGGTAATGTACGTTTAATTTGACAAGCAATAATGGTTGACGCAATTATTGATCATCTTGAAATGTGGAATTGGAGGTTACGTTTGCAGAACATCCCAAGAAAGTGTACATCACAAGAAGAAAGTCATTGGCCATGAATGCCTGTAGAGAATAATCTCGGGAGAAAAAAAAAATGCTTTTAAAAAGAATACAGGAAATCAATGAAGCTTGAAATTAAATAATTAAGAAAAGCCTGTAAGTACAAACCTTGAAGAAGAAACTAGAGAGGAGAAAAAAACTGAAAAACTGACTTAATTGAAAAAATAAAAAGAAGATTAATTAAAAATGTCTAACCGGTAAAAGAACCGATTAAACTAAATATTATAAAATATTTTTCAACTTATTTTTTATTATACTATTAAATATCAAAAAATAATTTATTTTCCTGGAATTTACAATTCTGGAATTCACTTTCTAAAAAAAAAATTAATTTCTAACAAATAAACGGGGTCTAAACAAAACCAGATTTTAGTTAATTACTAGTATTATAACCGACACTATGCCATAAAACAAATTACAAGTTAATTCTTAATGCATTAGAAAAAAGTACCAATGTTATGAATGTATTTTATTAAATCATGATTTTTTTAATTAAAAAATATAAAAATGTTATTTATGCTTAATGAAATAAATTTTAAAAAAATATATTAACCAATAAATTGAAAAAAATGTTAATGCTAATTAAATACTAAAATAAAAAGGCTAATATTTTTTCAAAAAGCAAAATACAGATGATTGGACAAATATTTAACCTGTACTTTTCTTTTTAATTTGATATCTCTCGTTTTTCCCCATGATTTTCAATATATTTTAAAAGATAATTTTTGGGCTTTTTATAATTCTCAATCTTTTCTTTTATTGTTTTCATATTGATATATTTTCAAAAAAATAAAAGATTTTGAAAAAAATTATAAAAAAAAAAGAAAAGTAAATAAAAAGTTTAGTGAGCATAATGATAGTTGAAGAAGGGGTAAGAGACAAACATGAATATGGGAAAAAAAAAAAAGGTGATAAGATGAGAAAGGTATGAAAATTTTTACAAGGAGATGAAATATGAGAGAACAAGGAATAAAATGGAGGATACATGGGAGGAAAAAAAATTAAACGGTATAAAAGGGGGTGAATAGTAGAGAAGAGGAAAAGAAAAGAAAAGGTTAAAAACTTGCAAAGATAAAGAGAACAATAAAGTAGAGAGAAAGAGGGAAAAAAAAGAGAGGAAAAACCATATTCGTCTTCCTCCTACTCTTTGCTATGAACCAAAAACCCAAGACGAACCCTAGCCACCATGCCTTCCCCCATACCATCATTGCTACCTCCACCATAGCCCAACAGCCAACAACGAGGCCTAACCTAACCAATGCCAATAATAGATTGTCACACAATCATAATTGCTTTTAATGTCGTCGATTACTAGACTCAACAAACTAGCATTACCACCAAACAAACCAATCCAACCACCACAACCCTTTCTCCTTCCAAAACCAAGCCAACTCACATTAAGAATACCATTTTATTCTCCCTAGTAGATTAGAACCGAACCCTCTATTATCACAATCTTTTTTTCACTTAAGTAGAGTGACCAAGCCACCTCACCACCTACTAGCCTCCTCTTTTCTAGCAGCAGCAATATACAAGACAACTATAGTCTAACCGACCTGACAACCCAGAAAAAGAAAGAGAAAAAAAAAACCAAATTGAAACTTCTCATGCTTAATCTCTCATGTCAAGTCATTGTTAGAGACATTGTTGGCGTGGAAAGAAAGAAGAGAAAGAGGGCTACCCGATCCAGTCAATCACGTGCCTCTCAAGCCATTAAAATGTTGATCCATGCGCCTCTAATCATGGCAGTGTGTGAACTGCACATGCCGACGCTACCTCCCTTTATTCCAGCAGCTTCAGCTCGACTTCATTTACTCTAGAAGGTTGATTTTCAAATCCCAAATGGATTCTTAAATAATTTTCAACATGGTATTGAATGTTTGTAATAAAAATATTGATTATTTTTTATAATTTTTAATTTATTGCATATTATTGAGAAATACCTGAAATGTTAGGGTCCATACCAAAATGTGGCCAAACCCCCCCCATAATGCCACTTAGAAATTTATTCTTAAGGTGGTATAAGACCATAATCAATACTCTGCTATGGGTTGGTAGAATTCGGTTGTGATAGGTTTCTCTAAGTGTAATGATTTGGTCTCAGTATAAAATTTATATATCGATATTTTTTGGAGTTTATATTTTATGTGTAGATGTTGTTTGTAAATGGTTTAGTCTTGACACTGAAAATCTTATGTATGCTTGTTTATTATGAGTTTGTGTTAATAAAGTAGTGATAAATTATTTTTATATAAAAAAGAAAAATATTGTTTTTATTTGTTTTACGTGTCTATAAAAATCCTCAAGAAATATGGCTATATATATATATATATATGTCTTTTTTGTGATTGCATATTAATTGTTTTCTTTATTTATTAATCAACTCAGGATGGTATGGCTGGACTCTATTCTTTGGATGTCGCTTAGCAAATAATGCAATTGATTAGTACATAATCCTTTTTAATATATGATTTTAAACTTATTTTTAAGTGTTAATTGTTTCTATTATCTGTTGATCAACCCAAGATTGTATGGTTTGATAGTAGGTCATGTCTTTTGGGTGTTGCTTAGTAGATAATAAAGTCAATTTGCACACATTCCTTTTTAATATATGAGTTTTAAACTTGTTTTCATATGTTTATTATTTTTATTATCAGTTGAAAAACCCATAATTGTATGGTCTGATATTAGGTCATGTCCTTTGAATGTTGCTTAATATATAATAGGTCAGTTAATACATAATCCTTTTCAATATGAGATCTTAAACATGTATTTATGAGTAAATTGTTTCTATTATCCGCCGATCAACCCATAATAGTATGGTCCGATGTCAGACCTTCTCTTTTAAACATTGTTTAATGGGTAATGGAAATGATTAGTATGAGATTCTTAAACATGCTTTTACAAGACTCTTTATTTTTATAAATTTGTATTGTTGGGTTTAGGGATGCCTTGTGAATACTCATCTAAGTTATTATTCTAGTTATTTAGTCAATTGCTTTTAAGAAGCAAAGTTATCTATGATGGCAACATTGCTTTTAAAACAAGAAAATGTAAATATTTATAAGACCTCAACAATGTGAAAAAAAATTCTTATTTTACACGTTATGTCATTATGAAATGATTAATGATGTTATTAATTTGTTACATCTAATCTCATTTACCCACCATGTAAGGACTCTTAACCATCATCAATAAATGCTCTCTCTCATCACTTCTTTTTCCTTTTTATATTTAGAGATTGAAATGTAATAAAATTAAAGTATGGACATTAAAAAAGACTTAATTGCACAATTGACCCATACCGTATTTTTATTAATCCTATCTTTATTAATCCTTAAAACTCACATGAATTTCAAAAACACCACCCCTTACCATGCTAATGAGTGAGGGTGAGTAGTCTAAGAATTATGAGTGAGCAAAATTACTAAATAATCAAATTATTCAAAAACAAACACTACAAAAATTAATAGAAAAAAACTAAACCAGGATATCAAACCAAAAAAGCTAATTAAGAAAATTTTAAAAATGATTTGATTCGAACTTGGTTTTAGATTTGAGAAACTTAAAAAACTAAACCAAATAAAACAAATATTTTTTTAAAGAAAACAAAAAAAAAAAAACAGTAAGGTCCATTATGAACCTGTTTGGTGTTATATTGGTGTTATAGTAGTGATTGTTTTTCAAAGTGTTTTTTTCTTTGAAATATATCGAAATAATATATTTTTTATTTTTTAAAAATTATTTTTGATATCAACACATAAAAATGATCTGAAAACACCTGAAAAATTAATTTGAAGTATAATAAAAAAAAAATTTTAATTTTTTCAAAAATATTTTTGAAATACAAAAATAAGCAGACTCTACATTATAACTTCTAGGTAAAACTAAAAAAGGCGGACTAATTTGGTTTTTTAAATAGAAAATAGAACCAAATTAAACCAAACTGTTTGGTTTAAATTGGTTTTTTCAATTCAGTAAGGTTAAAAAAAAATTAAAAAAGAATTTAGTTCAATTGATCATCGCCTGTTATTGTTTCCCCCACTACTGATGTTCTCCATGTTGTTGATGCACGTGCTAATGTTCCTAGCCCCCTTGCTACATCGATTGCTCCTCAGCTCAAGTTCTGCCCCCGTTGTTGAGGATTTTTTTTAAGAAAAAAAACTATATATATTATTTTAATTCTTTTTAAAAAATTAAATTAAATTTTAATCAAGTAAATTTTAATGCAGGTTTTTTAAACTCACCTGAGTGCAGTCCTCGGTTAACCCAATTCTAATTTGACCAATTATTCTATATCGAATTTAACGATACTAAATATAAATATATACTTGATCATTTATATATCAAATAGTCAATATGTAATTTTAAAAAATCTATATATTAACTATAAGTAAGAAAACTATTTTTAGGATAAAATAAGCTTTACACATGTAATCCTAAAATTCATACATTAAGAATAATTAATTTTTAAATTTATATATTTATATTGTAAAATATAATAGCAAAATGTAGCATGGGTTTATACAATAAAATAGATTATTAGATAAAATAATAAAATAAAAAATCCCTAAAATGTTCCCACAATCCCACATGACATGAACTTGTTATGGAATATCATTCGAAGATATATGACGATAAAAAAAGAAGAGTGTAAATATGCAAAATAATCCTTGCTAACCACTCACATTTAATTTAAACAAATTTAGCTAGAAAATAATTTACATTTATTCGGTTAATTTAATGAATATCCTTTGGTTAGAATAAATTATTTAAAATTAACTACTATATATACATAATAATGTTTGTCTTGACAAGAATATTTTTTTTAATTTTTTTCCCATTCTTCAAAAAAAATAAACTACATGATATCACTCATTAAACATATTTACTCGTTTAAATTAATTTGTGAAAGACCCTCCTGTTTAATGGTTAACCAGAGCCAAGCCGGCTTGATGGCTCTCTTGTTTTTTAGTGGATAGGGCATCGCCATACGCAGGGCAAGTCACAATATTGTTGACTCTAAGCCGTACTAAAGGAATCTAGTCGTTCCGAATTGTCCATTGATGACCTTGATCATGCATTATTGAGCTCAATAATTTGGAAATATAATTATGTATGATCCCACTATGACGTTGAGGGAGGAAGATTATATCGAATATTTAGCACTTCGGCACTATGCTTCTTAATTTGCATACAGATATTTTTTTCTACGAGGGTGTTTGGCTGTGCATTTCAACCTGTATTTCATTAAATTTTAAATTTTTTTTGATTAAAATTAAGTGCGGTTTGTACTTTTTGGATCGTTTTGATATGCTGATGTTAAAAATAATTTTTAAAAAATAAAAAAACATCATTGGCATGTATTTCGGCACGAAAAGCTATTTGAAAAGCAACCGCTACCACACTACCAAACACACTCTACGTGGTTGGAAGTGTTTTTGAGTTTTATATATATATATATATATAGATAGTTTTTTTACATGTTTTTTATATTCTAGATAAAAATATTAAAAAAATATCTATTTAATATCTATTTAATTTTAATTAAAAATATTTAGAAAAACCTCTGTTAAATTTCAACCACGTTATTAAACAATTAATTAGACAATACTTTGACTGTGCTTCTCATTCATGATTTTGCCTGGAGGCAATATTGTGATTGCCTCTGCAGAAAATCCCATGTCTGTTTTTCTGGTTTTGAAACCATGTGCAATATGAGATCAATTTCTGCACTAAATTGTTCCATCTGCAATATTGACTTATCTCTGACATTTAAACGTGATGCTAGCTGCTATAACAATATGAACAAGGAGAAGTAACACAAAAATGACAATGGAGACTTCCAATTCCATGAAATTACAACTTGCATTGCCAAAAAAGAATAACTTTTAGACCCCCACCAAACAAAAAGAAAGAAGAAAAAAGGAAAAGGAAAAGGAGGGTCTAAGAATTTCAAATGATCATAAATAAACCACGACTTTTTTACCTTCTTTACACCACCCTTGACCCATCGGCACTTTGCTTATCATGATCAAGAGGATCATCAAAACAATTAGGATGGCGAAGTTGATGTATGGTTGCGACAGAAATGGAAGCTATTCTCGTCCATTTTCTCTACTATAAAATGAGCAAGCATGTCATTAGACTCCACCAAGTTCTCTCTGCACAAGAACTCATCACCATAAATTCTCTCCACATTTCTGTAGTAATCGTGCACAAATATGTGAGTCTTGGCATTGCTAGCCTTCCTGCTCCTAGCTAGAACACCAGCTGTGAAGATTGGTGTCATCCTTCCTGGACCATCTGGTCCATCCCCTCTAGGCCCATCAACCAATATCAGATCCCAATCAACCTCATAGACATGATTAGGCAAGTCATTAATCCCAAGCTTACACTCCGAGAAGAGTAAATTCTGCACTGGCCTGCATTCATTTTTTATCTGTTTGTTGGTGGAGGCTATAAGTTCTCTCATTTCTTTCATCTTGGTTGTGTATTGGACATCAAAGACATCAATCTCAGGATGTAACTCTTCATAATAAGCTGCGTAGTAGCGGTTTTCTTCGATGAAAACTGTGCGTCCATTGTGGTTTAGAGCTTTCCAGAGTAGGGTCTCGTGTGTTAGACCAAAAACAAGAAAGTTACAAGGAGATGAGCACTTTCTAAGTACATCAGAGATTGGTTTGATTTCAGCATGCGACATATGGAAACTGTCATTGGATCTTGAGGCATAGTGGAGGAGAGTATTGATTACTGATGTTGGCAATGGTGCATTAATATTGCCAAAGGTGGAGCTAGAAGCCGAGCCAGCTGTGACCATGGTGGTGGTCGTGGTGGATTTGATAGGTAAGATCTCTCTAGTGTAGATTAGTGTAAGAAGGAAAGCAATAGTGAAGAATGATACGAAGGCAAGGAGCCATAACCGATTAGAGCCTCCTTGTTTTTGGATATAAGGATGAAGAAGAATCAGCTTAGTGTTGCTGTTGCTGTTGCTGCTGTTCTTCATCTTTTGAGTGAAAGAGAGAAATTTGAGAGAGAGGTGAAGGGTGAAATCTCTCTTGTTGTGCTGTGATGGTAAAGATTTTGAATCTTGATGGAAACGAGTAAAGAGGGAATGATTTAAAGATGGATTAGCTAGCTCAAGGCAGCAGTATATCTCTAGCTAGCGACCAAATAATTAATTACAAGTCAGGAGTCGCTTTTCCTTGTTCATGTTAGTTTTGGTTCTCAAGGAACCTCTATTGTATAATTTAAAATTATATAATGTCATTTCTTCAAAGAGGAGAGAGAGACCTATTACCTGAGAAGATTATAACACAAAAGCAACCATTGGAGTATGCCACACCTACATGCATGGATTATTACTTGAAAGAAGTAGGAGATTAAGGACATAAATTGCTGTTTAAAGCACTGCAATTATTGAAGCTCTTCTCTAATATTCTCTAGTTGTGTTGAAGAGTCTGTGCATGTATAAATGGGAGATCATTTTAGTTAAGGAAAAAAAATTGCTCACGAGAGAGTATTGCATCAAGAACACAGGGCAGCCGATGAACTGTAGCTTCTATGTAAGAGAAAAGAAAAGATATAAAGCAGATTCTGAAGTAGCCACGACATTTGTCTGATCTTGTCCTATATTCAAGATGATAATGTCCCTCGAAAGTTCGAAACCTTTGACATTAGACATCCTAATTCCTAAATGTAAGGTGATTAAATTTATTTGATTATAGTTTAAAATATTTTTTTATTTAGAAATATATTAAAATAATATATTTTTTATATTTTTAATATCAACACATCAAAACAATCTAAAATTATAAAAAATTAAATTTTAAATAAAAAATTAAATTTTTAAAAAAATACAGCTCGAAACACAATCCATCTAAATTATTACTCCTTAATAAATGTGAATCATTTGATAATCACAAAATCATTCCCTGCCCTTCTGCCCTTCTTAAAACAACAAGGAGGAGAAAAAAGAACTAAAACATATGGATTCCCCCTGAATATTTGGTAAGAGGCTAAACAACTATATACTTAACCAAAAGATTATATTATCTATTGTTTCAAACTATAGAAAATTTTCTCAATTAGTTTTTAATTCATGAATTAATGAAATTTCAAAGTTTTGGTGAGTGTACCCTCACTGCCAGACATTCTTGCTCTCTCTTTTTTTTTTTCTTTTTTTTGATCCAAAATCATCTATATTGCATTCTAAACATCCTTAAAAAATATACTAAAGATTAAAAACCTGAAAATTACAAAAAAAAAAAACCTAAACTTTGGTATGTATTTAAAACTTTAACTTTAATAGTGGTTGGAAGTAAAAATGATTTTTTAATTATTAGGAGATTAATTTTGTAGGTGCAAATGGTGATTTTAAATAGCTAAAATATACAGTGAGTGATTGGAATGTGTGTAATGAAAACATAATAAAAGCATTATTGAACAAATTTTAAAAACTCCAGTTTAAAGAATAATATAACCTACTTAGTGTAGTGTTTTGGGATTCACATATGATTAAGGATTAATAAATTAAATTTAGTCAAACATGCATACTTGTTTTGGTAGTAATGGTTGCAATATGTTTTACAAAAAATTAGTTAGTTCGGCCCATTTTATACTCATTTGTTATATCTCTATAAGGGTAAGAATATAAATTTGATTTCTAGAAAGAGTATTTATTAAAAGGAGTAGCTATAAACTTTGAAAGTAACTAAAAATAACTTATAAATTTAAAAAGGTACGAGGATATCCGAATAAGAATCATTTTAAATTTTATAGCACATGCAACATTTTATATTCTCATGCTGAAGAAAAAATGAATAAAAATATCTAATTGTTATAGAATTGTTATTATTTTTTATTTAATAACTTAAAAGTTTATGTTGTGTTAAAATAATAAAAATACTATAAATTTAATTATTGCTTACTTTTTTTTAAAAAAATAATCCTTGTTCAATTGCCTTTAAAATAATAATGCCACCTATACTAATATTTAACAATTAATTTATCTTCAATGCCTAACCATTTCCACACACAATCAAACATTAAATTCTTTTATAAACCCTTGCCATTTCTAGCCACGAGCAATAATTCCAGCCACACACTGCCAATTTCCACACACCTTCTGAGTACTACAACTCACCATCAAACACATTTAAAATCTCAGCAAACAACATATTATACATAATCAAACAAAAAAATTGCTAACATTCCACCAAAACAGAGAAAACATTGTAGACAAATTTTTATAATTGAATTTTTACATAACCCTAATGCATTCAACATTCCATATATCGTACAATCATCGAAACTAATCTTTCTAGATGAGTTTCTTACCTTAAATGGATGATAATTCAAGTGAAGAATGCAAGAATAATCCAAGTTCTTTTCACTTTTCCTTTCCTTCCTCTAATCCCTCTAAAACCCTAACTTTCAAGTTTTAAAATTAGATCATAATTCTCTTAATTGCTATTTTTTTTATCATTTGTGTAATTGATATTTTTTCAACTTTTTTCTTCGGCATTTGATTTGTTGGAAGTTAGGATTAATGATTTTTTTAGATGGGGCGCTTCATATTTAGTGTATTGGATCACGAGTTTGAAAAGTTAACAAGAGTTGATATAATATTTTTTTTGCATTTTTTTTCTATTTCATCCTTTGACATTGTATATTTTGAAAAATAAGCTTTATGGTTTTATTTTGTTTGCTTTTGATCAAGTTATCACGATCATAACCTAGGCAACAAGTTTGGTCGGGTAACTTGAGTATTTTTTTCTTCTAATTTCATTCTTTAATATTGAATTATCTTGGAATTCAACTTTGTAATTTTTTTTTCTTTTAACAAGCACTCGTTTTTCTCTAACTATCCTTTTCACCTTTTCTTTTAAAATTTGATCAATTTACTGTTATTGCTTTTTCTATCATAATATTGAATGAAACTATCTTATTAGATCAATATGGTCTCTAACTCGAGTCATTAATTTTTGTTTTTTTAAAAAAGCACACGCTAGTAATATTTGAACATTATTTTTTCATATTACAAGAAAAAAATAGGCTTCATCTATAAGGAAACACGAACAACCTATCTAGTTGATAACTATAGCATAATACATAATGATGCCTCCAAATCCAATCCATGGGCATAAAGCCCAAATCAGAATTTATGTGCGTGTAAACAATGGGATACACGTGGGCTCTTTGTAGATTCGAAATCCTGTTTTGAAATCTGAATGTTCTAGCTTTTTTTTATTATTTTTAGGGAGAAAAGAAGTAGTAGATTGGAACGAGGTATATAATTATAAAGAACCACTCAGGTTTGCTTTTTTTTTTTTTTTTTTACCAAGACATGCTGTTTTTAGATGGTTGAAGGCCTTTCCTCGACATGCTTTGGGCTGTGTCATTGCTTAGTGACCCAATCAGTGTCATGATTTGCCTAAAAAACCCACCTGACGTGACATTTGTGGTGTTTTTAGTTTGTTAACATGCCCTCTTTTGTGGTCAAGAAAGCATCAACCTTTGCTCATTGAAATATTGCCAAGGAAAGTGAGCATTGAAAGAAAAAGAAAGGCAAGAGGGCAAATTGTTTGTGACATGTTACGTAAGTGCGTTCGCTTTGAAAAACGGGGCAGATGGGCTTTGCTTTTCAAAAAGATGACACGATGCCATCTTCAATCAAACTACCTCCCAAGAATTTGCTAATCAGTGGAATCCCACACCAAATTCTTGTAGTTGAGACAAATTACAAGTCCCAACTCATTGAAAACTACACTCCAAAGTTCATGATTTGCTAGAATTTTATGTTGCAAGAGCAATTTTTCTTACAACATCAAAAAATATACGAGGTCAAAGGTGTCCACACCCTTCCATTATTGATCAGCCCGACAGATTTTTTTATGTAATTACTTGTCGAGAAAAATTATTTTGTGGTCTAATTTTTTACATAAATAACTCCGACCGATGAAGATCTAGTTTTAGTTAAGAAAAGAGTCAGAAACTAAATTTCCAACGATGATCATGATCATATATTATGTATATCTGGACGTGCCCAGAATGTGTTGAGCGAAAAGGACAGTAGAGCCCATAGCCCACATCATTACAGTACTTGGTCAAATTGAGCAGTGCCTTCGTTGCCGTGTAATCTTCTGGTTTCAATCCAAATTAGATTGCCTTGGCGCACACTTGAAGCTTCCCAATCCAATAATTTGCTATCGTAGCATGCTTGCTTGTTGCTGTTCCTGTCCCAAGCAGCTGGCTATTATTAATCAAGTGACCTCATCCTTTTCTTTTTAGTTTTTTTTCCAGAAAAATATTTTATATTATCTCGTAAAATACTTTTCAATAATAATAATAATAATAGTTGTTGTAATAATTTAGTGAGACGATAATGAAAAAAAATAATAATAAAAAAATCATAATAATAACAAGAAAGGAGGTGTTGGTGAATAAGAAAATAACAGTGAAATAGTAGTGGTGATAAAATAACGGTAATGATAAGAAAAGTCAAGGTAAAGTGGTCGTGGTAATAATAAAAAAAGAGATGATGATTAAATTAATTTAATGATATAGTAATTGAGTTGTTATTTATAAAATATCTCACAAAACTTTATGAGTTATAAATATTCTTTTAATAAATAAATTAAGTTGAAGAGTAATTGTAAAATATTTTTTTATGGATCAATTTTTATATAAAATATTTTACAGAAAACAAATATAAAAAAACCAACTTTTAGAAAATAGTCTTCGGAAACAAATATAGAAACATGTGAAAAATATTTTACACAAAACTAAGTGGGACCAGTTTCCGATGACTTCAAGGATTGGTCTGGAAATTAAAAAAAGAAAAAAGTATATTCCTTTTCTTGATTTACTAAGTTTAAATCTTAGATATTTATGAGAACTATTTAAATACACTTATTGATATGTGAGTGCATTTTAAGTCCCTCAAGAAAAGTAAAACTTGTTTTAATTTACGTGAAAACTAATATAAGAATATATTTTTATGATATAATAAAAAAAACAATATATCATATGATGTGTCCACCAATGACGATGCACCCTAGTTCTGCTGGTCACGAGCTTGAGGGCTCACGGATGCTAACCGTATAACGCACCACTTATCATGACCACTAACTTGGAGCAGAAAGAGCACAGAACCATAGGTCCACACATGACAGAGCCATGACAAATGGGTGCCACTGTGGATTTTACAAATCGAAGCCATACAGGGTGTACAGGGTGCGTTTCATTGGGTATAATACTGTCTGAAAATTCACAGAGACTGCATTGCAGTGTTGCCAGATGGACTTTGCTGCAACCTACAGGAGCTACGCGCGACTTTTAAAATTGTCTGTTCTCTTGAATTTAATTTTTTTAAATTATATTTTTATATGTTAATATTAAAAAAAATTAATATATTTTTTTAAAAATAACTATTATTATAATATCAAATAAACTCGCAACATATAATTTAAATGATAGAGGTTGCTGATGCAATTTAAAACACATTAGCTGTGCGGAGAATTAAATATTTAATAATAAAATAAGTTTATTATCAAAGTTAATATAATAAAAAAAAATTAAAATGAAGACAAAGATCTACAACGTCTAACCTGTGAGGTCACTATGGATGACAAATTAAATTAAACAAATTAACTATATAAAAAAAACTTTATCATGTTAATTTAATATTAACATATTAGAATTATTAAAAAAATTATTAATTTAAAGTTAGAAAAAATATTAAAAAAAGCATGTTTCGAACGCAATAATAAAGAACCCTCGTACTAGACAATACACCCTCAAAAATCGCTCAATTTCTTTCTCCATTCAGTACTTCCACGTGACTTTCTGAATATCCCACTCGCTAAAAACCCAGCCAGCTGCCCACCAACACTCGACCATATGAAGCAACCACAAACATCCTCCACTTCCCACTCCACAATGCCACTAGGGAACCCTCTCCTCCTCCTCCTCCTCCTCCTCCTCCTCACCACCCTCGCCACCTCTCAGCTTGAGCAAACAACCTACCTTCCCCCACTAGACGCAGTTTCCATCCTCTCTTTCAAATCCAAAGCTGACTTAGACAACAAACTCTTCTACACCCTCAATGAACGTTTTGACTACTGTCAATGGCAAGGCATCAAGTGTGCTCAAGGCCGTGTTGTCCGTGTTGTCCTTCAAGGTTTCGGTCTGCGTGGGACTTTCCCTCCCTTCACTCTTTCCCGGCTCGACCAACTTCGTGTCCTTTCTCTCCAAAACAACTCCCTCTCCGGTCCCATTCCTGACTTGTCCCCACTTTTTAACCTAAAATCTCTGTTTTTAAACCATAACTCTTTCTCTGCTTCTTTCCCTCCTTCCATTTTATTGCTCCATAGATTAACAATTCTTGATCTTTCGTACAACAATCTCGCTGGACAGCTTCCCGTAAATTTATCTTCTTTGGACCGGTTAAACTCGCTCCAACTCGAGTTTAATCAGTTTAACGGGGCACTCCCTTCTTTAGACCTCAGACTTCTTGTTTTCTTTAATGTTTCTGGTAATAACCTTACCGGCCCCATTCCTTTGACCCCTACATTGTCACGTTTTGACACTTCCTCTTTCTCCTTGAATCCTTTTCTTTGTGGAGAGATTATTAATAAGGCTTGCAAGCCACGGTCTCCCTTTTTTGATTCTTCGGCTTCTCCTACTGCTAGTTCGCCGGCAGGAGTGCCGTTTGGACAAAGCGCTCAAGCTGGAGGTGGGGTTGTAGTATCTATTACTCCTCCTTCGAAGCAGAAGCATAGTAGAAGTGGTGTTGTTTTGGGATTTACTGTTGGGGTTACGGTTTTAGTACTGTCTTTGCTGTGCTTTGTTTTGGTTTTGGTCAAGAAACAGAAGCAAGAAAGACATGCTGAAGAAGAGAAAGAACAAGTGGTGACCGGGACGACTTCTCCGGTGAGGACACCTTCGAACAATCCGGCAATGCAAAGTCAAGTTGGAGAGAAGGGTCATGAGATTATAAATACGAAGGCGAAAGAAGGGCTGGTTCAACAAGTTAGGAAAGCAGAGAAGAGTGGGAGTTTAGTGTTTTGTGGAGGGAAAACACAGGTTTATACATTAGAGCAGTTAATGAGGGCATCTGCCGAGTTGCTGGGGAGGGGTACGATTGGAACTACTTATAAAGCTGTTCTTGATAATCAATTGATTGTTACAGTGAAAAGGCTTGATGCTAGTAAGACTGCAATTACTAGTAGTGATGTGTTTGAGAGGCACATGGATGTTGTCGGTGCGCTTAGACACCCAAATTTGGTGCCAATCGCTGCTTATTTTCAAGCTAAAGGAGAAAGGCTTGTTATCTTTGATTATCAACCCAATGGCAGCCTCTTCAATCTCATTCATGGTATTACTTTGTTTTTTTCCCCTTTCTTTCTTGAAATTTGCCTTGGCAGAACTACATTTCTCTTGTTTCTGTTTCTGATTTCGTCACTTTTTGAGTTAGGACCACATCTCCGCTACATGGTTTTTCTTCTTAATTTTTAACATTTAAGGTATTTTCGGGCTAGCTTTTAGCACCGATGCTAAATCCTTCTCAGGTCACAGGCAGGCCTTAAGCAACAAGTCTTTATCCAAACCGGTACATTAATGAGAAATTATATTTCTCTAGGTCTCGCATATGATGCGAACGCTAGAATGATAACGTAGAGAGAGCAAACCAATGGCAATTTTGCTCAGATAAAATTCTGGCATTTCAGTTAAATTCAATGAATACATGAAAAGGAAAGTTCAACCTAGAGTTCATTTCATTTATAATGGACCTAGATAAGAAAAATAAATAATCCAGTTGGACCCACCTGCGAGTAGTGTCCTGATGTGTTATGTCACTGTTTGGTAATGTCTGGACGTGTGTGCTATTTAGCATTGGATGGCTCGTAACCTCTAAACTGTTGCAGCTTTTTTAGAATTTGGATTCTAATGTTCATGTTCCACTGCCGACAATCACGGTGTTGATTTCAAAATGAACCAATTATTTATAAAGAAATGTAGTGGCTTTAATCATGTTGTTGGCTAGACAGCAAGTCAAAATGAATAGAAAATTTTGTCCTTACAGCTCTGTTGATGTCATGAAACAATCTCAAAGCATGGGTGGTTCCGCAACTGATCAACATTAACATTAATCACTGGATGGTACATTACATGCTGCTCTGCTGTTAGTGTTTTGAAGTTTAAATCTTAGTCTTTGTTCTTGATATCAACGTACGATCTTCATAGTAAATGTACCAAGAAAATCATGTTAGGAAGACGCATGATTATCATCTTTTGAGACCATGATGCCATTCTTCATGGTCAACACTCTAGTGACAAAATCAGAGAGTTCATTCATTTGTTGACTGATCTTATGGTTTATCCAAATGATTGGGAGGAGTTAATGGTGCTTATCTTTCGACAGGCTCATAATTGTTTAGCATATGAATTAAGCGTAGATAGAAATGTTGAATATAAAGCCTGGGTGTAATGGTACCTTCTGTTGGCAGTGTTAGCCATCTTCTAAAAACATCAATTTGATGCTTTTTCAAGATAAACACACCCAAAAGCGTAAGCTACTGCACTCCCAAGCATAAGCATAAGCGTAGTGGCTAATGCTTTTCTTAATACAATTTAACTTTCATAAAAGAAAAGGTTGTTGTTCTGCCTTAATTGATCTTCATCTGTAGATTGCATAGGATGCTTATGTTTTCCCAATTGTTAATACTGCATGTATTGCATTGCCATTCTAATTGCATGTTTTCTAGAAATTGTATTTGAAAAACTCTTATATTAAAACAATTTTGTGATGGTGGCGCTGTCATAACTTTAGCTGAGATTATGAAAGGCCTTTGTTAAAATAAAAATAAAAATAAAAAAGGCTGGATTTTATCATTTATTTTTTGGATGCCTGTGATGGATATGCATGGCATGATCACTTTTCGTCAGTGTGGTTCTCATCTTCCAATCAAATGTCATCAATTTGTTTTATGTTTGAACAGATTTTGTATCTTTTTCAATCCTTGTTACTGCTATCAAAGAATTTTTTCATACATAGTTTATAACAGAAAATAATTTGTTCAGGTTCAAGATCAACAAGGGCAAAGCCACTTCATTGGACATCGTGCTTGAAGATAGCAGAAGATGTCGCACAGGGTCTTGCTTACATCCATCAAACGTCAAACCTTGTCCATGGAAACCTGAAATCCGCCAATGTTCTACTTGGAGCTGATTTTGAGGCCTGCATCACAGACTACTGCCTTGCCATGCTTGCAGACACTTCTTCTAGTGAAAATCCTGATTCTGCAGCTTGTAAAGCACCTGAGACTCGCAAGGCTAGCCGTCGAGCCACTTCCAAATCTGATGTCTATGCATTTGGTGTGCTATTACTGGAGCTTTTGACTGGTAAACATCCATCACAACATCCATACCTTGTGCCTGCTGATATGTTGGACTGGGTCAGAACAGTGAGAGATGACGGTAGTGGGGATGACAACCAGCTTGGAATGCTTACTGAAGTTGCTAGTGTTTGTAGCTTGACCTCACCGGAACAGAGGCCGGCAATGTGGCAGGTGTTAAAGATGATACAAGAGATAAAGGACAATGTCATGGTCGAAGATAATGCAGCTGATGGATATTCATAGCTCCTTTGTCTGTTTTCACACAATTGAAAGCATAGGAGAATTGAACTCGGGCGATCAGAACTATCCTTTTGGAAGGTATGTACCCGATTGAAGAATTATAGAATGGAATGATCAATGCGAGCTCTATGCGTGAAATGGGAAAATTTTCATTTCTCCGGACTTCCCCTGCAGAAGTTACTGAAACCACCGTTCTCGATGTCACGGATGTGGGATATAGATCATGATTTTGTAAAGGCTGCTTCTTTTTTTCCTCTCTTTTTTGTCCCCTTATGGAGTGTTAATGATCATTTTGATTTTTGAGGTTTACCTCATGATTACGCGGTATCTGTTTTTCTTGCCAAATCTACCAACGAAGGTTTGGACCGAGTCGATACAAAGTCCTTTTTAAGATCAATGTCCAAATATTTTCAAGCAGGAGAGCCCAAAGCACTCTCGATGAATAGCAACATAGAAAGCACCATCTATTGCCAAAGAACAGAAACATACATGGCATGGATTTGATGTGTGGAGAGAAAGGGAATTGGAGATTGCACGAGTAACGTGATTTTCATGATATAGAAGTTGAAACTGAAGTGAAGATAACGTTGAAAAGAACGGTGGAGACGGAGCTGGCAAACTGCTTTCCCAGCAACCATGCCATCATACCTGAATTATTTCTCATCAATAAAGACACTAGCTCATAGCAGCCATGAAGGATTCAACAGTTAACGACTATGCAGCTGGGCTAACTGAAGATGAATCAATCTCTAGACCAATGCGTTTGGGAATCCTAGATGACCTCCACTCACAAGACCTTATCGGAGGTGAGAATACGATAAAGGTCACCCAGACCTCTCTAATGAATCATCCTTCCATTTTTCTATCCGAACATCCCAGTAATGCCACCTCATAAAGGGCATCTTTACTGTAAAGGAGTGGTCCTACCTAAACCACAAACCATAACCAAGTAATCAACAGCATTTGTGATAGCTACAACGGTTTTATCTAATAATTTTGTTGATGAGAAACTTATCCCCAATGTATCCCACGCCCTACAAAGATGCACACAACACGCCATAGCAGCGCTGCAAAGGCTGTCATTTAGCGAGTTGGCTTTCACCCCTACAATGGTAAAGTGGGCTCCTTTTCAGATAGTATCATCTTCATGAGATGGCCCTGCGGGCTGCATCCTGCTCAACTTTTGAGTACATGATCGGTGATATTTTTCATAATTGGATCCCTTTCAGTTTTCAGAGGCAATGGCCTGCATCTCCAGTTTTTGTCTAGCCAGACCCCACTGGGCCCAGACTGTAAGAGAAGCACTAATCTGATTTGAATAATTCAACTCAAGGCAGTTCCATTTGATTTCCCTGTGCAAGCATTCACGAAAACTGACAATGGAAAGTCTCTGGGACTGATAGAGCGTGGAGATATAATAGAATATATGAAAGTCACTTCAGTTACATACAGGGACCATGCTTTACTTTTGCATGGCAGCCCTGTGGCAATCGCCTCTAATTCAATAACCCACCATTTCACAGTGTTTTGTGGTCCAGAATTATATCAAAGTCAACAAAATGTGTCAAGACTTGAAGCCACGCTAGGATTCCCGAATGAACTAAGGAACAGGGCGAGCTGCTGGACGGAAAAACTACTCTTTATTTATATCTCTTTAACTAAATCGTAACATGTACAGGCAAACTGGAAACAACCTACAATGAAAGGAAACATTTCCTCTTATTATTTTTTTAATAGCAATAAACTCAATAGATTAACAGGAAAAATCCACATCCTGAAGCACAGCATCAAAATCTTCTATCATACACACATGCTCAGTTGCTCAAACCTTCAGCCATTTTCCAAAATTTCGGTTAACCCATCAGCATGAGAAGATGCAGATGTCATGATTTAAGACGGCATCAGTAATTTCCCATTCTCTCTCTCTATAGTAACCTCTTTGCCAATGTACAACAGCCTGTATTGTTGCAAGGAAAATAGATGTCATGCATTCTTGCAGGGAGAAATAAGAATTTAAAGGGTAGTAAAGCTAAACCAATCACTCAAGATGACAAGGGTTTGATTCCTTGGCAGAATGAAAACATAATAACAGATCTGTGGAGCCGGTTTAAGCACAGGGCATGCAGAAAGTTACTCAGGAAAAGAGGGCCACAGTCCATATTCAAGGGCTCTTGATGCTTTAAATCACCAGAGTAAAAGGAAAAAATTAAGACAATCTTTTCCTGCAGAATGGGCATCATCAGATCTGCTGCCATGATTTATTGGAATCTCAAGTTGTCCACACCGATCTCATGGTAGTTTAAAGATGACAGTTTTATGCGAGTTTAAATCCAAAGTTTAATGATTCTATGATAATTTTGGTATTAAGAATAATCTGCCCACTGCAACTCTACCATGGGGTTGCACAGTGTATAGAACATTATGTTCAAATACTAAAAATTAACAAAATTTTCAATCCACCTGGTATGATGGTAAAAATATATGAAAAACAAGAGCAAGACTTACCTCTACTCGCACGAGTTTCACTCAACCATGAGTCAGATCATATAAGCAAGCAAGATATATGTACAGCATGTCGTGATCATATCATAGCAACCAGAGCCTGTGAGCGAGGCCTTGACCTCATGATTGTTTCATCACTGTGTTTGATCCACTCCGAGAGCTTCCATGGTTTCTGCCACTTCCATTTGAACTGAAGCAGCCACTGATGATGACTCCTCTTCCATCGCCAGAGTTTTCCAGTTTGCCCTAAAGCTGCCAATTTCTTCATTGACAAATGTCCAACCGGTACTATCTGAACTCGCAGCATAATTGCCTTTATTAATCAAAGGGGAAGCCACACTCTCAAATACAGCTAGAAGCAGGGGAATTACCTTTCCTGTTTGGTCTAGAAATGCCACCGATTCTCTAGCAGGCCCATTAACAATCCCAGGTGTAAATTTTAGTTGCTTTGGCGCTGGAAGCAACATTGGAGACAAATGACTACTCATGTCATCTGCATAATGCTTCGACGAACTGCGTGAGCTATCCTGTTGATTTTGATTCATAAGAGTAAGAAAATTACACTTCCTCTCAAAAAATAAAAAAGGAACTAGGGTCCTCATTCATTGGTGCTAGGGTTAGAAGCCAGGAATCAGGAAAGAAATGGTGTTTTCATCACAAATTCCAGAATATTGTTGAATCACAAGTAATAGAAACCCATTTTCGATATCACATGAATGGACAATTGAAGCAAAATGTTACACAAGTATTTACAAAATGTTGTCGCCAGGCAAATTCTTCAGCCTATGTTGAGGGGTTAATGGATCATCTCTTACAAATCTCTATGATTAAAGTTGACCAAAATCTAGGATATTACAATTCATAACTTAGAATTAGAAGAACAAATGTAGCACGTATGATGATGAAAACTATGAAATGTTGAGTAGGCATTCTTACCGAAGCTGATGAGGCAAAGGCAATTGCAACAGCTTGTTCTCTCATCTTTTGCTCCTTCAGAAGTTCCTTCCTCTGGATCTCACTTTGTCTTAGTAAGATCAAAAGATCATTCACTTCATCTTTAGTTTCCTTGATTTCCATATCCTTTTCCCACAATCGGCATCTGTTGACAAATGGATGCTACAATAGTCAGTTCTAACAGACATCCACCAAATTTTATCACTATAAATAAGCTACAATTGACACTGTCATCAGTTAATCCAATTACAGAGGGAAGAAGGTAATTTGGGTAAGTAAAATTGGAAGTACAGAGTCTAAATAATGAATAATCCTAGTAAAACATTTGATCCTTGTCCATGTAAACCACCATCAACTTTCATCTTCTTTTCTTCTCCTGTTTGTTTGTTTCACGGAAAATTATGTCAGTGTAAATTGGTAAAGGAGAATGTCCATGTAAAAGTGAATCTAAAAGTGGCTCTTTTCCACTTCTAATCACTTAGCTTATATAATCTTTTACTTAACTGGGCACAGATTAGCCTTACA
>Ga0325410_1001496_pt1 | contig 25912 bp, 21 predicted proteins | sample PopdelMetagenome_16_FD_206182 | JGI IMG/M metagenome (GOLD analysis project Ga0325410, IMG submission 206182) | Populus deltoides microbial communities from Bellville, Georgia, United States - Xylem-PdIQD-R3 | ecosystem: Host-associated > Plants > Phyllosphere > Stem > Wood/Secondary xylem...
TTCATTTGGTAATTGATTATTGATGTAGTGGCCAACTATTGATTTAGTGGACTTGGTGGACAGCAGCACTCAAGCACTTTGGCTGGATGACATGACATTGATCCATTCAGAATTTGGCAAAGTGTTCTTCATGAAAGTTGTTGGAAATCATCTTATCTTTCCACCCATAAAATTGCAGAGCATTTGGATCACTATACCTCGATATATGGCTAAAATACTGAGTAGTGCTGTTGGTGGATGTGGTGGATAGACCTCAAGCTCTTGGCTGGACGAAATGTCATTGTTACCATCAGAATTTCAGCAAATCTTCTTCATGAAAGTTGTTGGAAATTGTCTTTTCCTTCCACCCAAAAAATTTCACATCATTTGGCCTTCTAGAACTCCAGATATGGGTAAAAGTCTAAGCAGTGTTTGGGCTGGATTACAGGACAGATTCTGACTTCTCTTTTGTGGCCAAACATTGAATTTGAAAACGGCAGATTTGGGTCTTATACTATTCATGAACATTGTAGGCCTATTTCTTAGCTTTCCATCCATATAAATTAAGCTGAAATCCAAGATCTACGCTCCATATATGACCCAATAATTGAACAGTGTTCCAATTTGAATTGAATCGGCATCTCCTTTCTAAGCTTAGCCGTTTCTTTGTCCTTTCACTTTCAATAGTTAATCACATCAATCAATCCTTTGAATTTTGAGATATGTCTGCATTTAAAATGAACATTTACCATAAATTAAAGCTATCTTATACTATCAGATCTGTTATTATAAAACATGCTCTAGTTAAGGAGTTATTGATACTTCAAGTGCAAAATGATGATATAAAACCTTGATAAAAAATGCACTTTTAAGTACTAATCATGCAGCCTGATAAGGGATGTCGCACGTCAGAAAATCCGCGCGGCATCGGCTGGCGATCTTTTCGTCGTTATGTTTGATTTGATTCGTTGGAGTCGCCACCTAGTAATTTATCGAAGGCTACTAGGAAACCGGATGTACTGGTCTTGTCAGAGATTCGCGGGTAAGGGACTGGTTGTGGTTAGGGAAGGTATTAGCACCCCTAACACACCCTACCTGAGGTAAGCTGCTTCGCAAATTTGATGTGTTTAAAAAAGTTTTAATAATTGTTTTTTCATCGAATATTAGAAATATAACTTACATATAAGTTAATAATTCTGGACCGTGAGCAAATCAAAATATTAAATTCTTCTTTATCTTTGCAATTTTATCATAAATAAAAACATCCATAAAAAAACATACAAACACACACATTCACTTTTACTATATTTTTTCTTTTTTCTTTTCTTTTCTTTTCTTTTCTATTTTACATACACAGTACAAATTGTAAAAATTCAACAACTAAACAAAAATTACATCAAACACTTTAAAAATTACAAAACAGACCCCCACAAATCCTTTACAGTGCAGGGAAACCTTTTGGACCCGTATGAACAGTGGCGGCGGGTCCTTCCACGCGCCGCCGCTGGTAACTCAAAAAATCAGGAGCTCTGGAATGTTTCCTTCACCCTCTGTCCTTCTAAACTGCCGGCGACCTGCAGAACAAGAAAAGCAACGCGCAAAATAGTCGATTTTAGTTTTTATTTCCTTTGTTTCACTTCTGTTTTCTGCCTTCCTTTTGGTTCGTTTCTTCTCTGCTGGTTGCAGATCCGGCGGTCGGTTCTTGGTTGGGAGTGGGGCTGCTTCGGTGGGCGCCACTGGAGGAAGGAGGACTGCTGTTGGTCGGTGAAGAAGCTGGAAGGCGGAGGCTTGCTCCTGTGGAGCCTGTCGCTGCTGAGGAGGCCGCGGGAGGCATTGCTGGGGCTGTTGAAGCTGCGGTGAAGGGGAAGCTGAGGTGAAGATCTGTTTGAGGAGAGGGTCTTGGCTAGGCGTCTACTGTGAGCGGCTGGAGGGGCAGAGGAGGAAGGAGCGGCGGACCGATCTGGGTCCGTGGGGGGTGTTGCTCGGCTGCTGCTGTAGTGGAAGGAAACGACTGTGATGTAGAGTGAGCGGCAGCGGCTGGGAGAGAGGAGAGGCTGTCCAGTTGAGGGAGAAGAAAAAAAATCAAAAGGGGCTGTTTGGCTTGTTTTTGGCTGGGAGGAGGACCAACGAACGGGAGGGGGGAGCAGCTGGTGGAACCAGCTGGGAGAGAAGAAAAAAAATCAGAGCTGGGGGCGGCGGCAGCCCCCTTGGAGAAGATAAGTTTAGGTCATTTTTAGGGTTTTTTCTCTTTTGTGGTGTCTCCTTCTAATTTCCAAATCCCCCCTCTTGAAAATTCAGTGTAGCATGGTATTTATAGGAAAAGTTTTGCTAGGTTTTCAAATTTGGTCCCTCAACTTCTGTCTTTTTGTAAATTTTGATTTTTCTTATTTGTTTTGTATTTTTTTGAAAACAAGCAATATCAACATCGACTCAATGAGGAAAATCAATGATTTTTAAAAATAACGCGTTAAAAGTCGAATGCGTTCCCATGATCTTTGAAAATTTAAATTCTTTTGAGACGATGCTAAAAATTTTAAAATGATGCAAATATATTAAAAAAGTATTTTTTTTGGATTTTCAATGTTTTTCTCTATTTTTGGATTTTTCTGAAAAAATATCAAAACATGGGTCAAAAATTGGGTAGCAACAGATGCCCCCTCTTTACAATGCTTACGAAGCAAAACTCCTCAATGTTTTGCATAGTAAGCTTTGTAAAGAAAAACTTGTCTTCTTGTATTCCTAACTTGCTGAATATTCACTCACATAATGACCTTACTTCTTTTGTTGTTTCTTTCTCCTTTTCCTTCTTCTTTCCTTTTCTTCTTTCTTTCTTTCTCTTTTTTTCTTTTTCTTTCTTTTTTCCTGAGATCCCATTGGGTGATCTCCTTGAACCAAAACCAAAATCTGCGTGGTTGGGCTAACCTGAGATCTCGTCCGGCGATCCCTTTTAACCAGAACCAATATCCTGTGTGTGGTTGGGCTAACCTGAGATCCCATCCGATGATCCCCTTTAACCAGAACCAACATGAGATCCCATCTGGCGACCTCATTAAACCAAAACTTAAAAAAAAAAATGTGTGTAGCTCGGTCAACCTGAGATCCCATCTGGCGATTCCCTTTAACCAAAGCTACATGAGATCCCATCTAGCAACCTCATTAAATTGGAACTAAAAAATGTGTGTAGCTCGGTCAACTTGAAATCCCATCTGGCGATTCCCTTTAACCAAAGCTACATGAGATCCCATCTGGCGACCTCATTAAATTGGAACTAAAAAATGTGTGTAGCTCGGTCAACCTGAAATCCCATTTGGCGATTCCCTTTAACCAAAGCTACATGAGATCCCATCTGGCGACCTCATTAAAGTGGAACTAAAAAATGTGGTAGCTCGATCAACCTGAAATCCCATCTGGCGATTCCCTTTAACCAAAGCTACATGAGATTCCATCTGGCAACCTCATTCAACTGGAACTAAAAAATGTGTGTAGCTCGGTCAACCTGAAATCCCATCTGGCGATTCCCTTTAACCAAAGCTACATGAGATCCCATCTGGCGAACTTATTAAATCAAAACTAAAAAATGTGTGTAACAAATGGTCTCGTTGTAATGGGTGACCTACCCAGGTGGAAAGAATGTGAAAAACGGTCTCATTATGATAGGTGACCTACCCAAATGGAAAGAATGTGAGGTGCGGTCTCATTATAATGGGTGACCTACCCAGATGGAAGATAGAAAAAATATGGAGTGGTCTCATTGTTATGGGTGACCTACCCAGGTGGAAGATAGATAAAATATGAAGTGGTCTCATTGTTATGGGTGACCTACCCAGGTGGAAAGAATATGGAAAGCGGTCTCATTATGATGGGTGACCTACCCAGATGGAAAGAATGTGAAGTGTGGTCTCATTATAATGGGTGACCTACCCAGATGGAAGATATAAAAAATATGAAGTGGTCTCATTGTAATGGGTGACCTACCTAGATGGAAGATGAGAAAAATGTGAAGTGGTCTCATTATTATGGGTGACCTACCCAGAAAAATGATGTTTTTTTTTTCAAAAAATGGTCTCATTGTTACGGGTGACCTACCCAAAGACCGAATGTGACTTACCTGGCAAAAAAACTTGGTTGGAGCAGTCCTGACAGGACAAGGCTGACAAACTTGTCACCTTCTGGTTGCAGGTTGACTTGAAGACTCCTCTTGATGACGGGGTTAATCTCCTCGTTTCTTTGAGATTCTCCTACTGGCAGGGTTCATCTCATTCTCTTCTTGTTCCAGGATCTAAACCGATTCTTTGTCATCCTCAACTCAATGATTCTTTCTTTGTCCACAATCTTGCTGGACTTCATTGAGGATCTTTCTGTAACAAATCACAAGTATGTGCAATGCTTTGAGGTTAGATGACATGCATGCATCCTTACCTGATGTGAAATATAGGTCCCCATTTCTTCATGGTGTCTTTCTTTTCTCAAAAGTTGGAATGTTGGCGGTGAACTTTGATGGCTTTTTTGCTCTTGCTTACTCGAGTCATATCTTGTGATCTTGACCTCTAGGAAGGACTTGATGTCATCATACGTCTTTGTCCTCTGCCCTTTATCTTAAGGGTTGCCAATTTTGCCCGATATTTTTCTTAGAAAGGGAATCATGGAGCCAGCCTTACCATGCATTTTTCGATTGCCCCCAAGCTTGATCATGCCCTCAAGTGTTCAAATTGGGTTTGGGGATGAGGCTATGTGAAGGAAGGTTTGGCCAGGAGTTGTTTTCATGCATAAATTTTGGAATTTCAAAGCTATTCCAGACACAGAAATCATTTTGACATTGATTCAAAGCAAACTCTTTCTGAAGAAATTCAAGTGATTCCTATGGAGAGGTTTCCAGAAGTGATGAAAACTTTTTGTTTTGCTTTTGGTGAAAAATATGAAGTGACATTTGGTTGGTCAAAAAAGTTTAAGATTTAATTTGAGAGTTACCGAGAACCGGTCTTCAAAGCATTCATTTTATTTGCATGAATAATGATTTTGTTTCGCATGAGAAAGCACTGCCTACCGATCCAGATTGCTTGCCTTTGATCAGAAAGGGCTTGATTAGGCACGTAATGTAGGCTTGGGTTATTGGTTATGAAGAAACGGATATTTGTAGGCTCAAAAAGTGTTTAAGGGATTTCAAGACTAAGGATCACTTGTGCTTGTTTGTTGACCTTTTGTCATTTGATTGTCTTTCCAAAATTGTCTATCGTGCCCCCTAGTGTTGGGCTTAGGCTCTTTCTCTTTGTTTTTGTTTTCTTCATTTGATTTTGAGCATCATTGCATTGGTTTCTTTTTAGCTCAAAATTTTTGGATCCTTTGGATTTTTCTTCATGCCCCCATCTTTGTTTGGGTACCTTTGATGATTGAGAATTTTCTTTTATACCCCCTAGTGTTGCTTGGGCACTTTCAATCATTGAGGTTTTTTCTATGTCTCTTGCACCGGCCCCCAGTGTGGGGTGTGATCCTAGCCAAGACTATTTCTAAAAAATATTACTAGGCTCAAAAAGGGACTACAAATGATATATTTTAGCATTGTAAAAAGATTATCAAAGATGACCTTTCTTCATTCCAAACTCATGCATTTAGGAACGGTAAGCCTTGCTTTCATGCGAGAATGCAACGTGATTTTTCTCATTATTCATTCAAATAAAACCCAACTTTGGAGTCACTTCATGATGTTTTTGTTTTTGTTTTGTTTTTCTTTCTCTTTTTTTTTGGGTTTTCTATGTGTATGGTTACCTTTCTAAGGAATCACCTGAATTTCCAGAACTTGTTTGTTTGAACAAACACCAATATGATTTTTGTTTTGTACTTAACTTTGAATTCCCAAAAATTCTTGTGAACATGTATGATCATGCATAGCTTTGGAAGAAAAGGGAACCACACCCAAAGATTCTAGGTGTGATGGTTTCATGCTTAACGGTTATGCTCAATGTGTTATTTACATGAAACAACAACAAAAATGAAGGTATGTTATAAGCACCTGATTATATTAACAATAAGGGCTCACTTGACAAGGAATTTGTTGTGGAATTTTAAGCCAAGTTACCAACAAAAAAACCGGAACAAGTTGAAACAAAAATCAAGAAGTTTTGCAGGCATGATCAAATAGAGGTATTTTTTTTTTTTTTGCAGAATAAGAATAGGCTTCATTATGCACCGATGGTGCAATTCCCCTTCGGTCAACCTTCCCACCAAAGCTTTTGCAGAAATACATGATTGTGTCAAGGCTCTTGACTACGTTTGCCCCCAATTTCTTCAGGCTGAGTCGATGTTAGGTTTTGAACAAAGATGATAGGTTGATTGGAAGGAAACTTCCCTAGAGTTATTTCTATGCATTTACTTGAGTAAGCTAGAGGCGAGTCACGCTTTTCTTCAGAGACTCCAACTCTTCTTAAAATGGACGTTACGGTGAGCACGCTCTTCATCTTCCGTGTTTTTTGTTCAAAATTGTTGTAGACTCGTAGGGGACCTACTTTTCATCCCGGTGCATGCATGACAAATGTATGAACATGTAATCTATATGATGAACTCACCCTTCGAGGGGTGACAATATGGTTGTAACTCTTGCATGATGGAACAAGAATCGTGATTTTTGCCCAAACTCTACAATGAAAATTTTCTGAGTGACGGCCATTGTGTCACCCACAAGTCTTGAGTTCAAAATGCTTCAAGAAGGGTTTGCTCTGATGCAAATAACGATAGCACATACAATCTAAGGACAGGTTCTATTCATTATGTGAACATGGGTAGGTTTTCTACCTGGTCTCAAACGGGTCTCATATCTGCCCAGTGATGTTCTTCGTAAAGACAGTATAGGGGCGTTGCAGGAAATGGTTAAGGTACGTCTACCCACCATCATCAAGCAGGCACTCAAATATGAGTTGGGTTTTCACACATCTGAACCCTGACCAATAGTCTTAGGGCAGATCGCTAGTTCCCCACCTAACTTAGAAGCTTGTGTGTGCTTTCAAAAATAAATACAGGTGATGCATGAAACAATTCTAAAAATGCATGGAAAAAAACAAAAATAAAACAAGACAAAAATGCAAAAACTTAAACACATCAAATACACAAAGCTTAGTCCAATATTGTTAGAAACAATACCTTCCCCAATGGAGTCGCCATTCTGTCGCACGTCAGAAAATCCACGCGGCATCGGCTGGCGATCTTTTCGTCGTTATGTTTGATTTGATTCGTTGGAGTCGCAACCTAGTAATTTATCGAAGGCTACTAGGAAACCGGATGTACTGGTCTTGTCAGAGATTCGCGGGTAAGGGACTGGTTGTGGTTAGGGAAGGTATTAGCACCCCTAAGCCACCCTACCTGAGGTAAGCTGCTTCGCAAATTTGATGTGTTTAAAGAAGTTTTAATAATTATTTTTTCATCGGATATTAGAAATATAACTTACGTATAAGTTAATAATTCTGGACCGTGAGCAAATCAAAGTATTAAATTCTTCTTTATCTTTGCAATTTTATCATAAATAAAAACATCCATAAAAAAACATACAAACACACACATTCACTTTTACTATATTTTTTCTTTTTTCTTTTCTTTTCTTTTCTTTTTTACATACACAGTACAAATTGTAAAAATTCAACAACTAAACAAAAATTACATCAAACACTTTAAAAATTACAAAACAGACCCCTACAAATCCTTTACAGTGCAGGGAAACCTTTTGGACCCGTATGAATAGTGGCGGCGCGTCCTTCCACGCGCCGCCGCTGGTAACTCAAAAAATCAGGAGCTCTGGAATGTTTCCTTCACCCTCTGTCCTCCTAAACTGCCGGCAACCTGCAGAACAAGAAAAGCAACGCGCAAAACAGTCGATTTTAGTTTTTATTTCCTTTGTTTCACTTCTGTTTTCTGCCTTCCTTTTGGTTCGTTTCTTCTCTGCCGGTTGCAGATCCGGCGGTCGGTTCTCGGTTGGGAGTGGGGCTGCTTCGGTGGGCGCCACTGGAGGAAGGAGGACTGCTGTTGGTCGGTAAAGAAGCTAGAAGGCGGAGGCTTGCTCCTGTGGAGCCTGTCGCTGCTGAGGAGGCCGCGGGAGGCATTGCTGGGGCTGTTGAAGCTGCGGTGAAGGGGAAGCTGAGGTGAAGATCTGTTTGAGGAGAGGGTCTTGGCTGGGCATCTGCTGTGAGCGGCTGGAGGGGCAGAGGAGGAAGGAGCGGCGGACCGATCTGGGTCCGTGGGGGGACATGAAAACCTCCTTCAGAATCTTTCTTCAATGAACATAAACACTCTAGAGGAAGATCAAGTCAAGAACATTGCTGAGAAAATTGAATCTGGAAGAAGGGATGAAGAGCTGCCACAATTAACCATCCACACTTTGGAAGAAGTCACCGTCAGGAATTTTGTTCGAAAGCTAGCCGAAGGAGAGATGTTCCAGAATTGGGAGACCCAAGAAGCTCCATTGGTTTTCAAAATGTAATCAACAATGATTTGTTGGATTATAATCTTATCTATGTTGTTTTTCTTTTTTGTTTTGTTTTTATTCATTGACAATCGAGGCTCAAGATGTCAATTGGATTTTATTTTTGTTTTTTGAGCCAATCTTTTCCTTTTAATGAGATCATGTATTTTCAAAATTCATCTTGATGTCTTACTGTGCATTTACACATCACTTTCCGCTTTCAGAAACCCTGAAAGCGGATACTCCACAACAATACCTGCACTTTACATTGAGAATGAATAGCCAAACTTTAAAGAATACATAGTAGCTGTAGAAGATGAGGAATGGGAGGAGAAAAACATATGGGAATTCACAAAATTAATAGAACAGCACGAACAGGCTTGGAGGCTCGCTAAAGAGGAACTTGAAACCATAAATGTAGGTAATGAAGAAATCAAGCGAGAGCTGAAAATAGGGACTTTGATCACCACTGAAGAGAAGGAAGAGTTGATTGCACTGCTTCGAGATTACATAGATGTCTTTGTCTGGTCCTACGAGGATATGCCTGGTTTGGATACGGATATCGTAGTACATAGGATACCACTGATGGAAGGATGCAAGCTGATTAAGCAGAAGTTAAGGAGAATTCATCTAGAGATCTTAATCAAAATAAAGGCAGAAATTGAAAAACAATGGAACGCTGGTTTTTTGGAAGTAGTCAAGTATCCACAATGGGTGTCAAACATAGTAGTGGTACCCAAAAAGGAAGGTAAAATCAGAGTTTGTGTGGACTTTAGGGACTTAAACCGGGCTAGCCCTAAAGATAATTTCCCTTTACCACACATAGATATGTTAGTTGATAATGCAGCGCGCAGCTCCACATATTCCTTCATGGATGGGTTTTCAGGTTACAATCAGATAAAAATAGCGCAAGAGGATAAGGAGAAGACAACCTTTGTAACACCATGGGGAACCTTTTGCTACAAAGTCATGCCATTTGGTTTAAAGAATGTTGAGGCCACCTACCAAAGGGCTATGGTGACTTTGTTTCACGACATGATGCACAAAGAGATTGAAGTATATGTGGATGACATGATTGCTAAATCTAAAGAGGGAGAGAATCATGTCTAAATATTGAAGAAATTGTTTGAAAGGCTAAGGAAATATAAGTTGAGGCTTAACCTAGCAAAGTGTTCATTCGGGGTGAAATCCGGTAAGTTATTGGGATTTGTGGTGAGTGACAAAGGGATAGAAGTGGATCTCGGCAAAGTAAAGGCTATTCAATCTATGCCACCTCCCAAGACTGAGAAGGATGTGAGAGGTTTCTTAGGAAGGTTGAATTACATTGCTCGGTTTATTTCCCAATTAACCATGACTTGTGACTCGATATTTTGTTTGTTAAGGAAGAAGAACCCTGGAATATGGAATGAAGAGTGTGATAAGGCTTTTGAGAAAATCAAGCAGTACTTGCTAAATCCACCTCTACTTGTTCCTCCTGTACCAGAAAGGCCATTGATATTGTACCTAATAGTAACCGAAACAGCAATGGGATGTGTGCTTGGGCAACACAATGAAACCGAAAGGAAGGAAATGGCCATTTATTACCTAAGAAAGAAGTTCACGGAATGTGAGTCTAGGTATACTATGATTGAGAAGCTGCGTTACACACTAACATGGGCTACAAAGAGATTACGTCAGTATATGTTGTATCACACTACATGGTTAATTCCAAATTAGACCCGTTGAGGTACATTTGTGAAAAGCCCTATCTATCTAGCCGAATTGCAAGATGGCAAGTTCTATTGGCTGAGTATGACATAGTATATATGACAAGGAAAGCCATGAAAGGGAGTGTTATTGCCAATCACCTGGCTGACCATGCTATGGAAGATTATGAGTCTTTAAACTTTGACTTTCCTGATGAAGAAGTGCTTGCAATTGAGGAAGAGAAATCAGATTGGTGGGTTATGTACTTTGATGGTGCTGTAAATGCATGTGGTAACGGAGCGGGTGCAGTGATAATCTCCCCTGATAAGAAGCAGTATCCGGTTTCAATTAAGCTGCAGTTTGGGTGCACCAACAACACGGCTGAGTATGAAGCTTGCATTCTTGGTTTAGAGGCTGCATTAGAGATGAACATCAAAAAGATAGATGTGTATGGAGACTCAATGCTGATCATTTGCCAAGTAAAAGGAGAATGGCAAACCAAGGAAGAGAAGTTAAAGCCTTACCAAGAATACTTGTCTAAGTTGGCTAGAAAATTTGAGGAAATAGAGTTCACCCATCTGGGAAGGGAAGGAAACCAGTTTGCAGATGCTTTGGCCATATTAGCATCTATGGCCAAGATAGACTTTGGGCACAAGGTACAGCCAGTACACATCAATATCAAAAATAACCCAGCTCATTACTGCTCAGTCGAAAGAGAAGTGGATGGAAACCCTTGGTACTATGATATCAAGAATTTCATCCAAAACCAGGCATATCCCATGGGGGCATCCAAAATCGACAAGAAGACCTTAAGGAGGTTGGCAATGGATTTTTATCTTGATGGGGAGATTTTGTATAAGAAATCATTTGACGGGACTTTGATGAGATGTTTGGATGAATTTGAGGCAAAAAGCACGTTACGGGAAGTCCATGAAGGGATTTGCTCAACCCATGCTAGTGGACATGTGATGGCTAGGAAGATACAAAGAGCCGGGTACTTCAGGATGACATTAGAGAAGGATTGCATCGACTATGTCTGAAAATGTCATAAGTGCCAAGTTATATAGTAACAAAATCAAGGCCCCTTTAGCTCCTCTGTTTAACTTGACATCTCTATGGCCCTTCGCGATGTGGGGAATTGATGTGATTGGACCAGTAAACCCAAAAGCCAACAATGGTCATAGGTTTATTCTTGTGGCTATTGACTACTTTACAAAATGGGTAGAAGCCGGGTCATTTGCTCATATGACGCAAAAAGTGGTGAAGAAATTTATTGAGAGAGATTTGATTTGTCGATATGGTCCATCAGAAAAGATTATAACTGATAATGCCTATAATTTCAATGGCAAGATGATAATAGAACTCTGTGCTAAATGGAAAATCAAGCATTCTAACTCTTCGCATATAGACCAAAGATGAAAGGTGTGGTAGAAGCTGCTAACAAGAATGTCAAAAAGGTTATTCAGAAGATGGTAGTCACCTATAAGGATTGGCATGAGATGTTGCCATTTGCCCTTCATGCGTATCGCACCGCAGTCCGAACCTCAATAGGAGCCACCCCGTACATGTTGGTATATGGAATGGAGGCGGTTATGCCTTTAGAAGTGGAAATCCCCTTATTGAGAGTACTGGTAGACTCTGAGCTGGAAGAGGTAGAATGGGCAAAAGTTAGATATGAACAGCTGAATCTGATCAGTGAAAAGAGGATGGCCAAATCATACGATAAAAAGGTTCGACCTCGAGGATTCCACGAAAGAGATCTTGTACTGAAGAAAATATTGCCTTTACCAGGAGAAGATCAGAGTAAATAGGTGCCGAACTATGAGGGCCTTTACGTGGTGAAGAAATCATTCTTGGGAGGAGCTTTGTTGTTATCTAGAATGGATGGAGAAGATCTAGTTAGTCCAGTGAATTCTGACTCTATAAGGAAATATTACGCTTGATGTATTCCGTAATCTCCCAATCAATAAAATAAAGTTTGGCCATGAATTTTTTCTATAAAAAACCTTTCTTCATAAAAAGCATGATCTCGTAGCATTTGAAATCTTTTACTTAAACAAACTCTTTTCTTACACATGACTAAGGAAATGACTCCATCAATTGGAGGGAACCAAATCAAATCTAAACTTGACATATTTATGCACACCACACTGGGGGCAAGAAGTGTACGAAGTGCACATAGGAGTCCATAGTGAACCACAGCCCAAAGGGGTATCATTGTAAAAACTTCTAAAAAGCATCTTTTATGAGAATTTCCAATTGCATTGAAAGTTTCAGTTTTCATGAACAAAACCAAATCTTTTGAGTTTTCCTTTTAAAATAATAATAAAAGACAATACTCAATGGAGAAAGAAAGGGCCCTATAAGGAACCAAAGATCTCTTCACCAAGAGGATAGCAAGTATAACACGTGGAGCATATTCTGTTTCAAGAGGATGAATCGGACAAACAAATGGAAACAAGAGCTCAATAAGTCTACAACAGAAAGGGGGACCTATGTTTCCAAAATAGGTAACAAAAAACATGCATGCTATATTGTCATAACACTAACCTGGCAGAAGAAGGTGTGACGAAGGCCAAAATAGTTCCAAGTTTTTGGGAAAACCGCTGAGGTCCAAAATCTCAGGTCAATGGAACTACAGAAAAGGATAGGAATTGTGAACCAGCACTGCTTTATTTCCTCGAGGTTAGATGTTTTCTTTTGAAGTTTTAGATGGGCAGGTCACCCGATACTGAGACCCTTTCTTAGAAAAGCATGGAGTTTTTCTAAGAAGTGTTAGGATGGGCAGGTCACCCGATATTGAGACCATTCCTTAGAAAAGTATGGAGTTTTCTAAGAATTTTAAGATGGACCGATCACTTAATATTGGACCGTTTCTTAGAAAAGCGTGGAGTTTTCTAAGAGTCTTAAGATGGGCAGGTCACCTGATATGGAGAAAATTCCTTAGAAAAACGTGGAGTTTTCTAAACAATTTTAAGAGGGGCCGGTTACCTGATATTGAAACCGTTTCTTAGAAAAGAGTGGAGTTTTCTAAGAGTCTTAAGATGGGCAGGTCACCCGATATTGAGACAATTCCTTAGAAAAGCGTAGAGTTTTCTAAAGAATTTTAAGAGGGGCCTGTTACCTGATATTGAAACCGTTTTTTAGAAAAGCATGGAGTTTTCTAAGAGTCTTAAGATGGGCCGGTCACCTGATATTGAGACCGTTTCTTAGAAAAGCATGGAGTTTTCTAAGAATTTTAAGATGGGCCGGTCACCTTATATTGAGACCATTTCTTAGGAAAGCGTGGAGTTTTTCAAGAATTTTAGGATGAGTAGGTCACCCGATAATCAGACAATTTCAAAAAAAAAATTGAAGTTTTTCTAGAAATTTTAAATAAGCAGGCCATCTAATAAGGAGACCATTGTTGAGGAAAAGCAATGAGATTTAGCAGGATCAGACGGTTTATCTTTACAACACTTACTACGCGAAGCGCTTGACAAGTTTTGCTTTGTAAGCATTGTAAAGAGGGAGCATTTGTTGTTACTCAATTTTGGACCCCACATGCTGGAGACGGTGTATACCTCTTTTGAACAGAGTGTAGGAGTTTAGCTCATATTCGCCAGAAGATTGACAAAAGCACATAAAGAAATATTTTGTTTTTTTTAAACCTTGTTTGAGCTGTTTTCTGCTCTTTTTATCCTTCCCTTTTACTACCAAAATCATCAGGTTTTCTTAGGTTGATTAGGAGTCTTTATAATGCTAAATTCGTTTTTTTATCTGGTCTTTAAGGTTGTATAAATCCCTCAAAATTTGCACTAAAAATGGTTCTGCTGCTGTCGCAATTTTTTGTTCCAACTTAGGCTCTCATTCTGACTCAGTTTCGTATGATATCTGACCATCTTAGGTATATTCTGTCACTCATTACATGTTGAAAAATTGACATACACCTTTATTAGGTCTTAGGGATCATTGTTCTTAGAGCAGATTCTCAGTCAGATTTGGATACTCAATATTGTCAGATTAAGAACCTTTTTGACCAACTAGATTACTACTAGTTTCTGTTCTATAAAAAGATTTTATCTCACCTCGACTCCTTCATCAAAGTTGTAGTCCTAGACGCGTAGATGAATTTGAGCTTTTGAATCACTTGATTTTGATATCAGAGGCTCAAGATGTTCCCATTTGAATATCTAACATGAAGGCAGAGAATTCTATCGCGAGAAGGATATTGACCTGAGTCTGCACTAAAAAAAACTCTATTTTTGGCCTAGTTTTTGTGATTTTTGTTCTTAGTTCATACTCTCAGTCATATCAGGATTCTTGGCATTCGTCAGTTTTTGAGTTAGACCCAGAAATCCCTTTTGACCAACTAGATTACTACCAGTTTCTGTTCTGTAAAAAGATTTTATCTCACTTTGACTCCTTCATCAAAGTTGTAGTCCTAGACGTGTAGATAAATTTGAACTTTTGAAATCACTTGATTTCGATATCAGAGGCCTAAGATGTTCCCGTTTGAATATCTAACGTGAAGGTAGAGAATTCTGCCGCGAGAAGGATATTGACCCGAGTCTGCACTAAAAAAACTATATTTTTGGCCTAGTTTTTGTGATTTTTGTTCTTAGTTCATACTCTCAGTCATATCAGAATTCTCGGCATTCATCAGTTTTTGACTTAGACCTGGAGATCCCTTTCGACCAACCAAATTACCGCTAGATTCTGTTCTGTAAAAAGATTTTATCTCACTTCAACTTCTCATCAAAGTTTTAGTCCTAGACGCGTAGATGAATTTGAGCTTTTAAATCACTTTATTTCGATATCAGAAGCTCAATATATTCTCGTTTGAATATCTAGTGTGAAAGTAGGGATTCCTGCCGCGAGAAGGATTTTTTGCCCAAGTTCGCGGGCCTGATTTGAAGGATGTTTTTTTAGACCAAGGACTGAATCGAAAAGTACTAAAATGAGTGATTGAATTGAAGAAGGATATTGAAAGCTGGAGAGGGGGGGTTGGATCATCATAAATGACAGGATTTTTTACCACACCGAATAAGGAAAATAAGACTTTGCAGCATGCACCCTTGCCCATCTGATTTCTTTCCTTTTTTTCCTCTGCAAATTTCCTGCTGGTTTCCATGTTTGTCTTGCTGATTGGAGAGCTGCAGACCACGTTTTATTGATTCATTTCAATGGAAACAACTGGTGCCTCAGGGTCCCAGCTATGGAAGGAAAGAAAGGAGTTGTACCACCCTTTGATCAATGGAAATTAAGTGCTGAAAATCAGAATATGAATAAGAATATGTTAGTTTCCTTTTGCGTTTTTTTTACTGCACATCAGTAGGGATTTGCATCCTAGAATTAATGCATTGAATCTTTCCTAAATAGAGATATGTTAGACTATATATAAACCCCTCTAATGACCTAGCAAGTGGCGGCAAAAAAAAAAGTAGAAAAATAGCAAAGAGAGAGCATAAACAGAGGAGAAAAACAGAGAGTAAGGGACAGAAAAAAAAAACACAGCAAAGAGAGACAAAAAAAAACAAAAACACAAGAGAGGCAGAGTAAAAAACGCAGTAAATAGAGGGAGTCTTCTGTCTTGTATTCTGGTGTTATTGGCAGAAAAGAGAGGAGAATAGAGAAAAAAAACATTCGCTTGGTTTTATTTCATCTTCTGCAAAAAAGAAAACAGTGAGACCTGTAGGTAAGTCTTAACTATCTTCTCCTTTGATGCCTTTAAATCTGTTGCACCTGTTTTTTCCTTGCTTTGTACATTCAGTTTATTTTTGTTATACAATGAACGCTCACTTTGTTTTGTTCCTGCCGTGGCTTTGAGTTTTACAAGAGTGACTATGTTAAGAGGGCTAGCCTCTGGTGTTTCGTTTTTTTTCTTTCTTTCGCTGTTTCAGAACCGAGGAACTGGGGAGGGGGGCTGTTGTTTCTTCATCATCAACTCCCTTTTCTGTTCGTATCCTTCCATGCTTTTAAATTGAAATAGCCGGCCAAGTTTTCTTTAGTTTTTAGTCCGTGATATAATTGTGTTATAAAAGCATGTCGTCCCAAGCTCTTCCTTTTTGTATGAAACTAATATGCCAGTTTCTCCCGGATTGGTAAAAAGAAAATAGGTCATGATTCATGGACACATGCAGTAGGATTTTGATTTCAAAATTTCACTTTCGAAACTTTGGTTCCCTCGTGCATACAGGTTTAGTATTTTCCAGTGTATATAATTTTAAGTTGATTTGGCTTTGAACGATTTTTGTCACGAATTGTTTCAAGTTTCTTGTAGTTCTTATAATATGAATAATGGCTTGCTATTTTCCATTTTGGTGTTTACGTCTAATTGTGATGTTTGCGTTTTGAAAAAAAATATAAAGAAAAATGTTTTTTTCTTGTGTGTTGCATACGACCAATATCCTAACATGTTTTGAACACTCTTTTTATATATATATATACAAAAAAATATTCGAAGTTTTGAAAAATGTGCTTTCGTATGGATTTCTTAAACACACAAAAAAATTTCTTGCATTTCTGGATTTTACAACATGTTTGTAAAACTTCAAAGGGAATTGGCCAATATTCCAAAAAATTTTAAAATCTTATTTTGGGGGGGGGGGGAAATTCATCTATTATTCACCGTTAATGTTTGCATAAAGAAATCCTTAAAGGATGAATATCCAAAATATTATTGGGAATAATAAATCCGCACACATCCTTGAAAGAAGCCTTGATTATAATCGAGGACATTTCAAATTTTTTTTCACGGTTTATGAGCCATGAGAGTATAAAACACTAAGACAAAAAAAATAGGTTTTTAAAGCACCCTAGATTTCTAAATTTTTGTCCTTCCGCCTTGTGATTTACAAGTCGCAAACTCTCGAAAAACTAATGGGAAAATGAGCTTTTAAAGCACATGGAACTTCCTTGGATTTCTATCTTAATAAATTTAGTTTGAATCATACCTAGAAAAACTGATGGGATTAGAAAACAACAACATCATAGCAGATTATAAAACAAACCAAACACCAAGCAGCTTACCTTAGGTAGGGCGTACTAGGGGTGCTAATACCTTCCCTTTACGCAACCAATCCCTTACTTTAGAATCTCTGAAAGACCAGTTAGGGTTTCTAGTGACCAAATACTAGGTGGCGACTCCCCTTATTCAATAAAACCAAGACCCCGAAACCAATCGAGGGTCGCCGCGATGCCACGCTCCGCTCACGAGGGTGCAACAAAGCTGATGAATTTTCCAATCATACGAAACCGCAATGGAGAAGACCAATCTGACAGTCGCTTGTTTGATAATAGGACTAAAGGTTTCAGAGTAATCAATACCTTCCTACTGAGTGAAACGTATAACAACTAGATGCATCTTATTCCTCTTAATGTTGCCATCAACTTTGCATTTAATTATGTACACCCACCGACTACCAACAACATTCATCGAAGGGTGAAACGACACCAAGGTCCAAGTTTTATTAGCGCATAAGGCCTGAATTTCCTCGCGCGTAGCATTATGCCACGCCTCATACCTGTTATCATCATTAAAAACAAGTGGCTCATAAGTAGAAGGAGAAACTACCCGACTAAAGGAGGCTGTAGAGGTTGCGGTAATTGTTGTGGACAATGTTGTCTTGGGCTGTCTAGGACGGAGGACCATATGATGTTAACGAGCAACTGGGCTTGGAGAAGAAGAGCATGTACCTGGAAGTTGCTAGATAGGATACGAGGAGAGGTCTACATGGAGCTGCAGGCTAGCTGGAGAATCACTGGAGGGATTGATCTGCACTGCAAACACTAGTGAATTTGCTGTAGAACTGGGTTGTTCTACAGTAGCAGACCTAAAAGCATGCACATTTGGCAATCGAGAACCTATTCTTGCTAATGATCATTTGAAAGACAAGCATATGGTGATAGTATGACATTGTTGGACAGTGATGAAGGGGTTGCAGAATCTGTGGGCAAGTGGTGGTTTATTGGGGTGTGGTAAAAGGCAGAACTAGGTTGCTATTTGGGCAGGTTGGTGAAGTTGTAGGCTGAAAGATTTAAGGAGGATTCAAGGCGGGTGGTGTGTAGGTTGTGTGGAGGGTACTGGTGAATGTGTTAATTGTTCAGAATTGGCAAAAGGAAAGACATTTTCATGAAAACGAACATGACGAGAAACATAAATACGATGAGATGCTAAATCAAGACAACGATAACTAAGATGGGATGAGCTATATCCTAATAACACACATAGAGAAGAAGGTATATCCAATTTGTGAGCATGATATAAATGCAAAAAGGGGAAACAAAGACACCCAAAAGTACACAGAATTTATAATTAGGAATACGACAAAACATACACTCAAAAGGAGATTTATTTTTTAGAACAAGAGTAGGCATGCGATTAATAAGATATACTGATGATTCAAGAGCATAGTTCCAAAATCATAATGGTGCACTACATTGGCCTAAAAGGGTGAGGCCAGTTTCGATAATATGTCGATGATGACGCTCAATGGTGCCATTTTGTTCATGAGTATGAGGATAAATTAACCGATGATGAATACCAATGGTTTGAAACAAATTATTTAACTTATGATATTCACCGCCTCAATCAGTTTGAACATATTTGATTAAGTGAAAACTAACGCTCAACAAGTGTTTGAAACCGATGAAATATGGAAAACACATTAGATTTGACAACTAGCGGATAATACCGTATATGTTTGGTATTCACATCAATAAATATAACAAAGTAACGAAAGCCATCTGAAGAAAATATAGGGGCAGGACCCCAAACATCACTAAATATTAAATCAAGTGGGGCAGTAGTTTTATGACCCATAGGTCACTACGACATACACGATGATTTGCCTAATGGACAAGCTTGACACTGAGTAAGAGAACATCTAGAAATACATATGATTTTAGTACTGGAAACTAACAAATTTAAAATGCGAGGGGTTGGATGACCCAAACGACGATGCCACAAGTTGGCAGTCGCAAAGATGCTAGGAGACCAAAAAGATTGAGGAATTGACGTGGCAGAAGACTCGGAGAGGACATAAAGACCATCATTACTCTGACCGGAAAGGAGAACTTCCTTAGTGATGAAATCCTTGATATAAAACACAGAAGCATGAAATTCAAAATAAACATGATTATCACGTTAGAATTTATGAACAAATAATAACGGTTTGGTAATATGAGGCACATGAAGAACATTGGATAATGAAAAGATGTGTTTTGGGGAATGTAACGTAGTATATCCAATATTGGATATGTTAAGGCCCTTACCGTCACTAACATGCAAATGATCATTACCAAGATAGGGTGCAGAATCGGTCAAAGTTGCAAGATCAGGTGTGACGTGTTGATTCGCGCTGGTGTCGGGGAACCAAGTCACAACAGAAACATTCCCAACAACAAGGTGAGCAGAGGACTACTGGGTACTGTTGCAAAATTGGGGATAATGGTGAGCTGTGTGACCGAAACCAGAGCATAATTGGCAGAGGACATGCTGTTGTCCAAACCACTATCCAGCCCCTGTGTTGTACCTGTTTTGCTACCAATTGTTTGGCCTCCAGTTGGCAGCAAATTGGCCCCTGTTATGGTGAGTGTAGCAGTTGTTGTTGGAGCGTTAGTAGCATAAGAACAACCCCTGTTACGACTGAAATTTGAGCTGTGATGAGACATAGTAAGATGAGCAGAAGGTTGTGGTGATGGCAACAAAGGTGGTTACGATAGAGATGATGACAGTAGAGATAAAAAAAAACAAAGAGGGAATGGCGTCTATGAAATGAAGGGGGTTTTTGTGTAGAAATTAATAGGTAAGAAGGTGGTTGTGAAGATCAGCATACGACAGCAGCTTTGCCTTTATCATAAGACTCATTACTAAGTCTTTGAACTCACCACGAAGGCCACGAAACAAATATAGATTGAAGTCTTAAAGGGACATGGGACGACCTGCAATAGCCTATTCATCAAATAATGATTTGGCTTGCTGCATGTATATACTAATCGATGAGTCACCCTTGCTTAAGAGCTTGAAAAGAACATAGAGTTGCATGATGCAAGAATTAGACGGAGATGCAAGAGCTTTCTCAAGAGTGCGCCAAACACATTGTGAGGTATGATAATCTACCACGAGATACAACACATCTATGGAGAGAGAGGAGAGGAAAGCACTCAAAATAAGTTGATCATATTGCTTCCAATGAAGAAAGGAAGGGTTGATTGTAGAGGAAGAACCAGTAGAACCGTCAGAAACATGAGATGAAGGACACAAAACTAAGCTGTCAACGAAGTGAAAAACACATTGACCAAGGAGATAGGGCTTCATCTGCATTCGCCAGTAGAGATAATTTCATAAGTTTCAATGAAACAACTTGATGAGTGTTGGATACATCAATGATAGCTAGAGTTTGTGTTCCCATAATATGCAAAGGAATGGTAGAAACTTGCGAGGAGGACTCATTGACATGTTCTGATAGCAGATGCTGCTGTTGTGGAGGAAGAACACCATCGACAACAGCTTGTACATGGTTGGCCAACTGGGCTGCACCACCGGTGGTGAGGAAGAAATCGGCGGCAGCAGCAACAAAGTCCATTTTAGATAGGAAGAGGGAAGGCCGGCTACAAGGGGGAGAGGGAGAGAAGAGTTTTGACAGCATGAGGCTCTGATACCAAGTAATTGATTAGCCAACCTTTTCTATATATATATATATATATATGTGTGTGTGTGTAGGGCAATATACAATAGTAATGGTGGAGATTACAACATAAGAGTATGCCTCAACTAGTCTTCAACAATTTCCTGGGCATTCTGGTATACTCTTTTCACTAATATATTTTTTTATTTTTTTGTATTTTCTCTTTTTTCCTTTTTTTATGCAAGGCCTCAAAATGGGTAACTACACCATTAACAAAGGAATAATAGTAGATCTCCATCATGGTATGGTCAAAATTAATTCAAATGCTAGACTTTGTAATGTTAATGATGTCTTTGTTTTCACCAAGTAATACCAGCAAGCTCATTACTCATACACTGCTTCTTTTAGAAAGAATCATTCAAGAATTGATTGATTATCCATAATGAAAACTAAACCCAAGGGTTGTGTGTCAAAGTTGTTCAGGATGGCGATGATGAATTAATTATGGGAGATGGTGTTTTTCAACTTGGTGAGTTAGTTGATTTTATCGAATTGCATCATCTAATGACTTTAAAGAAAATTCAAATTTTCACATTGCCAAGAATATTTTTGTTGATGTTGATGCTGAGAAGTTAAATGATGTTTTAAGCTCTAATAGACACAGACAAGTCCATGAAGATGATAACGACAAAATCAATGTACAAGATTGCTAAGGAGATGAGGACAAGTCAATTGATGAAAAAGAAGACAATTATTATTAATTTGCACAACATGAATGTGTAATGCTATAAACTATAACGTAATATTTATGAACGAAATTCACTTTTATGTAATGACAATGATGTTAATTTATTATTGAATGATAAAGAAATATTTATTTTATTATTGTGATGTGATTGGTGTTATTGTGTTGTGTGTGTAGTTGTGAATTTAAGTATTTTGCAGGATGAATAGATAGGGATACAAACATAATTTGGCATCAGACATTTTTTTACACTGATGGAAATACTTAAGGATATTTCTATCGGTATATTCCTAAGACCATGGGAATTGTTCCCCTTCACCCTGGCGGTTTGGAGGGATTTCAGGCTACCATACATCCCGGAAGATATATGGCCGCAATATGCCAGCACGTGATGTCTAAGCGGCTCACACGATGCTTATAGTCCGGTGCCGACAATCAGAACCGGTAAATTCATGGTTCGGTGACCACGCACACCAACAACTTCATTCTGTTCACTGCACATGCGAATCAGATGGTAAGATTAATTTTAATGAAATCTATCATTAATGAATTTGTTGTTATTTTTAAATATAGTTAACATGCAACATTTATTTTCTTACAGGCTACGTCTCTTGGATGTGAGCCGAGCCCAACGGAGCTGTTTGTGGAGACGTACATGCAGAGTGAAGACTGCCAAAAGGGGGTGCAACCGTTCGTCGACAACTGCGCTCAACTCTTCGTGGTATGTTCTTTCGACCATTTTATTTTGTAAGTTATTATTTTCTTAAATTGAATATGATAATTTCTTTTTTAATTTTCAGAAGACATATAATAGTCAATTAAGAGAGAGATACGAAGACGATCTTTCGACCCACCCGAATTTGTGGATGGAGGAAGGATCGCCTGGTGGACCCAATAAAAATCGGGTGTATGAACTCTCCAACACTACGGCCGATACTTGCGGACGGCCTGTAGTGTCTCAATAGTTGGGAGCTCCCAATCAGTATTGAGCGCCCAATCTGAAGAGTTTGTGACCTTGAAACAACAATATTAGCAACTCTTAGGGGATTATGAACAACTCCGCCAGATAGTCATGGACATTAAATCACATGTCGGTGATACATGTGTGCCCTCGTTTTGACCGTATGGTCCCGGGAACAACCAGCCTCCTCCTCCTCCTCCTCCGACTCCGCCATTGTTTTAGTTCAATTTTTTTTGGAAACACTCTAAATTTGTAATACATATTTTGATGAATATTATGTACTAGTATTTTTAATATTTATACAATTTTATTCGCTTAATTGGTTTTTTTACTATTATTCTATGCAATTTTATATTATTTATTCTACTCAATTTTAATTTTGTAATTTTTTTAAAAAAATATCACCGATGGATTTACGAATGGCATTACATCGTCGATATTTGACAGAGAGTTACAAAATATTTACTGAATATGCTATAATCACCGACGTCTCTACCAACGGCCTACATCCGTCGGTATTTCACAGAGAGTTGCACAATATTTACTGCATATGCCACAATCACCGACAACTTTATTCTGTTGGTAATATTACCGATGGAACTACAGACGGAATGAATCCATCGATATATTTCCAACAGGAATGTTTTTTTTGCGCGCATTTTTTGTCTGTAAAACCATCGGGTTTTTTTTACCGACCGAAATAGCGACAGAAAACGACATTACCGACGAACGTTATTCCGACGAACGTATTCCGTGGGTGATGTAGTCGGTAAAAGTTTTACCGACGGACTGTCAATCTTACACCGACGAATAATGCCTGTTAGTAAAACTGTTAAATATTGTAGTGATCAAGCATACTCTTCTCTTCTAATCCTAAGGTATGTTGTCTTTCTTCATTTTTCTTTTTTTGTTCTTTTTTTTTTTGGTTTATTAACCATGTGTTTTCTTTTCTTTTTTCTTTTTCTTTTTTAGTTTTTTTAATTAAGAGCCAAAATAAAGCAAGCCATTAAGGTAAGAATTTTTCATTTCTTTATTGTGTTTTTTGCATAATTTTTTTTTGTCATAATTTTTGTTCAATTTTGTGTTCTTAATAATTTTATGAATTAATAAATGGCATGTAGGTAGTCTCTCATATAGGGGAGATGTTGTCGAATTTTTAAAAAATGGAATCATTTAATTTTTTTATTTGTTAATTTATGTAGATGCCTAGGAAAAAGTTTATTGCACGTCGCGAGGACAAGCTTATTACTAGTTCTTGTATTAGCAATGTTGAGAACCATGAGTCATTAGGTGTCAAACAAGAACATCCACCTGAGGCACAAGCATCGACTCAAGACGCAAGCTTGTCAAGTGTGATGCAACAACATCGAGGGCCCCCCTTCACAGTAGGATCCATTTACTCGTAAGTACGACGCCCAGTGGAAGGATGCCCTTTCAATATAAGTTTGTTTTGCTTTCACAATTAATAACATGTTTAATAATTTTTTAAAAAATAATATCATTTCATGAATACAATTTCATGCTTACAAACATTGATGCTGCTAAAACAATAACATTGACCTTTAAATCGTTGAAAGAAATTTCATTGTTTCAATGGAGTTAGGTTTCCATCCAAACATCCTAAATGAAAACCACAAGTCGATGCATGATTTTTTATGTTAATTTGGATCGTTTATTGAAATTTTCCTTGTATAAATTTTTACTTCAAGAGAAAATTATAATAGGTGAGAGCTGATAATAATGTTGCAATGAAGGTTTGGGAGAATCATGTTGCAACTAAGTAAGTTCAAATTCAGGATATTGTTTTTATTCCAAATATTAAAATTTTATTTTTCAATTACTAACATATAATTAATTTGTACCATATAGGTTACAAAAGAAAGCTAGCATGGATACATTTTTTGTACAAATTGCAACATAAAGCCAAAAATCATACAAAAAAAGAGAGCTTTCAGGCTAGAATGACATGGCTATTTGGAAGGATTTCAGACCGTTGTACGTCTCAAATGGTGTATGGGAGGAATACATTCAGCACATGACATCCGCACATTTCACTCGATAGTCACAGTCCGTTATGGATAACCAGAACCAACATGTTTATGGTTCTATTACCACGCACACCGGTGACTTCATTCCATTTGTTTCACATGCGAAGGGGATGATATGATTTTTTTATTACATTCATTTTTTATTAGTTGTTTTTTATAAATGTATTTAATTGACAATATTCTTTTATTACAGGCTATAATTCTTGGACTCGAGCCAAACCCAATGAAGCTTTTTGGAGTGATGACCTCCAAAAAGGGTGCAACAACTTCTTGATAGCTGAGCTCAGTATTTTGTGGTATGTTGGTTTTCAATTGTTTTTTTCTTGATTTATTATTTCCTTGAATTTGATGTATTTATTTTTTTCTTTCCAGGATGCATATAACAGCCGGTTAACAAAGGGATATGAGGACAATCCTTCAACCTATCTAGATATTCATCCGGATTTATGGTTGGAAGTAACCAATGGAGTTACCGATGGCGCAACATCATCAATATATGACAGAGAGTTGGAAAAGAATTATTACAAAAGCTATTGCTATATTTTTCTACTTTTGTTCAATATTTTGTTAAAACAATATTTTTAAAATATTACCGATGAAGTTATTGATAGCACAACTCCGTCGGTATATTCCAAGAAGTTGAAAAGAATTGTTACAAATATCACTATTAATGGTGGGGTTATCAACAAAACTTATCATTGGTATATTTTAGAGAATTGGAAAAAAATTGTTACAAATGTAACTGCTATTGTTAATACACTCATCAAATTATAGATGGTATTATGTCGCTCATATATGTATTTTTTTAATCAGAACTATAATATTTTTATTTATGAAGTTCTTTTTTCTTTAGATAAAAAAATTTCTTTTTCTTTGTGTGAAGCATTATTTTTTAAGTATAAATTTATTATGGTCATGAAAATAAACTTTTATTAAAAATTTAAAAATCATGTCTTTAAATTTTATTTTTAATTGAAGAGAATAAAGAGTAATTACTCTAAGAAATTATCTAAAACCATTATAATAAAAATATATAAGCTAGGTTTCTTGTTTTTTAGTTGTACCTTGTTTTTAATAGAAAGTGTAAAGAGAGAAAGTAGGGTGGCTAGGATTTAGGATTTTTACCAACATATTAAGCTAGGTCCTCCTAATTTCTGCTACTCACTGTAGATGAGTAGAGAGTAGGGTGGCTAGGACTAGGATTTAGGATTTTTACTGACATATTAACCCAGGACGCCCCTAATAAAGATAGTAGGGTGGCTAGGATTTAGGATTTTTACTGACATATTAAAACTAGGTCCCCCATTTTTACTGACATATTAACCTAGGTCCTCCCCCACCCCCCAAATTTCTGCCAGCACCTGAGAATAGGGTGGTCAGCACCTGAAGAGAATAGGGTGGCTGGGATTTAGGATTTTTACTGACATATTAAACTACCCC
>Ga0325410_1001499_pt1 | contig 25895 bp, 12 predicted proteins | sample PopdelMetagenome_16_FD_206182 | JGI IMG/M metagenome (GOLD analysis project Ga0325410, IMG submission 206182) | Populus deltoides microbial communities from Bellville, Georgia, United States - Xylem-PdIQD-R3 | ecosystem: Host-associated > Plants > Phyllosphere > Stem > Wood/Secondary xylem...
TATAAAGCTTTGGCATATTCTAGAAAAATTACAAGAAAACCGGATTTTGAATTTGATTAATTTATCTGTAATTTGGCCTTTATAAATACATACAATGTTTTTGATCTATGACTTTATATGTTTATGTATTTTGATTTTTCTTTTTTATAATTGATTGGATGGCTGTATTGTAGTTCCTGTAGCATGGGAAGCTAGAAAGCCACTGGTGATGGAGCAAGTGGAGGTGGCACCTCCTCCGGCTATGGAGGTTCGTTTGAAGATCCTCTTCACTTCTCTCTACCTTGATTGCATTTTCAATGTTGAGAAATTAATTAATACTTAATCATGCATGTGATCATGGAAATGCTGATATTGGTGTAGCACATCAATATTATTAATTATTCCTAATTTTGATTAGTTAATTAAATTCAATATCTTCTATGTTTTTAGATGATCATGTCAATGTTAGTAAATTTTATTGACATCATTAGCCTTTTATTCTCAAAACCGACTAATCAAATATAGAAAAATGCCGATATTAATGGAACTCATTGGTATCATTAACTATTTCCAACTAAAATAGTTAATCAAGTCTATTTTCATTTCTCATTCATTTCATTAAATGCTTCTATTTTGGCAACATATATATATATATATATATATATATATATAAAATTCAAAAATTAAACAAGTTTTCATAATTATGTACATTTAAGAAAGATATGGGTGTAGATCACCTACCTGCTGCAAAAGTTTGGCTCGTGCTCCCTTGCTGTTATTATGCAGCTCATGTGATCCTTCATATATTCACAGGTATACCATATTATTTCATATTTCTTTTAATAGCAATAAAATCAGCAAATATTGACTTCCCTTCAACAATTTCTTCCTTCACATTTGTGTATTCCATTACATCCATTAAGATCATTGTTTTTTTTATTTAATCATAACTAACATTACAAATCTCGTTTCCAAACACGACTGATTTTCTTTGAACGTTAAAACCCAGAATTACATATTTTTTGAAGGGAAACAAACCCAATTCTACCCCTAACGCATCTAAATTGCCTGTTTTAGCAACTTGTTGAAATTGTCAAAAGGGATAGCAACCTGATCTCTCCTTAGAGTTTTATCTATATCTGGAGTTCTAGGACTCCAAATTAGGCAAGGCCAGTCTCGTCGGAAAGCTAACATCATTGGCTATAACATCTATGAATAACCTTTCCCAAATTCTATCATTTTTAGGCTTGAATCCCCTATGAAAGTTAGGAAGATGAATTTGTCCAGTTTCGTCAATGTTTTAAATGAACCCTCAAATATTCCCATTTTCCACTCTCCCTCTAAAACAACCATTTGTTTTTTACATTATAAACAACACATGACAAGCAATTTATAAAGAAGATCATAAATTATTCTCTTCCAATTCACCCCCTAATAGCCAGCCACCTTTGCTTCTTTAACCGTTGAATTTTTTTTCTTCGGTATCTTTACATAATTTCACATTCAAGACAATCTTCAATACTTTAATTAATTCAATTCCACACGATTCTATATTTTCTCAAAATTCTACTCAAGAACTCTAACTCAAATTCAAGATTAACTCAAATTCCACACCAAATCGAATTCAAATTGGTTTACATAATCAAGTTTAAGGCACCTTACCTGATGATAAATTGGACTTCAATCCTTAACTAGTTGAAAAATTTCGACGACTCCCTTTTTACACATCAGTTGGCCCTCACTCTCTCCCTCTCTCCCCACTATTTTCTTCATTTGTTTCTTGTTAATTTCCTTGCCTAATGATGCTTTCCTTACCAATTGATCCAAGCCTTGTGTAAACTTATCAAATTTTGGTGTTTTGCTCTCAATTTTTGGTGGAAAAATCAAATTTCTCTTCTCCTTTTTATCGTTGCTACAACTGACCTTAAAGATAAGAAAAAGGGGTATTTATAATCTTATTTTTTTATTTTACATTTGACCCCACTTAATTAAGTGTTTTGTTTTTTACCCTTTTCTTTCTTTCTTTTATTATTTGAGTTACACCTCTTTTTTATCTTTTATAATTTCATCCCTCAAAATTTGAATTTAATTTTTTTCCTTACATTTAACCTTACCCTCTTTATCTTCAAGTTAATTAAACTATTTTTATATATATATTTCAAAATATCTTACTCAGGAAATTCATACCAGAAAAATTTTTGATCCCCAATTTATTTAATTTGTACATTAATTATCTCATTTTTTTTCTTTCATCTATATTATTTGTAATTTATGTAAAAGTTTATTATCAGGGTTTACACTATTCATTACTCATTGAGTAAGATAACCATTCAGAAAAGACCAACCAGTTCGAGCAGGACGAGGCGGCATCTATTGGGTTCAGATTAAATTGCAATCTCTAATGTTAATGGATAAAATTGAAAACAAACTAGAATTAGAAAAATGCTAAAAATAAAATAAATAGCTATTAAAAGAATGAGGACTAAATTTGAAATAAAAAATAAATAAAGTTAAATCGAAAAAAATAACTTACAAAAGATTAAAAAAAACAAAATAAATAAAAAGCAAAAGAATAAGAACAAAATTTGAAATCAAAACTAAATGAAATCAAATGATAAAGATGAAATTGAAAGAAAAAATTAACCTATAAAAGATTTTGAAAAAATATAGATGTAAATGAAAAGAATGAGAACCACAATATATAAACAAAACAAATGAAAGGAAACTTGTGTACTTTGTCTAAGAGATGAGAGAGAAAATGGAAAGTAGAAGAAAAAAAAAGTATGTCAAAGCCACACCATCTATCCTCCGTTATCATGTTTGCCACCATTGAAAAGCTCATGATGTGCCGCTTTAAACACCACTATTAAAGATGATGTTTAACGGTGGGAGGAGTCTATACACGTAACTTAAAAGGAGGGAGTTTCTTTCATTTATTGGTGTGTGCCGTACATATATCAATAACCTTTTCTTTTTAAATATATTATATATATATATATTAAAAAAATCCAACCACCCCTGATTCTAACCAACAATTGCAAAAAAAAAAAAAATACTAAAGAAAAGTGATGAAAGACCCTAGACCCAAATAAAAGAAAAACAAAATTATAAGAGTATTCAGTAATTAAATTGTTAAAAAAAATTACAAAACCAAAAACACAGGTTGTATTTTTTGTTTTTAAAAGATAAATTGATAATTTAATTATTCAATAAAAATATAAAAAGATTAATTTACTCCAAATAATAAATTGATAATATCATTTTAACCCGTGAAAAGACTTTTTTTTTTTTCCTATCTCAAAACTCAGCCTTTTTCAGACAAATATGTTGGGCAAAATTATTAGTGCATTGTAATAATCCACGTTGCACTCAGTCTTGTTTTACATGGAAAGGCTGATGGTTTTTTTTTTTTAATAATAATATAATTAAATTATTAAGAACATCCCCCGAAATCTACATGCAATATCCATATCCAATCTATACCATTCACTTTGTTAATCCAACAGCCAGCGTCTCCTCATATCCAAATCCTTATCCATCAGAAATCTTGGAACTCGTACTAGAATTACTAAGAAAATCCAAGTACGTACCATTGCTTAAGTCATCAGAAAAGATGAACAATATATTTTAAAAGGCTCAAAACACTCTCAAACCCAACCGTAACAAAATGGCTTCTTCCATTGTCTTCAAATCCTTCACCGGACTCCGGCACTCCTCCCAGGAACATCCCAAAGTACTCCATTCCCACACAAATCCCATATCCTCTTTCTCATACCGCCGCTCTCGAATCACAGCCAGCAAGTCTAGCCCGAAGCTCCAAAACCGCAACCTCCGAGTAGCCGTCATCGGCGGCGGTCCTGCCGGTGGTGCTGCTGCAGAAACATTAGCCAAAGGAGGCATTGAAACATACCTCATCGAACGAAAGCTGGACAACTGCAAGCCATGCGGTGGTGCCATCCCTTTGTGCATGGTGGGTGAGTTCGACCTCCCACTGGACATTATAGATCGGAGAGTGACCAAGATGAAGATGATCTCTCCTTCTAATGTGGCCGTTGATATTGGACGAACTTTGAAGCCTCACGAGTACATTGGCATGGTGAGGCGTGAGGTGCTTGATGCTTACTTGAGAGAAAGAGCATCAACGAATGGGGCTAAAGTGATAAATGGTTTGTTCTTGAAAATGGACATTCCTAAAAAAGGTAGTGAAAATATTAATTCACCCTATGTCTTGCATTATACTGAGTATGATGGGAAGAAAGGTGGAACTGGAGAGAGGAAAACTTTGGAGGTTGATGTGGTTATTGGAGCTGATGGGGCAAATTCGCGTGTCGCCAAGTCCATTGATGCTGGTGATTATGACTACGCTATTGCTTTTCAGGTATAGTTAATTGCTAATGTTAAATATTTCTCATTAATTGCTTGATATTTCTACTTTAAATTTATATGCTTTTGGTATCATCTTCCTTCACGCACTGCTTTAATGAGATCAGTTATGTTCTGTTCAGTTGTGAATTGCCTTGAAGGCGTTGCTTAAAACTTTTATCCAAATGTGGAAGATGTTGATTTCACATTCCTACAGTAAAAAATAATATAAATTATATATTGAAATTTCATTTAATAACTTCAATTTTAAGATTTTGGGTTAATATATAGCATAAAGTAAATTGAGTTTATATAAATTACATGAGGTATCATCATTGTTCTTGCTCTTGTTCTTGTCTGTTGATCAACTGCATTGGAGAGTCCTTCGATCTCACAACAATACGGTACAATATTGAATTTCATCAGTGGATTGACGAATATATATATAAAATCATAGCTGCAATGAATACTGTAGCCATGCAGCTGAAATTTTGGTGCTCGTTTGCCATATAGCTAATCTTATTATTATTATTATTATTATAGCCCGGATGAATTATTACTATATTCTCTCAACTGTTTCTGTAAATAAACATTTTAGATAAAATGTTTACATAAGCTTCTGACATACAGGGCATTGTTTATGCTTCCAGAGTTAGATTTGATGCTCTTGAATTCTTCTTAATCTCCCCCCCCCCTTCATATTTACAGGAGAGAATAAAAATCCCCAGCGATAAAATGGTGTACTATGAGAATTTAGCTGAGATGTATGTTGGTGACGATGTATCACCAGATTTCTACGGGTGGGTCTTCCCCAAATGTGACCATGTTGCTGTTGGAACTGGCACGGTGACACACAAAGGTGACATAAAAAAATTTCAACTAGCCACAAGAAACAGAGCCAGGGACAAGATCCTTGGTGGTAAGATTATACGAGTGGAAGCACACCCAATACCAGAACACCCCCGGCCTCGCAGATTATCAGGGAGGGTAGCGTTAGTGGGTGATGCAGCTGGGTATGTAACCAAATGCTCCGGTGAGGGTATCTATTTCGCAGCTAAAAGTGGTAGAATGTGCGCGGAGGCAATAGTTGAGGGTTCTGGAAATGGCAAGAGGATGGTGGATGAAAGTGACCTGAGGAAATATCTGGAGAAATGGGACAAGACATACTGGCCTACATACAAGGTGTTGGATGTGTTGCAGAAAGTTTTCTATAGATCAAACCCAGCTAGAGAAGCTTTTGTGGAGATGTGCGCGGATGAGTACGTGCAAAAGATGACATTTGATAGCTATTTGTACAAGAGGGTAGTGCCTGGGAACCCCTTGGAGGATTTGAAGTTAGCTGTGAATACCATTGGGAGCTTGGTGAGGGCTAACGCACTCAGAAGGGAAATGGACAAGCTTAGTGCATGAGAGATGAAGAACCATGCCGTTAAGACGCCTGGTTCTTCCCCCACATCGACTTCCATGAGAGACAAGCTTGAATTAATGTGTCCCTCCTCGAACTTATGCAAGATGATATTTGTAATTGCGCACAAGTAATTTGCGATATTTGTTAACCTTGTAGACTGCACTAGTTTTGCGATGTCAGGAGGATTGATGTTTCGATGTTGGGAAGGGCTCTGAGCTTGAGAAAACATTTTTCAATTTGCATGCCTAAGTGCATATTAATATTTTAAATTATTTGGTAGTGTTTGTTTTCATAGAAATGCTTTGAAGTTTATTGTCGTCACTCTCATTTCATTTTTTTAATTGTTTCTAAATATATATCTTGCAACATTTATTACAGAACACGGAATAAGTGTTATATTTAGTCTGGGTTATTGGTTTTCTCATCTTTCTCCATCATCCACTAAGCCATCAGCATTTACAATCACACATTTTCTTCTTTTAATTGGTCGTTTATTCAGACAAAAGCACCTAATGCCTTCTTACACTCTATAAGCTTGTTTGAGATTTGGATACCTTTTCTATCCCGAGGAACTATTAGTATTTTCTTTTCTACAGTAAGTAAATGTTCTCCTTTTGTTAGGGTAGTCTTTGTTTTGTATCATTCTCTCGTTGCTTTTGTTAGAGATTTAATGCCAACTTCTTCTCCTATAAAATAACAAACGAAAACTTGGGATTGTTAGAGTAATTGTTAGCCTTTGCATCTTTGCTATCAAGTTTAGTGGTCTATTTAGATTTTTTTTAATATTGTAATCTTAAATAATCTTTTATCTTTTATTTTTTAGATCGATATGAGCTATTTTTGGACCTCTTCATCAAAATATGAATCGGTAAATGAGTGTGCACTTATGATATTGTCTTAATAACCAACATGGTATATTCCTTTTAATGGCTTCTTTTTTTGTCCTCTTACTAGAATTTTCTCATATTAAGCAACATCATTTATAAGGATGTAAATATTGAAGTAATTGGTTTCTATGAACCTCTTCTTTATATTCCATTGCATTCTTTTTAATAGTAGTTTCATGCATTCCTGCTTTGTTATAACTGTATTGCACTTGGTTTTTCTTCTTAAATTAAATGGCATGAGTTTTATCACACCAAACATAAATGGAACCTTTAAAATTAAAGGAAATATGAAAAATATAGTCATCACCTAGTTTTTTTAAAAGAGACTTGAAATCCTAAAACATGCATAGGTCATAAAACATGCATAGGATACACCAATATTTTATATAAACTAGCCCAATACTTAAGAGAGTTTCCTTAAATTTTAATGTTTTCAAATGTTGATGTTATTATTTATCTTTATAAATCCTAAATTTGCACAGGATCCAACATCTGGGATCTTTTCAGTATCCAATATGATCAAAATAGATTACGTCCATTCTTTCAGTTTTTTCTTATTTCATTCCACATATTGATTTTTATTCAATTATATTATAAACTTAACATAAATAAATTATAAAGATTAATAAATTAAATTCCATACATTTCTAATTAAGACATAAAAGAGTAAGATTATACAAAACACTATAACAAGAATTTAAGTTAATGCATGCATGTTTAATAATACATTAAAATACATCTAAAAAGATGGTACCATAATTACATTACAAAATAAATATATAGTATTCTTAAATTCAACATTAAAGTCTACCATTATAAATAATAACAAAAAAAATCTATTGTTCAACTCAAATTTGTGAGGATCTTGTAGTCAAGAATAATTATAGTATAAGAAATACTATTTAACAATTTATATGTCTATTTGGAATAATAATTATCAAATTAAAAATATTATTAACCAACATTTAAGAAATTTTATATCATCAATTATCCAATGATATCTTAACTAACAATACCATTAGTTTTTTTATATCATTTCAATCCATTATCCCAATTACATCATTTGAGTCATCTATCATTCTAATGAATCTAATTACCTGAAGGTAATTTTATCATTGAAATTCTTGGTCAACAAATAAAGTGACGCCTCTAATACCACTCGGGTACTAGTCAATATTTAAATTTTTGATCGTCAGATAAACTGATATCTCTAATGCCACTCAAGTCCTAATCAATATTTAAATTCTTGATCATCAGATAAACTGATGCCTCTAGTACCACTCAGGTACTGGTCAATATTTAAATTCTTGATCGTCATATAAATTGACACCTCTAGTATCACTTAAGTACAAGTTAATATTTAAATTTTTCTTTTCTATTTTTCAATAAATACATCACACTTGGTATATATTCATAAACAAACAATTAAAACTCCCAATTATTTCAGTTTTGAACAACTTAAATAAAGGAGTGCAAAACGCCCACATGATGCCTAAGCTCTAGATATTGTCCTCTGCTATTGTCCTGAACCTGTAGCCTCTCTTGTTACAACATGAATCTCCAAACATCATTAATATAAACACCATTCAAAACTCATATCAATGATTTTATTTTGAAATAGTAATAGTTTATTATCGGTTAGAATGATTGGTCGGTTCGCATTGGAACACATTGGAAATCAATATTTTCAAAAAAAATTTATAATTAATTCTTCACCCAATCATTTATTTCATTATATAGCATAATTAAACACCAATTTCATGTCAAATTGGGCAAATTTTCAGAATTATTTACACTAATTTGGCCGAATTTCCCATTCAAAAGGGAACATAATTTCTCCACAATTCATTCATTACTCATTCCTAATTCATGCCCCAAAACATGATTCTTAACAAATATTACAAATTTAAACATTTCAATTCAACTTTCCATAATATACATATTTAATTTCTCCACAATTCATTCATTACTCATTCCTAATTCATGCCTAAAAACATAATTCTTAACAAATATTACAAATTTAAACATTTCAATTCAACTTTCCATAATATACATATTCTTTCTAAGCTTTAAAACATACCAAAGTTAAAATCAATCATGGTAAAAGTGACTTTTACCTTTTAATAACAAGAAATCACAAGGAAATTGATGAGAAATCCAAGCTTTCTTCATTTCTCTCTTTCTCTCCTTAACTTCTAGCACCTTTATTTATAAGTTTACAACCCTTCCCAAAACTTGAAATCTTATATTTTAATCTCTAAACACTTTAATCTTCATTTCTTAAGTGTTTTAATGAAAAAAAAATCAAAAGAAATCATGAAGTTTGCTCTCCTTTCTTCCCTCAATAGCTAGCAGTTCTTGGCTTCCAAGTGAAGCTAAGAAAGCTATTTATCCAATTAATTGTTATTTACCATATTACCATTATGTTATAATTCAGGAAGTTTTTTGTTTACCCGAGTATTTTATTTCAGCAAAAACTTTTACAATTTATCTTGCCTCAAAGTTTTAATCCATAAAACTTCATTTAGGTAATTTAATACGTATATATTTATTTTATTCCATTATTCTTTGGGTAAATTTTCTAACATTACACTAACACAATAATACTTTTAACCAAGGTTTTACAACTGATATGTCATAGTTGGTTGTGATCATTGTAAGATACCGTCAGATCCATATAAAAGATATGCATATGGTTGTGTATGAGGCATAAATACACTAATATATCCATCAATAATTGGTAGTGGTGATGTCATTAAAATCGATAAAAATATAAAGGATTGTATGGGCATACTAGGGGTGTGTCTAGACACATTTCTATATTGTAAGGGTGGATTAGATTATGAAGACCTGTATATGAGAATATTTAATATTGGTTGTTGTACTAAAATAAGGAGATGATAAATTGTTAGACTTTTTATGATTAAAAAGCTGATCTCTCTTCTTTGCTTGTGCTAATTATTTGTTTAATATAAAAACAATGAGTTTACCTATGTTTTTCTTCAAATGCATAATTGTTAGCATTTAGGTGTTTATTAGGATGAATAATGTTAAATTTGATCCTATTTGCCGTGCTAATCTTTTTATTTTTTAGATAATTTTTTAATTAATTATACTACTAGTTAATCACTACATTCCAATAAGAAGAAACTATTTAATAAGAACTTAATTTTGAGAGAAGGCAAGTTGCATCTTTGTAAAATTAAGTAGAATGTGAAATACTAATATTTCAAATCTTAATAAAAAGAAATCTATCTTGATTAACATCACACAAGAAAATGAAAAGGTAGAAAAAGAGAGATGAATTACAATAATTATAAAGTGCAATAATTGAAAAAGAAAATCAATAAAGTTATAAAGGAAAATAATAAAAACTAAATGAAAGATAAATTTTATATGTATGGAGCTAGCCATCTTTCATAGCAACTGTATGACCCTTTATATATTGGTATAAAGTTTTAATTCTATCGAAATACTTAACTCTAATTCTAAACAAATATTTATGGTAGATATGAATATTTTATTGAATCCTAATACAAACTAAACTCCTTATATATCAATATCATTTAAAATTTAAGCTAATCTTATGATTTTAATTAATTATTGTATTGACTCCGAATAAAATTAAGCTTTTTGGTTCTTTGTATATATTCAAACCTTATTGATGCGATCCAACCATCAAAGGATCTATTAGAGGTTCCAGTTGGTCCAGTTACTAGGCTAAGGCTAAGAAGTTTAAAGAAGCTTTCAATGGATTTTTTCAAGATACATGGGCTAATGTGGACTTCAAGAGGATTTGTAATAATAAAGAGCAAGTCTTGATTAATCTTATTCATGTGCAAGAGGGGCTTGTTGGTGAAACCAAGACTATTACACAAGGATTGGGAGAAGAAGACTAGATTCGGATAGTTTGACCTTTCGTTACTCTTTTGATCATAACTGGAGGTGCAGATTGAATTTTGATGTGATTCCAGTTGGACTGGAAACTAGACTTCTATACATTTTCAATGGTATATGGCATGCCTTCTAATTTATTAAAACAAGAGAGAATCATTCATTTTAAGTTGGGCTTTATTACTGCCAAACAGAATGCGAAAACAACAAATTTGTCTTATTTAATTAGTTGGGCTATCAAACTTTATTTATTTTAAGAGGAGATATTTTGTTTGGGTTTTAGACTTGTTTAGTTTTTTTTATTTTAATTAGTTTGGGTTAGTTTTAGCTTGGGTTGATTATCATTTAAATTAGGTTTATGTGAGACCCATTAAGGAAATTAAGATTTTGGCTTGGAGTTTAAATACTCTTTAGGAATAATTTCAGATTAGAATTTTGATGATAATTTCAGCATGGTAGCCAACTTTTTGGTTGCTCAATCTTGGTTCTTGATTGAACTTAACTCTTCAAAGAATTGACCATTCTTTGTTGTGAATTTATACTTTCTTTGCTCGTTTCTAAGTGTAGACGTTGTGATTGAGTTGGTTTATAGTCTTGTTGCCTTGGAGCAAATCTTTCATTGTGATAAGCTCATTCAAATCTCAACAAACTTGGATTAGATTGATCTTGGGGTCATGAATTCCGTTAAATTCCGCTAGGGTTCGCATCACTTATGGTAGATTACTCTTCCTTGGTCGATCATGACTCTTGAACAATTGATCAACTTGTCCTTCGACACTCCTAGTTGATTAATATTCTTTTAGTGTGATCAATTACACTATTTATGAATTATTTTAGCTTCCTTCTTTTATTTTATTATGAAAAATCATTGTTTTTTTTTTTTCTAATGACTAACACATGAATGTTTATTTCTTATGTAAACATTATAATGGTAGGTTATATGTGTTAGGTTCTTCATCTCCATATGGATAAGCCTTATATCAGCATTAGATAAACTTAATGGCTGATATAAAGATGTTCTTCTAAGAGGATCCAATGCTAGCCAACTAGAACTTGTCACAATGGGTTATAACCACCTAATAATGCCATTGTGCCTTAAAAAAGAAATGCATGGGGTTGTGGAGGAGGAAAAAAAAAATCAAATCACCCCCTAGAGGTTGATAGTGGTAATGATGTTGAAAGAGGTGAGAACATATGCATGTGGAGAATTATACGATGAAAAAACATCTCATGGAATGTCTAATATTGATCATTCCATATAAATCTATAATGATGATTGATTATCAAGATATTTAGTGCCAAAAGATTAACCTCTATTTTTTATTTATATCGAATGATTGTCGGATATTACATCAACAATTTCACCTATTTGTTTATGGCATGATTATTGATTAATGAGATAAACATTAAATCTAGTCTTATTGGACATGCTAATTTTATGATTTGACAAATAATTATAATCATATTAATTAATTAGCTAGCCAATCATTAATTACCTTATTAATTATGCTATGTAATCTTCATTTCTTCCTTTTAATTAAGGAGAAACTATAGTTAGGAACCTAATTCCATGTGAAGGCATATAACATTCTTGCCAAACCAAGTAGAGTGTGGGTTTCTTAATATTCTAAATCTTAAGAAAGGTGAATTTTGTCTTTTTATTCCTTTTTATTTTCTCATTTTTGCTTGTCATTAAATGAAATAAGGTAGGAAGGTAAAAGAATGTTGGTAAAAGAAAATAAATGAAGGCAATAATAAAAAAGATAGATAGAACAAAATTGTAATTTTTTTTTTGTATGTATAGGTTGCCATAATTTCTAGTAATTAGATGATTTATTTATATTGGTACAAATTTTGAGTTTTATCTAAACATCTAATTATAATCATATTCATATCAGATAAGGACTTTACTTATAGAATCTAAACTTCTCCTTATTGATAATCACATTAATCCTAACTAATCCATAACTTTAATTAGTTTAATATATTAAGTACTTTTATTCAAAGTAGAATTTAACCTTTTTAGTTATTCGTGCGAATTCAAACTCATGTAGTAAATCACTTTTCCTTCTCATTTAGATTATTTTGATCAATTATCTTATTCATGATTTGTTATATCATTTTCTTCCATGTTTTATTTTTTTTATGAATAAATAACTATCCTTATTTGAATGATACATGGATGTTTATTTTGATATAAATACTATTATAAGTGAGTTTCTTATTCAAGTCTAATTTGGAGTCCACTTTTTTTATTTTTTATCTTATAAGTTATCTATTTTGTCTATTCCAATCAATTATAGAATAAATATTTTAGAGATTAAAACAAATGCTCATCTCTCACCTAAAATGATATTTTAGCATAAGAGACGAGAAGGAAAAAGATAGGATTTAAGCCTACTTCAAAAAAAATATAAATATCAAAATAAATTGAGACTTTAAAATTAAATTAAATTATCAAATCATAAATGAACAAATATAAAAGTATAGGTATGATATCAAACCAAATTAAATAAATCAAGATAATTAGGGTTTAATATCACCCTACCATATTATATGTACAATGATCAAAAGCCATCAACCTAGTTACATTTTAAACTCTCAAGAAATAATAATAAAAAAAATCAAGTACAAATTACTTGAATTTATTCTCCTAAATTGTGAAAAAAAAAGCCACAAATCAATAGATAAAATTAGAAGGAGTTAATGTTGTTGCCCATCCATTTACTCTTTCTCTTGTATTTAAAACTTTCATATCCTATTTTACTTGATTTTATCTTAACATCATTCTTATGCATTACATTTTTATTATCATTAAATATCTTTATGATGCAATCACCAACACCATTAGGCATTAGATAATGACACATGTTAGATGGCCATATTTTAGAATATTTCATTGATGTACGTCTTAGTCCTTTAAATTTCTTAAAAATTACTTTGATCCCTATATTTTATTTTTTATTACAAAAAAGTCATTAATTGAATATTTTTTGGTCCTTATTTTTTGCAATAAATTCAAATCAAATCCCAAACTTATCAAATTAATATATATATGATATTATAGGAAACAAAAGTCTTATTTTTTATTAGTTTATATACTTTGAAAGCAATAGCAACATTTCAACAAATAACCTTTAAAAATTCTTGAAAGAGATAAACGGTGACAATCAAGCTATTTTAAAATTATGTATTTTTTTTTTGTCTGATGTTCATAGTTTATACAATAAAACTATATTAATATTGACTAAAATGTTGATGGATATTATTAATAGAAGGACCCGATTCAAAATATCCTCAAATATTTAAAAACAAATTGATAATGTTTATTGGTTTAACATCCTATTAAAATTTAATAGGATTCAATTTGAGGTTCAAAATTTTAGAGTTACTGGAGGCTTACATGGACGTTAATTTCAGGGCTTTTGAGATTAGTCAAGGTGCGTGCAAGCTGACCCGGACACCCACATTAATAAATTTTTTTTGAAAAAGACAGATTTGTAACAGTTGCCTTGTCATAAAAAGGATAAGATTGCAACTTCTTGAAAACTATAGTGATAACAATCGGGATGTTTGAACTGTAAGGGAAGATATGAAACATTAAGGAATCTCAGGGGCAATTTCATCTATTTTTTACTTTTCTAGGTTGAGGAAAGGAGGAGGAAGAAAAAGAAGCCCATCAGGATCGGGAGTGATTAGAAACAGGGAACGAAGGGAGAATAACCATGGCAGTGGTCATGGAATCGGCAGGGAAGTGGTTGGAGAAAACGCTGGTAGATTTGGGTTTGGATTTGGATAGGGATATAATATCTGGGTTAGTCTCCTATTGCGAACTCGCTCAACCTCTCGACGCCAAAGAGTATCTCCTTGTAATTCCCTTTTATCTCTTACTTTCTTCTCAAGATCTTGGAATTGTCTTTTTGGGTTGTATATTTGAACCGCTTAGTCTTACTTGTAATCGATCTCTTTTATCACCACACCTTCCGTCATCTGTTCGTGTTTTTGTTCTTATCTTTCTAGGAATGTGAGGCGTATAAGATAATTTACCAATCTAGGTGTGGACAGTCAGCCTGCTTAAGACCCCAACTAGCTAGGGAAAGCGATACCCTTAACGTCAAAAGCTAGATGTGATCTCTTCTGTTTGTGCTTATCATTTTACTGAAATTGAAATGCTTATTTTCTTAAAAATTGAATCGCAATGGTAGTCATATCTGTGCGGAATGTTAAAAAGATTTCCCCACTTGTTGGTATTATGGTTCAGAGACTGCATGTCAAGTGACTATATCGGCTGTTTACCCGCTTCTTTGTGTGTTGTACCGCTAAACGATGTTGTTTCGCAGTACCTTTTTGCTGTTTACATTTCTGGTTTGTCTCTGTTTGCAGAATATTATTGGGCAGGAAGCCAGCAAAAGTGTGATTGAGGAATATTTACAGCGTAGAGGTCAATCAACTCTTGTCAGTAGCGCACCAGCTGCTCAATCTTCAAAACTTCAGCCATACATCAAACCACTAACAGAAAACTATGTTGTCTCTGGAGGCAAGCAACAAGCTAGAACATCTATAGATATAGTTTCCCGTGATCAGGGACAGGCAGAGCCAAAAACAAATACTGTTCCCAGACATATAGGAAATAGGGGTCCAGCTGAGGCCAGTGAGTCGAGGCAAAAAGGAATCCAAGGTAAGTCTAGGAAGAAGAAAGCTGGAAAAGTCGTTTCACTTGCCGAGGCTGCCAAAGGGTCATTTGTCTTCCAGCAGGGGAAGCCATGCCCATGTCAAGCCCGTCAGCATAGACTGGTGAGTAATTGCTTATCCTGTGGCAAGATTGTCTGCGAACAAGAAGGAGAGGGGCCTTGCAGTTTCTGCGGTGCCCTTGTGTTAAAGGAAGGAAGTACGTATGCTGGTCTTGAAGAAAGCATGGCTCCTACATCAGATGCTGAATTTGCAGCTGAGGCTTATGCTAAAAGGCTTGTGGAATATGATCGAAATTCTGCAGCACGTACAACTGTTATTGACGACCAAAGTGATTACTATGAGATAGAAGGCAACAGCTGGCTATCAAATGAGGTATTCAAGTTATTGCAATATGCAACATACTGGTTGCATTCTCTCTGTTGCATCTGCCTACAAGGAGTTGAGCTCTCTCCTTTATCTTTTATCTTTTTATCTATTTTTTTTTAATTTCTCTTGACAGGAGAAGCAACTCTTGAGGAAGAAACAAGAGGAAACAGAAGAAGCAGAACTGGCCAAGAGAAGTAAAGTGGTTGTGACTTTTGATTTGGTTGGACGCAAGGTATCGAATTTTTAGCAACCAGGCTTTTTTGTGTCATTTCAAATAATTCTTGTTTCTCCATTCCTGTAAAAAATCCTTGTTGTTGCGGGAAGCTTTCTGCTTCAAACTTTAAATAGTGGTACAATTATGACTGTTCCTGCTTTTGACATCCCTCGCTCATTTTTTAAAAGCTTTGACTGTAATTTTGATGCTGCCCAAGCTCCTGCATCCTCACCTTTGTCAGTCATTTGAAATAAAACTGTATCCGGATATAGTTATTACAGACTTTTCCTTTTCGTCACGGTTTGAATGGGTAATGTGTTGAGTTGGGGTTTATAGGATTTATATTCATGACTTTGAAAAATGTAACTGCCAAATCAATAACACTAAGCACACATGCACACCTGCATGCAAACCTTGTTGTTGCACGCGACCTTTTGCTGAATAATGTAACAAAGAAGAAAAATAAAATGAATGTGAGAGTAGCTTTTGTGTTGAAGTTCAGAAAAGAAAACCCAGCTTTTCTATGGTGTACATTACTCCCATCTTTAAAGTTACGGATCCTCTGTTCATGAGTTTAATCACTGGTTTTTCCACTTCTTCTGTATTGTTCTTTGCCTGTGGATTTTATTTGCGAGTTATATGTGGGCAATGCTTTGCCTATTGATATGTGTTTTCCCCCCATAACTTGCAATGCTGTGCAGGTCCTCTTGAATCAAGATGATGTTGAAGAACTCAAGTCTGAGAACAGAATACTTCGGCCGCTAGATGAAGGAGACAGGGAAGTGAACCGAATTAAACCAAACCCAAGTCTTCGAATACAACCTGTTTTTTTGGATCCAGGACCTAGTAGAAAGCCTGCTAAGGGCAAGCAATCAAACAAGGGCGGCCTTTCCAAAGGTTTGTGCATGGAGATAACTGGTAGGGTGCAGCATGACAGCAATGAATTGAAATATTTCATGTTTGACAACCGGTCGGAGACATCTTCCATTGGAAATCTTGGTAAGGTTCACAATTGAGCCGGGGTGTACGCTTGCAAGATGGCGAATGACTGTTCGTGGATCGACATTAGAATCCCAGTTCGGGTTTTGGCTGTCATTACTATTTAGTGGTGACATACCTTTTCTTCTATCATTGATGCAAACTGGATGTTAGATTTTTAATTTGCTCCTATGATTTGGGGGGTTTCTTAATTTTCCCCAGAACTTTTGAGTCTTCCCCTCCTTGTATCTACATCCATAAACTATAGGAATTGATAACGTGACATGATTTATGTCTCAATTGAGCCCTTGAAGTTATAATAATAATAACAATTTAAGTAGTCATTCATCAATCATATCAATTAACCCCTTTATTTTTTCAATTAGGACTCTAATTTCTCCAGATTTTTTTTTTCAAATCTATAAAATACTTGGGTGGGGTTATTTGCTTTCATAATTTATTTTTGTTATTCCACAATATTATCATAATTTATTTTCGTTTAGAAAACCCTCGATAAACTTGATCATTGATCAATGGTGAAGTTAGCCTGGCTATTCATGGGTTTTTTTTTGGTAGAGATCAAAATAAAGTAGCAACTAAAAAGTCCATAATCATATGAAGGTCACATGGTTATTTAGAAACGGTATTGTGTGATGTTTTGTGTATAGCTATGTGTTGATTTGTGTCTCTCTTAGAGATCTATCATATGAGATTAATGGTGTTTCAGTAGTTTTCCTGAACTTTTGAGAGTATTATTATTATTTTCTTTTTTTTTTCTATTTTTATTTTATTATTAATTTTGGTGTCCATACTAAATTTCTCTTTGTGGATTCTTTTAGGAAAAAAAAAATAATTTTTGTGGTTTTTTTTTAAATAGAATTAGGTTTTGGGCTTAACTTTATTTTCATAATATACTTGATGTTGTAGGTGAATATAAGTAATTAAATATCCATGTCTTTATTATTGTAGATATTTTATAATTAGCTTTTGAACTTCCAATTTATTTTTATGGTTTATAGGTTGGTTTTAGATTAGGATTTTTTTGAAAGACAATAGGGGCGTGATAAGGGTCATTAATTTGTTAATAAGCTTTAAGTCTAACCTTTTATTTTATTTTATTTTATTAGGATTTCATGGTTAAAAGATAATTTAGGTAAGAAATTGATTTTTTTTTCAATCTCTAAATCACCTCATCTAGGTTTTAATTATAAAAACTCAATAATATACATGCAAATTAGGATAGAAAAGTGAATATTTAATATGGTTTTTCATAATAAATTATCTTAGATTAGAAATACATGTTAACAATACCAAGGGTATACTAGGATGGCCATGGTCTTTTTTAGTTGTTTAAGCAATACTATTGGCCATAATTCTTAGAACAAGTGTTAAGTTTTTTTAATTTTACCTTCAAGAAATTTTATCAATGACTTTATTTCTATGAATTATCTTTTTCGTGGTCATCTAAACATCTGATGCGATAATATAACAACTCTAACAAAGACTAAGGGTTAAGTCTATGATATTTTCATGTTTTTTGGAATAATTTTATGCATTTTTTATGTCATTACTAGTTTGCAATTTAATTTGTGCATTTTATTTAATTGCAAGCTTGGATATAGAATGTGGCCATCACATAGATCAACACTTTACATAAGAGTAAGTTTTGAGCTGCACACATTTTTTGTTCCTTTAAAAAAAAAAATTAGAAAAGGGATGTGGCACTCAAGGGACTGTGATCTTGAAGCTCACGCAACTCAAGTATCATCTATTATGGTCGAGCTTGAGTTTATGATGGGAGCTTGTTATTAAAAAGAACTAGGTTAACCAACCTTTTCAATAATGTCCAGATAATCATATAACCTATTTTTAAGTTATGCTTAGGATATGAAGGCATACTTATTTTGTTTCTTTTCTGTTGTTTAAAACCGATCAATACATTATTTTATGATCCATTTCAAAAGTACTATGATTATTGTCGCACGTGTGCACATGATGATTATTCTTCTAGATCGAAATTTTTAGGTGACATTGAAAGAATAAGAAATTCCTATTCTTTTATAATTTAAAAAGAAATTGAAGTTTTCACCTAGTTTTTTTGACATTAAAAACCCTAACTGGTCTTCAAAGCCTAGATAAAGGGACTAGTTATGTATAGGGTGGACAATACCACCCTTAGCACGCCATACCTAAGGTAAACTGCATTGCTTGTTTGTTTGATTATTACTAACATTTTGTTGTGTTCTTCTAATCATTAGTCTGTTTATTGGTTACAACAGGTTCATTCTAGTAGAGTGGACCATAGCTTTACAGTCAAGTCTAGTCATTATAAAACCAATTTTGTTTTTTTGTTTCTTTTAATATCAAAAATATATCTTACCTGTAAGTTCATAATTATGTGTAAAAAAAAAAATTATTTTTTTGATGTTTTTAAAATTTAGGTCAAGTCCCCATGACTTAATAAACTTGTTATTAAATTCACAATGTATGCAAAATATAAAAAAAAAATCTTTTTTTTAAATTTTTTTGGTATGCTAAATCATGCAATATTTTTCTGTATTTTTTTGCATTAAAAATGAAAATATTATTTTTTTTAGAGGAACTTGGATGTATGCAATTTAAAACATATATCTATTTTTTTTGGAAAAAAAAGGAATGTTGTTGTTTTTCTATTTTTAAAATTGGTTATTTAATACTAAAAAAACACCTTAAGTATAAGTTCACAATCCTAAATATTAAATATGAAAGGATAAAAAGATGTGAGAGATCCATAATTAATTGCATAATGGTCCTTAAAAAATATGAAAAATAATTAAAATTAAACTGAGTGTGTTTGGCAAAATACATATAAAAAAATAGAAAATAATGGATGCTAAAAAAAAAAGGTTAGGGCGTGTTTATGCTAAACACGTCTTTAGCTAAAATGCACAGGCCTAAAATTTATCTTAAAGGTGGGTTGGCCAAACACGCTTTAAGGACATAAAAAATACATTTTTTTCTTTGACAGATTTTAGCTTTGACAAATACAGACTTAAACCTTAAAAGATTCAACCTATTTTTCCAAAACCAAGGCCTTATCTATGAAAATTGAATGGGCTTAAAACAAAAATGAGTACAAGCCTTATCTAAGAAGGGCTTATGGGCTTAGCAAAATAGCCAAAGTTTACTTTTCAAAAAAATAAAAGGGCTTTAAAGGCTTGATCTATAAACAAATCCAAGAAGAAAGTTTCATGCTATAAAGATTAAATCAACCATTTTTCATGAACTTGCCCAAAATTCTTTTATTTTTTTAGGTACTAAAGGTTTAATGCTCAATCCATATGTGTAAGATTTGTTTCTAATTATTTTAATAAACTTTTAAAAAATAAAACATTAATAAGTTATTTTCCAGCTTATTTTACATGACATAACCAAACATTAGAAAATGTTTTTTCCAACTTATTTTTAATTACATTACCAAATATGAGAAAATAATTCACTTTCCCGGAATTCACTTTTCAAAATTAAACTACTTTCCAGCAAACAAAACAAAATCTTCATTGAACCTTATTTCTTATAGAAACAAAGGACCAAATGCGTAGCGTGATCCACAGGTTCCTTTCCTAAACTTGAAACTTTATGTCTAATAAATGTATGACTCTTTTTTGAAATTCTTTAGCCCTTAAAGTGAGAATATATAGTTGTTCCTTTCTCTTTTCCTACTGTTAATGACAATTACTATTTTGTATATGTGGAGGTAATCACCACCACAACTCATCACCCTACCTCCGATCTAATCATCCTAGATCTCATCTCCTCATATCCATCATTCTATAATTCATTCTTATCAATTCATATCATTAAGGCATTTATTAATTTCACATCCATCATATTAATTAAAACATCAAAACATTTACAATAACTCCACATCAACAAACACTTGATTAAGTACATACAGATAGTTACTACTCAAATTACAATGACAAATATAATATTATGCAAGACCTTAGTGTTATTAGGTTTTAAACAACAAATATATTATATCACCTCAATTAATGGATGATAATTGTTAGTTTAAAATGAGGATATGTAAATTCCTTTTCAAAACAGAATATCTAAAATTATAATTCACAAGTTTGATATTACAACTGATATGTAAAACCCCTGGTAATATTATTAATATTAATAAAAGTCAAGATTACAAAAAAAATGAGGGAATGTTATAAATTAAATTATAAAAATGATGATATATTTGAGAATCTGAATTGAAATATTTTTTTCGGGTGTTAAAATATATATAAAAAAATATAAATAAACATGGAAATGTGAATAAATTTTTTATGGAATTATAAAATTTTTTTTCCTAATCTTAATTGAATTATCATGTCCTTGCTCTTTGCTTTGAATACAAATGTTTGGGGTTGTTATATGATAATTCATGACTTTTTAATCTACATAAAAACAACTAATAATTACTCCTACTGAGCTTGTAAGTTATCTATAACAAAATCAATAATATTCACTAAGTTAATATCTTATTTAACGTTTAAATAAAATAATAACTTTTCATCTAGACAATATTTAGTTCACTCTTTATAATCATCCAAATTTCTCTTTACATAGATTTACCCAACCCTAAAAAAATCTCGTAAAATTCATAACTCAAATAAATGTTTCAACATTTTCATATTGAAACCAACATTCATGTACTCTATCTTAAGTACTTATTACTTCCACATATCCATCTTAGTTGCCAATCGATTCAACTTTCACATTCAAAAACCAATAATTTGGTATTCTTTAATCAATCTAGCCAACCCGTATCGGTTGCCAATAAATCATGCATTCATATTTGGAAGTCAATAGTTTGATATTCCTTAATGAATACAAATCAATCCGGTCAACCCATCTTAATTGCTAAATGATTTGACATTTCCATTTAGAAGTCAATAATCTGGTATTCCTTAATCGATCTAGCTAATCCATCTTGGTTACCAATCAATCAGACATTTTCATTTAGAAGCCAATGATCCAGTATTCTTTAATGAATACCAATCAATCTTATCAACCTATATTGATTGCCAATCAATCCGGCATTCTTATTATGAAGCCAATAATCTTATATTCCTTAACAAATACCAATCAATCTGGTCAACCCATCATGATTGCCAATCAATCTGGCATTTCCATTCAAAAGCCAATAATCTGGTATTCCTTAGTATTCCTTAACGAATACCAATCAATTTGGTTAACCCATCTTGGTTGCCAATCAATTCGGCATTCCCATTTGGAAGCCAATAATTCTGTATTCCTTAACGAATTCAGCACAATTAAATAAGATGTTGCATGTGTTTAATAATAATAAAAAAGCTAATTTTGGCATAAAATATTTTGAGAAATGATAATTTTGACATTAGTGTATTTAAAGAATTATAACAACAATTCATTACTGCGTGCATATTGGTGAGGGGAACTTATTTTAATCCATTATCTATTATATGATAAGAGAAATTGAGATGTGGAATAAAACTTGATAAAAATTCATTTTTTTCATAGAACAATAGAACCACTTATAAAAAAAAAAAACATTATCCATATACTTAGTTATTACGATTTCAACATAATTTACAAGAATAACACAAATACATAAAACCCCCTTTTTTGTCTCTCTATAGCCGCCTCTTAGGCTTCACTACCCATCCAACATGATTTTACTCCTACAATAACTTACAAGGATTCGAGAAGCTCAATTTCTAGGAAATCCACTTTTCCCCCAATTTCATTTTAAGAACCTTAATTCAATTTTGATCAATTTTGCTCAAAATCACTAAAATTTTGTTATAATTGATACAAAGGGGTTCCAAACACCTTACATGGTTACAAAACATAATTTAAAAGTCGAGTCATCAAAATTTTCCCAAATCTTCTCTATTGTCCTTTTTTTCTTAACTTTCTCTCTCTAATTCAATCTTCCATCTTTTTTATCTTTCTTAATTTCTGGTATGGATGTGTTCTTCTATCTCAAAACACTCTCTTTACACTCCTTAACGTCACTCTCTAGCCCTTCAAGGTGAAAGAAAGAAAGAAAAAACAAAAATGCTATCTTTCTCCCTTAACTGCACCCTGTAAGTTTTAAGAGGGTAGCCAAAATGGTTTGACTGTTTTGAGAAATGGTCAGCCTGGTTTATTAAATCGGTCTAGCCGTTTTGAGAAACGACTAGATTATTTTTGCTATTAGGAAGATGAATATTTTTGGCCATAAACCTTTCTTCTTTTATCTTCTTAACTTGTTTATTTTTTCTTTTTCTTATTTCATTTCATTACACCATAATTTTGATTATATAATTATTTTTTTAATTTATCCTGGGATTTACATACCCACTAAAAAAAATCTTTTAGTTAGCCTCATTCATGTTATAGAGCTATGTTTCGAACTTAAGAACCCACTGATCGATCCTTTTCCATTTCTTATATTTCCATAAGCTTTAACCATTCAGGATGCTCATATTGTTGAATTACATGCGAATATTACTGCTTCAACCTTAATAATGTTTCAATAAGCCTAATTTGTCCTATAAAATAATTTTACCGCTAATGTTTATTAATAAAGTAGAGGAATTATATTTAATATGAATTGATGCTAGAATGGTCTTTAAAGATTAAAAGAAGACTTGTTTTGATATTTTAAATGGAAGATCTTACTAATTAAATTATATTACATTAGAATAACACTAGTTAGTGATATGCCTATGCTACCCTACAAGATGAACTAATTTTTTCATTCAATGTTAAAAAAGATTGTAGTCATCAACAATGCATATTTGACCATCAATGTTTTTTTATTGCATGTTGTGAAGATGTTGCATGTGTTTAATAAAAAAAGAAGAAGCTAATTTCAGCATAAAATATTTTGAGAAATGATAATTTTGACATGAATGTATTTAAATAATTATAAAAACAACTCATAATGCTTGCAAATTGGTGAGGGGAACTTATTTTAATCCATTATCTATTATTTGATAAGAGAAATTGAGATATTGTGGAATAAAACTTGATGAAATGTCTTTTAAAAAGTATATATGAATGGCTTCTCAAAAGAGCACTTGTTAATTTTATACAAAGAATGCTAGATAAAAAAAATAGAGTAAAAATTGAATGTTATATAATACAATAATATAATTTTTTTTTAATCATTAAATTTTGAAATAACTTAAATCTAAATCAAAGAGAATTTGTTTTTCATTAAAGCTTGCTTTTATGATTATGTTAAGCTATTGCTAAGAACCAAATATTTTGGTGAATACAATCTCAAAATTATTGTGTTACATTATTTATTTGATTATATGATAAGAAAAATAATAATGTGCATGAAAGACAACAATAAAATAAAAATAAAAATAAAGGCTATGTAAAAAGAGTGTTTGTTGATATTATAAAAAAGAATGATACAATCTTATAACAATAGAGTAAATTATCTTAAATATTTTTTAATAATTTAATTCTATATAATTTAAATTTGGAAGTTTGAATTGTCAAACTAGTTTTTTGTTTTTTTATAAATGGAAGAGCAACGATTTGGCTTTTTTTTAAAAATAATTTTTTTGTTTAAAATAATGTTTTTTTGTTTAAAATTATTTTTTTTTATGTTTTGATATCGTTTTGATTTGCTAATATAAAAAATAATTTAAAAAAATAAAAAAATATATTATTTTAATATATTTTCAAATAAAAAACACTTTGAACCGCAACTACCCTTTTAATTAGTTAGTTAGGAGTTAAAAAAATTAGTTAAAACTCTATTAGAGTTTAAGAATGGCAGGAAACTCTTGTATATAAAAAGGATTGTAAGAAACATAGAGGGCAAGTAATGAAATCCAATTTTTTTTACAGTTGCATTATCTCTAAACTTCTTATTTTATTCCTTTATTTTATCTTTAATTACTCCATTTGTTTATTAAGGAAAGACTTAATCAAGCCGACAATCCTTAGCCTTCCTTAAGGACTTGCACCAATCAAAAGAAAGATCATGGCATAAAATATCAAGGTAAAACACCATTGAAGGAACATAATAGGAAGCTTGATGAATAGATGCTGAGCATTCATTAAGAACTCTTCTTAGAATGACTATTCCATACATCATGGAAAAATAACAAAGTAATCAATCTTTTAAAACTTTCGACTATATCAAGTCTCAAGTACTAAATGGTTTATAGCAAATTTAAGATTTAAAAAAAAACACGTTTTCTCAAACACAGTCTAAGATCCTATATGGAAAAGCAGGCCAACTTGTATTTTCAAAAAAATCAATTTTTTTTTGCTAAAAGTTATTTTTTTATATTTTCGAATCATTTTGATGTATTTATTTCAAAAATTATTTTTAAAAAATAAAAAAAATTATTTTAATATATTTCTAAATGAAAAACACTTTGAACTGCAACCACAATCACAACCCAAAAAAAACCCGTCTCAATTTTCTAACTACTAAGTACTTTGTCATGTTAATTCCTTATTGTTGGTGTAACTTTTGCAACTGCCAAATAGTCGGCATAACTATTGTTGCAACTGTTCTTATTGCTACCTCTTTGTCTTACTTGTAACTTTCCTCCTTCTCAACACCTTATGCTCATGAAACAACAATGATAGCTCTGAAAACCCCCAAGCTTCCATTTTTTTTTTTTTAAGAAAGAGCCCACCATAGGACTGAATCAGCTCTTCCAAAACCTGTTGATTTTTTAAAGAAAATCATCGTTCTCTCTCATCAATGAAGAAACTCTAACAAAAGAGGAAGAAAAAACCCAAAAAAATTAGTCAACACACGCCTTCACCGGGTGTAGCATGTTTCTAGTTGTTTTCTAAGAGAATCTCCATTTCCCTTATATATTTTATTTGCTTAATCCAGTAATAATAATAAAAAAAAGTATGCTGGGTTGATATTCAAGTAGATTATGACTTGAAAAACACCTTGGAAGTCTTTTATAGATATTGGGATGGGAGAGAGGTTGCATGTGAATGATGATGGCGACGGGATTTTCTTTATTTTAAATTATTTTATTGTTGATGCCATGAACATTATAATGAATAGGCTAATAATGGCTGGCCTAAGTGAGGGTTTGAGAAGGGAGCCAACTGGGGAAGA
>Ga0325410_1001503_pt1 | contig 25882 bp, 12 predicted proteins | sample PopdelMetagenome_16_FD_206182 | JGI IMG/M metagenome (GOLD analysis project Ga0325410, IMG submission 206182) | Populus deltoides microbial communities from Bellville, Georgia, United States - Xylem-PdIQD-R3 | ecosystem: Host-associated > Plants > Phyllosphere > Stem > Wood/Secondary xylem...
CAAAATTATTACAATATATATATATATATATATATATATATATATATATATATATATATATATATATATATATATATATATATCTTTGTTTATTATGGATTATAATGCTGGATGGATGGTTTTACTCTTGAAAAAAATTTCATTCAAGTGTTTTTTTGAAGGGTGGAACCGTCTTTTCCTTTGATTTATTTGTCATTAGTGATTTGTTAAGGGGTGTCTTGATGTTTTAATTAATCTTTTGCACATTTAAATGACTGTTGCTTTTAAAAACAACTAATAGTTGGTTATGATTTAGAGTCGTTTATGGTATTTTATTTTTTAGCTATATTATAATTATTATATTGCCCTTAGATTCAAAATTTTTAAAGCTTGACTTGAGGGACTAATTTGTAATTGCAAAATGATTTTTTTATAATTATTAATAATATTGCTAATAGGGACAATAATTGTAGTAGTAATAATAATAGTTTTTTATGATAATATTAGTGGTAATGATAGTAATAATTGTAATAATAATGGTGATAATTGTAATAATTGTGATAGTAATACTAATAATACTACTAATAGTAATGGCAACGGTAGTGGTAATAATAGTAATAAATGATAATATTAGTAGTAGTAGTAGTAATAATAATAATAATAATAATAGAATCCCCCCTCCCTCTCTACATTCATTTGCACCCTCTTAATGTTTTGATATACGCCAATAGAATCATCGACAAAGTATGGTTTTTGATGATTCTGTTGGTTATCCATAAAAAGAAATATTATATATTATTGATGATTTATTGATCGATGATTTTGTTAGTAATTTTGTTAGTAATATTTACTGACTAATAGATTGATAAAAATCAATAATCACATATTTTTCACTGATAATAATATTTTATCGTCCTGTGTTTAAATCAATGATGGAATTACCGACATGTATGAAATCACTGACGCGATACTGGCTGATGACACAGTTGAAACTAGTAAATTCATCAATGATATTTTTACCAATAAAAACATAGCAAAAACTGAGTGCAAAAGTTGGGCCTTTTCAAAGCCAGAGACATATGACTTCAAGAGTACCTTAACGAAATTGGGCCTCTTTTGTAAGCAGAAACTCAAAGCAAAAACCCTCCATCCATCATCTTCTACAGTCAAAAGTAGCACCTTCACCCAGATAATTCTCCAATGGTGGAATTTTGACTTTTTTGGCCCAAATAATTTTTGTTGTTGACTTTTTCAATATGATCTCATGTGCCGATTAGAAACAAATACAGGATTTCGAACGAGGCTTTTTCACAGATATAAAAAAATATTTCTAAACACCTTTCGTGCACGCTTAACATCTATTTTTTTTATTTTTTTCTCATAAAATATTTTAAAAACCTTTCAAATATAAAACAACCTTTGATTTTTTTAAAAATAAGAATCAAACGAATAGAAGAGTTCTTGACAAACTCAATCTATATTTTTTATATGATTAAAAAATAATATTATCTCTGTTAAACTCTTATAAAAAAATAACCAAACCAATTAATATTAAAATTAACTTCTTCTTTTTTTAAGGATATATCATCCAAACATTTTCTCGCTATTTAATATTTTTAAACGAGTTCACTTTTTTCAAATCATGGAGCCCACTGGGCCCCACCACGGCAACCTTTTTATGGGACCCGCCCGGCTAGGGCAAAATTATCCTGCACGACTCACCATGGAGATCAAGCTGAGGTAGCCACCTTTTCAATCACACGCGGCAAGGGATCTCTGGCCTTAGTTCGGTGCTGATTGACACGTGAGTGTTTCTGAGAGAGCGTGGAGGATGCTGCTCCTGAATTTGCTAGTGTCTGTGAGAGACGTGGCAAGGTCCGGAGAAAGGACGAGTAGACGTCACGCCAAGCGTCACATCTTCTGGTTGGCAAGCCTCCCAAAGTCATAGAAAATAATAGTATTTTTTTAAAAATAATATTATAGTGTAAATTGACAATACTGTCCCTACTTTTCCAATCCACTCTGTCAGCTAATGATAAAAGAAAGGGACGTAGTAATTAATGTTAATTAAAACACATGAATGTCGTGGGACATGAAATCAAGATGAAGCACATGGAAATGTCATCGTTGAAAATTGAGTGTCAAAAAAATCTTTCAACCAAGGGCCTAGTACTCTTTGAAATTACAGTACAGCCATTTTTTTTATTTTTAAAAAATATATTTTATTTTTTATATTTTTGAATCATTTTAATATATTAAAATAAAATTTAAAAAATAAAAATAAAATTATTTTAATATATTCTCAAGCAAAATACACTTTTAAAAAATATTTATCACACTTTTAAATAAATTTTTAATACACCATGTAAAATTAAAAGATATTAGAATTGTACATAGAAGCTTGTATAAATTTATATTGTCTTGTATTATTAGTGAATTTTAATTTAAATAAAAAATAATAAAATTTAAAATTATAATTATAATTATTTGATCATTAAAAATTTAATATTATGTTAAAAAAAATTATTAACCAAAACCCTGAGTTATTCAGAACAATTTAGCCCTACTACTGTTCTTGAATAACGTGCCCATCGAGGACAAAATATGAGCTGGCGTTGTTTCACCTTCTTAATGGACAATGCCAAACCTACTCCCAGAAACCTAACAGCTAGGAGTTGAAAAATGCAGGCAAGAGTTGCATTCAAGACTTCATTCCTGTATTACATCCATCTACCTAACGAGACCTGCCCGAAATAGGTTTCAGCTACATGAATGGATCATATTATGAGACTGTTCGATATTATGATATAAATGATTTAATAATATTAAAATTAAAAATTTAAGAACACAGTTAGATTCCAATACCAAATAACACCTATGTAAAAAAAATACAAGATTTAAAATATTGATTTGACTTAGGTTTATTAAGCTAAATTAATATAACTAAAATACATCAACAATAAATAAATAAATATTAATAATTAACTATAAGAACTGAGATCTCAACATCATATATGGGAGGAGAAAAAAAAAAGCATGTTGGAGACTCACAATCACACCACCATGGACACTGCCCTACTATAAAAAAACTTCCTAAGACGATTCAAACGTCATTATGAAACGCTGCACAACAATATCAAAAAAAGGTCGCACTTGTCGTTAGAACAATGACCCAAAAGGCAAACTAAACAAAATATCATGAAGTAAGCATCTTATGCTTATATTTAATCAATTAGTTTAATTTAATTCAAAAATAAAATTTCTTTTAAAAAAGATAAATTTAACAAAGAACGACAAATAAAAATATTCGAGATATCCCAAGTTATTTTTAAAATCATTGAGAAATCCTATAAAAAGAAAAATTTAAAAAAAATAACGAAGCCCGAACTAGACAAAAACTCACCTTTCATTTTCTTTTGGCCAAATAACCTTTTTTTCAACTTATTTTTCACCTGAAAAACAACATGCACAACTTAATAAACCCACTTGTGCTTTTGAAGGTGCCAAAAATCAATTAAAGATGAAAAATCAACCTGAAACTTTAAATCATTTTTAACCTCAATCTATTTTTATTTTCCAGCAATTTGAATGTCAATAACCATCATTATCCAACTCTCCACGTCGAATGAAACATTTAAGCACCAAACTTGATCATTTTATGGTCTGAAATTATGACAACCAACCACTTTCTCTCTCTACCACTATTTTTCAATGTTTTTCTCTCTCATCTAAGTGTTTAAAATGAATAAAAAGAACTTAAAGACTAAAATAACCATTGCCAAAATTTTTGGATTAGATTTTTTTCCCCTCCTATAGTTACAATACTAATTCCATCTAATTAGGCTATTGAATGATGTAATTAAAAGAATTTTTTTAAAAAAAAAACAACTACTTCACTATTCATATAACTGCTTTACTATTAATATGAATAGTGAAACACCTTCGTGTTCCCAAGTATTTTAGATGTTTTAGGTAATAGTTAGTTTTAATTAGAGCGATGAAGTACTGCTGAATTGCAATGTTGCCACATAATTTTAGTAAAGTTTTTTTTTTCTTTTTATTTCTTTTAAATCAAAACAAAAATGGCTCACTTAGAGAGATTGGTGATCAGTGATGGTTGGCTTTTTCTTCCATGACTTAAAAGTTACTGATTTTTTTATGAAATATATAATTCCAAAAAGTTATGTGTGCCTTGTATATTTTGATTTAAAACTTAAAAGAAAAGGAAACATACAATAAAGCTTTTCCTCAAAGAAATATAACATGATGCACTCTACAATTTAGAGAATCTCTATATTGTTAGAATTTTTGATAAAAAGCCCAAACTTCAAGTTAGAATTTTTTGTCAACCCGGTCAGTTTGATTTTCAGTCAATTAAATTGGATCTTGTTTCTTTGGGAAGTATTTTGATAAAAAGGTTTCTTTGGCTTAAGGGTGTGTTCCCTAAACACACCCTTAAGCCTAATTTTAACAGCTATATTTAAAGGGAAAATAATTTTTTTTCTAAACAAGCCTAAAAAAAATTCCAAAAATTATAAAAACATTCAAGTACCATTTTAAAATTATTTGTGGTCCCTTACATATTTTTCCAATTATTTCACCTAATTTCAAAGCTATAGACTTATACTATAAGATACTGACATGATATTAAAAATACATATTTTCACCAAAATTTCAAAAAACTCAAAAAAATAAAAAAAAATGTTTTATTTTGTGTGCCTATAGCCAAATTCTAAAATTTTCATGCATATTCATAAAAAAAAATTGCATTTTCATCATACTTTTAAAAAATACAAAACAAATTAGTTAATGGGTATCATAACAAATTTACGATTATCCATTAGGATTTGACTAAAATTTCAAATAAAATAAAAACTTTTTTTTTCTTGGGTTTTATATTGTTTAGTTTTTAACGTGGTAGGATAAAAATCTCCTTAAAGATGAGGATTTTTCTTAAATTTTAGACAGATTTTTCTAAGATATTTTTAGAATGATTAGGTTTTAACTTGATAAAATAAAGATCTCCTTACCAAGAAGGATTTTTTTTAACCTTAAATAGACTAACGAATAGAAACATGACTTAGAATAAACAATAAAGCAACTTATCATAGGTAGGTGCACTAAAAGTGATACGTCTTCCCCTTGCACAATCAATCCTTTTACCCAGACTCTTGCAGACCATTAGGGTTTCTAATGACCAAAATATTTGGTGGCGACTCACGTTCCCCTCTTTTATCGATAAAAGACAAGAATTCCTTATCAATTTAAGTCTTTATTGCTTTCAATTTTATCCTTTCAATCAAGTTTATGATTTTTTTTCTTGTTTTTTCAATGAGAATAATAAGGATTTCAATTTAATCCCTCTTCTTTTGATTTCTTATTATTTTCCTTGACCTTTTTTTTTAATTTTTTATAATTTTCAATTATATCATTCAAATCAAGTTCAATGTTTTTATTTTTTCAATAATAATAATAACAATGGTAGTGATAGCGATAAAAATAATAGTAACAATAATGATGATAATTTTAATAACGATATTGATTATACACTACTAGAAAACCGATAAATACAAACGGAAATATCGAGGGAATATTTCCGTCGGTAAATTTTCGAGGGATTTTACCGATAGAAATATTCCCTCGGTATATACCGAGGGAATTACGGTGGGAAAAAAAATTTAAAACAAAGCAAAAAAAAATGATGATTTGTCAGGATTTACCAACGGAATTTATTCTGTCGTTGAATCTGTCGGTAAACTTGTTTACACTGTTCATCATGTTAATTACAAAGGAAATCACCAACGGAAAAAATCCGCCCGTATTTTCTAGAGAGCTCCAGAACTGTTCACTTTCCAATTGCACTGTTAATTGTTGTTCTTTACGGATAAAATCACCGACGGAATGAAAAGTTGTCGGTGTTATGTGGTGCTTTTCTGAAAGAATTCAATTGATTTAAAATTTTCATTTAAATATTACAGACGGAATCACCAACGGACTGAAAAATCGTCGGTAATTATTGGCGGTTTCTGAAAACTTTTTACGAAATTAAAAATTTAAATTAAATATTACCGACGGAATAATTAAAAAATATTAATATTCAATTATCCGTCGGTAAATCCGTCGCTAACGCGCCCCAATAAAAAGCCTGAGTCCCTTTATTTCACAAGAGACAGACTTATTTCTTCTTCTACTACTTCTTCTTCTTCTTCTTTTTATTCTACTTCTACTACTTCTTCTTCTTCTTCTTCACTATATGTGAAAAACATCAATATCTATTTCTTTCTCTTCTTTTCTCTCCTCATCTCCTTCTCTTTTTTTCCATGCTCCGGTATGTCTTCTTCTTTTTTCTTCTTTTATCCTCTTAGTTTTTTTTAATTAATATGCTTTACGAAATTTTTTTTCTCTCCTTAGCTTCACTTGCAACTACATTAAGGTAAGATTTTTCTTCTTTTTTCATGATTTTTTTCACTATAATTGTTTTTTAATTTTATTTTTAATTGTTTTGTTCTTAATAATTGTATAAATGTTGTTGTGAGATTTGTTTTTTCACATGAGATCAATTTTTAGTTGATTTATTTATAGGATTTTTAAATTTTTAGCAATTGCAATTTCATTTTTTTCATATGAATTTTTTTAGTTGAATTTATTTTTTTGTTTTATTTATTTGTTGCAAATTTGTTTGAGTTGATTTTCTTATTTTGTTTTCAAGCATTTTGAGTATATATTATACAGTGTTGATTTATGTTAATTTTATTATTTTATAAAATGAATTTTTTTAAAAATGTTTTTAAATAATTACCGACGGAATTGCCGATGTAATTTCCATCGGTTGAAATTATTTTTTTCAATTTTACTCTTTAATATTTAATTTATTAGGAATCGGACTTCAGAGTTTTTCTAGTTTAGACGCTTCAAGTCTAATTATTCGAGTCACGGGTTTAAAAAGTTAACACATTTTCTTTGAAAAAAGACTTTATGATTCTCTTTATTTTTTTATCAGGTTGTTCCAGTCATATAATCTAGGCGACGGGTTTGGTGGGATATCTCATGTTGGATTAGCTTTAATTAATGTTATTATATATTTGTCATGAATAGCCTTTTATGTTCTTTTTTAACCCCATTTCAATGCCCGAACATTATTTTTTTATACAAAAAATAGTTCATAGTGCGAACACCAAGGCTAATAATAACTAAATAAAGTGAAGTTTAGAGCTTTGTTTATTTATGTGGTGCGATGAGGTACGAGTTACATTTTGTCCTAATCACAACTTTAAAAATGTTTGATTAATTAACACACATTATAGTTTTGTCTCAAACTCTCTCTTTAAATCTTCATAAAAAAAAACAACAATTTATAATTTCTTTTAAAAAATTTATATTTTTAAACCGCAACTATAAAAACTACTATAATATATAATCTTATACTAAAAAAACTATTGAATACATAATTGTCTAGTTATGTTTGCTTCTCAAGCAACTCAATTTTCTTAAGAGGGTATAGAGTTATGTTTTGCTTTTCAAGTAACTCAATTTAATAGAATTATATTAAAAAAAATTATTTTATATTTTCAGATCATTTTAATGTATTTAGTTTAAAAAATTAAAAATATATTATTTTATTATATTTCTAAATAAAAAAAACATTTTAAAAATTTGAACAACAAGGCTGCTATTTCATATTGTTTTTTTTTTTTTTCCAGCAGCTATTGCAGGATCTTGGTCGGCACCACAAATTCCAACCACCAACGAGGCCACCAAGGAAAGAGTGGCCGACATGCTTCTGTTCGAGTTCTTTTACAATTCGTTCCTTCTATGCATGCCTGTTACCATCAGCAACAAAGATTGATCGCAGCCATGTACATTCCACAGCCGGCAGGGTTTTAATTTAAAAGGGTAATATAGGAAAAAGGGCGTTTCATTAAGCTTGTCTACAGGGGATGTTCATGGTGGCCCTTCTCATCCTGGAAAGATAAATTTGTTCCCTTTTCTTTTCTTCATCTTCTCGAGTAAATGTGATGTGTATCTTTTTTTTTTAATGATTTTTATGTTTTTAAATTAAATTATTTTTTAATTTATTTTCTATAAGATTAACCCAGCTTTTTGCTACTCGGATCATGAGCTTGTCATGGTAACTCGGTTGACTCGTGTTGTTTTTTTTTTAATTTTATCATTTAACATTGTATTGTTTTAGAATTGAGCTCGTAATTATATTTTTTTTATAAATATTTTTTTTCCGCAGGTCATAATTATTATCTTTTCATTTTAAATCCGGTCTATTTACTTTCATTGATCTGTTTTATTTCATAAGTAAATGAAATAATCTTATTAGATTCAAGAGAGGCGATTCACAATTTTTTTTTCTTTTCCAAAGCACACCAGCAATGTTTGAACATTATTATTTTTTTATGTTAAAGAAAAACAGTCACTTATCTAGCATGTATGCGAAATAACTCCAAATTTGGACGGAAAACAACCAGCGTTTGGTAAATACAAGGAGGTCATGCTTATGCTAATTCCTCCCAGATCAGGAGAACCCAAAAGAGCAAGCAAGAATCAAGTTGGTTACTTGTTAGCAAAGCCATCGGCAGGGAAGATGGTTTTAGAAAGCACGGAAAGTATAGCTGAGAAAAAGGATATAAATTTGACTTCTTAAACAATTGGAAGTGCCAAGGAAGTGGGTTGATCCATCCATTTTCAACCTTCTCATTAATCAATTAATCGGCTACAAAAGCTTCCAAGATATTCTATGAGTTCAAGAATTAATCGTGGTGTATTTAAACTCACTCGGATATCTTGAATTATAAAAAAAATCAAAACGTAAAAAAAAATTAATCAACCACAAAAGCTTCCACTCAAACTCCAAAAAATTAATAGTTTTTGAATATTAATTTTAAATTTCAAACTCAAAAATCAAGCTTTTTTTTTACAATAAAATATATTTTTGAACTGGTTTGTATGTTAACCAATGCCAAATCCCTTCCTAAATAATCTTGAACTCGCACCTGTTCATTAAAAAGAATTTAATTTTAAGATTTAAACTCAAAATGTTTTTTTTTCTTTTTGAAAAGAAATAATATTGATTGATTTTGATTGAAAGTATTAGGATAGCGTCCCACCAAGCACAAATGGTCTTTATTGGCAACCTATGACTAATCCATTTGCTTAATTACGTCTGAAATCAAAAGAATTATTGCCTTTTCTTATGGGTTTGAACGTCTTAAAAGCATTATATATTAATCGATAATCAAGTTGTTATTTAATGTATTCTTATCAATTAAGGATTCAATTACAACAATGAGATCATTATTAATTACATAATAGTGGGCAGATTATATGAATCCATGGCTGGACGCGAGAGAGAGAGAGAGAGAGAGAGAGAGAGAGAGAGAGAGAGAGAGAGAGAGAGAGAGAGAGAGAAGGTGAAGAACAAGTCAAAATTTAATTTGACTTTTTTTATTTATTTAAAAAAGACTTTATCTTAATTTTTTTTTTAAGAGAAGTTTTAAAATTTGATTGATTCATGTTAACTAACTAAAGCTATGACTTGAAGTCTAGATAGAGTTATAAACTGGAGTCAGGTTTAAAAACTTTTCTTAACAGAAAAGGAATCGAATCAAGTGAAATATGATTCATATTTTCACTAATTTAATTAACAGAATATATAAAATGTGTGGTTTTTTTACTGTAGCTTTCTTTTATTTAATGTTCATCCTTTCATAACTTACACAATTCGCTATGGAGTGTAATAGTAAATATTTTTTTAAAAAATTTAATTTAATCATCGAATCTTTTTTTTCCACAATTAGGCCCTTTTGAATCCAGATTAGAGCTCAATTGCATTTTTTTTTTTGCGTGAGTGTTGAATTGAAAAAAAGATTGCTTATGTAAAAAACAAGGGAACATAGATGACGGCTTTGCAATTTATTTTCAAAGTTCATTTTAGTCCCTCATTTTTTTTAGCTATTATATAACCAATCCTTATAATTTTTAAACATTACATTGGTACCATCATTTTCATTTTTTAGTCCTTTTTCGATGGAGAAAAGAGAGGATGTCGTTGAATTCCTGTTAAGGGAAAGAAAGTTATTGTTAAAGATGATTCCGGACACTAAAACGATTGATTTTTGGATCAAATGGTTTCATATAATGAGAGGAGTTAAAATTAAGTGTTTTTTTTATCTTGAAAATACCTAAAAAAACATATACAAATTCTAAAAGATTTTTAGTTTTGAGTTAATTATAAGTTATGAGGCTATTTTTTTATATCATGATTGGTCAAAGAAAGTTTCAAGGGTGTTTCCTTTTGGTTAAAAAGTCATTTAATTTTCTTATATATATTTTATATAGATCAAACTTATTTTTAAAATAAAAACACATTTATTCTTTTACAATATTTTTAAAATGTGGAGCCCTGTATAAATGTTTTTTTCCTTTTGTTTTATTTTAATAATTTTTATGTGTGTGTTGATTTTTATTATAATTTGATTTTCATAAATATATTTATCAAACACAACCGGATAAATGACTCATATTGAAATATTAAATATTATTGATGGCTTTTTTTTAAAAAATTTATTTAAGAAATAGTTTGTAATTTATGTAATTATATGTGGTTATAAGTTTTTCTATTTACTTTTAAGATTTTTTGTATGTAAAAAAACACATTACAAAAATTCTAGATGTTCAATTTTTTTTTTTTTATCATGTATTGGTGTTTTCAATTTGATTTATATTTTTTTTATTTTTTTTTATTTTTTTCTTGATTTTTTATAAAAGTTTTATTGTTTTTAATTTCACCTTTCAATCCAAGTTATTTGTGTATTGTTTTTTTTTTATTCTTTTCAATTTAACTTTGAATTTAAAAATTCATTACTGCCCTTTATTTTATTTTTTCTTACAATCTTAATCCTCATTCTTTTAATTGCTATTTTTTGGATTTTTTATCCAATGTTTTTTTTTAGTCATCCTTCAACGTTGCATTTTCTAGAGATTGAGCTTTGTAATTTTTTCATGTATAGTGTTTTTGGTATGATGACCTTGGTCACGAGTTTGAAAATTAACAAGGGTTGACATCTTTTTTTTTTCTTTTTTGATAGCGTCATACGACATTATATTCTTTTAAATGTCTTTGTGGTTATCTTTAATTTATTTTTCTATCAAATTATCTCGATCTCATGACCTAAAAAACAAGTTTGTCAGGTTAATTCAGACTAGTTTACCCTTTAATAGTGTACCGTGCTGGCTTGGATTGGCTCACACAAGCTTTTTATCCTTTTTTTTACCTTGTTTTGTCCTTCTATGTTTAGAGGGTGTTTGAAAGTGTAATATTGGTTGCTTTTCAAAGTATTTTTCACTTGAAAATTCATCAAAATAATATAATTTTTTTAAAAAATATTTTTGACATCAAGACATTAAAAAAATCCAGAAATAAAAAAAGATTAATTTTAAACAAGAACAAAATTTTAATTTTTGAAAAACATAGTTTTAATTTTGTTTTCAAACACTATGTTAACTGGTTAAAAATTAAACAATATCATTTTTATTTTGCTCTGGCATGCAATTTTTTCCCCATGTTATTATGCTCACTTTATATATATATTTGGGACTTTATCCCGGGTAATTAGATTTGTTTTTAAAAAATACATGTTTACAATGGCTATAACATGTACATTCAGTTTTGTAGTGCGAGAACCAATCTAGATCCCGTTTGTTTGTTGGAAAGTAGTTTTTTTTGGAAAGTAAATTCCGGAAAAGTGAATTATTTTCTGATGTTTGGTAGTGTAGTGAAAAATAAGTTGGAAAACACTTTTCAGTGTTTGGTTATGTCATGGAAAATGAGCTGGAAAATAATTTATTAATGTTTTATTTTTCTCAAGTTTATTAAAATAATGAGAAACAAATCTTACAAATTAAAAAGTTGAATGAGAATGAAATTGAAAAAAAATATATAATTTCATAAATTATCTCAAATAAAATAAATAATAATAAAAATAATAGAGATCAAATCTAAAAAATAAAAAAATTAAAAGATGAAGAAATTAAAATAATAATAATTAACATTTCATAAATTATTTCAAATAAAATAAGTAGCAATCAAAAGAATGAGGATCAAATTTGATACATAAAAAATTTCAATAAAAAAATGATAAGGGAAAAACAAATAACAATTATAAAAATGAGGATGAAAGTTAATATAAAAATTAAATTTTAAGAAATGAAATTGAAAATAAATATTCAAAACAAAATATATATAGCAATCAAAAGTTTGAGGATCAAATTTGATATAATCAATAAATAATATGGCATTTTTAAATTTTTCACAACTTCCGGAAAGTGTTTTATATCCAAATTTTTGAAGAAAACACTTTTCTGGAAACCAAGCCCAATTTTTCTTTGACTGGAAAGTGTTTTCTGTTGACCAACTTTTCTAGTAACAAACAAACACAAAAAAATTTGAAAAATAATTTTCCAAAAATTGAATTTCAAGAAAAACACCTTTTGCAAATTAGATCATAAAAAATAAAGTTACCACAAAGTTATGATTTGAATTCATTTTGTCATTTTTGTAAAATGAAGGAAGTGGTTTATCCCAAACCACCTATGTGGTGTGAGTAATCTAATTTATATTAAAAAACAAAACATGACACCTTTTTTTTAGACTAGATAATTATAATCATTAAAAAATTCTTTCAATTAATTCACAATTGTATTTCACTTTCTCAAATAAAAATGAGAATCAATATTTTCTTTTTGTCATTTATCTAATAGAGAGCATGAGTAATTCTTTTTTATTGTGTATTTGTTATTATGATACAAAGTGTTTTTTTTTAATATATCAAAATATTTTTTTAATTTTTAATATTAATATATCAAAATTATTAAAAAAATATCAATTTAATATATTTTCAAATAAATAAACTTTTAAAACACACTCAAATATAGTCACTAACTCAAAACAAACATTGCATTAGCAAACTTTACTGCTAAAATTATCAATTTATAAGTAAACTCGAATTAATATTAGAAATATTGTTTTAGTTTTTTAAAATAAAACGAGATCGTGCTATATAAAAATTTAAAAAATCCTTGAAATTTATCCAGGTAGATATCATGTGGGTTTAGCTTAGTTAATTAAATTAATTAAATTTAACTGAGTTAATCTCTAAATTAATTTAAAATAAAATTAAAAAAAAAGATTTCATATATATTAATTACCCGGTCGGCCTACGGAACCGAATTGATTTTCATGACAATTAGTACAGCTATGTAAAAAAACAAAAGGCAAGGGGCAATACATGGAAAAAAGAAAAAAACGACAAAAGAGAGCCGTTGAGGTAGATGACGTGGCAGGAAATAGCCGAGGAGGTGATAAAGATAAGTAGAAGTAGAGGATGAGTAAAGAGAAACTCACGTAAACATAAACACACAGGCAGACACGCTTTCCATTTCTTCTTTCTCACAAAAAAAAAAAAAAAAAAAAAAAAAATTCAAGCAAGAATCGACGCAGCTTTTCCCCTTTGATTTTTCTTGTAAATATAAATAAATAGACAAATAAAACCAGAAATCCATCAATAAATAAGGAAAGAAAAAGAGTTAGAATTTTCATCACTTGCTGCTTCTGTTGCTGTTTCTTTGATTTTAAATTATGGATACCGGAGTAGAATCGTCGCCGGAGACGGGGGTGGTGGTTGGTGGAATTGCACTTGATTTTCCTGTCAATGATACGGTATCGTTTTCGTCTCCGAGGAGAATACCGAGAAAGCTTCAAAAAAGACTCTTAGAAGCCAAGACTCCAACAACCAGTAGTGTTGAAGAAATCGAAGCTAAACTTCGACACGCTCATCTCCGTAGACAGGTTCCTTTTTATTTTTTTTACTTATTTATTTTTTATTTTTTAATTCAATTTTAGCCTTTTATTTTCATGATCAAAGAGAGCAACGTTTTAACTTTCGTCCAAATTCATACTCATAATTATTCTTTTTTTTCCTCTTTTGATTGATTGTCACAATTATTACCTGTTCTTTTTTTTTTTAATTTCCGATTTTTTTTCTTGAAGAAGCGATTTTCTGTTGATTTTATTATTTTTTCTCTATAAAGTTTTATTTTGTGAATGTGATGATTTAGTGTGAAAAAAGTTTTTCCTTTTCTTGTTTTGGTTACCCAATTCCATGTTAGAACCATTTTTAATTGATACACTACCATTATTTTGGCCATTTGTTTGAGAGCAGGAATTCTATGAGAGGTTGTCAAGCAAGGCTAGAACAAAGCCAAGAAGCCCCTCACAGTGTTCATCTCATGAAGAAGACCTTGCGCAACGCCTCGAAGCAAAGCTTCTTGCCGCGGAGCAAAAAAGGTCGTGTCCCTGTTAGTTTTGAGTTATGCCATGGTTTTTAATGGATTATTTACTTGTTATCTTTGACATTAAAGCTTTGGGGTTATCTTTGACATTAAAGGTTGGTGGTGTGGATTGTTATCCATGTGATCATTAAGCATCTACATGAATTATCATTGTTGTTCCAGGCTCACTCATATTGTGTTGATTCATCACTTACTTCAATGATGTGTCATGATGCTACTTCCTGAGTAATGATTCATAATTTTTATTTTTTATTTTCCTACCTTTTATTGACATTATTGTGAATTTCTTCTTTGTCTCTCTTCTCTATCTACGTTGTCCCTTAAGCTTTTAACCTGAGTTCTCATTCCTAGGACTTCTATGTGTCTTTACGCTCATAATCCATGGATAGTAGTTGACAACACTTGTTCATGCACCGCATGTTTGTTTTACAGTTTTTTCACTTGTCCTTATTGCATGCCACCTATCATCAAATGGTATTTCATTTAGTAAACAAATACTGACCCGTGCTATCCTTTTTCTTGACGGCATCTAAAATAATTTTGGCTGAAAATGTCAACTCTAAAAACAGATTTTGCATTTTTTATTCTCATCCATCTGCACCGCAGACTTATTCTTTTTGGCTTATTGCTCTGCATATTTTCCTTTTTGTTTTTGCATTCTAATTTGGTTTCCCTATAGTCAATACAATATGTTAGATTTGCCCATTAGAAACAAATTGGAAGAACATTCCCTTCAAACCACTTTATTTTATAAATTTATAATTATTAGTCAAGCTGCATGTTTGGGCTCTGTCAAAGAACCCTCCCACCCAAAAACTTAAGCTGTTTGGTGAGGTCGCAAGAATAATTTTATATTACTCTCTAACACACCCCCTCAAGTGAAAGCCCTTCGGGCCTGAAACTTGCACAAGCCCACATGACCTTGTGCTTAAATTTTTTAAATATAAAATGAGGGTGGTGAAATTTGAACTCGTGACTACTTGTTCAACAAAACTCTGATACCATGTCAAAGAACCTTCTTAACCCAAAAACTTAAACTGTTAGGTGAGGTTCCAAGAATAGTTTTATATTACTCTTTCACAGACTCACATTTTAATATTACAGGCTGAGCATTCTGGCAAATGCCCAGATGCGCCTGGCAAGGTTGCATGAGTTGCGGCAGGCAGCTAAAACTGGGGTGGAGAAGCGTTTTGAGAGAGAAAGGGAGAGGCTTGGAACAAAAGTGGAGTTACGGGTTCAGCAGGCTGAAGCAAATAGAATGCTTATGCTAAAGGCTTACAGGCAAAGAAGGGCCACACTGAAGGAGAGAACATCCCAATCATTATTGCGAAGAAGGGCTCGGGAAAGTAAGTACAAGGAGCGCGTACGTGCAGCAATTAACCAAAAGCGTGCAGCTGCTGAAATGAAGCGAATGGGATTGCTGGAAGCAGAAAAGAAGAGGGCATGTGCTAGGTTGTTGCAAGTTCAGCGAGTAGCCAGGTCCGTCTCTCACCAACGTGAGATTGAGAGGAGGAGAATGAGGGAAAAGCTGGAAGATCGACTGCAAAGGGTAAAGATATTGTCTGAACTCTGAAATTAATAATTAATATCTTCTTATATTCAATTGTAAGCTGGTTGCCTTTGTGTCGCTGCTCATTTCCTTGTTTTTTCGTTGATTTTTATGATAATCAGGCAAAGAGACAAAGAGCAGAATTTTTGAGGCAAAGAGGACTTCAGCATAGTTCAGTTCGGGTAAACTGGAATAAGATGCATCAGCAGGCTGATCTCCTTTCTAGAAAATTAGCAAGGTATATAATCTGCACTTGCTATTTTATGAAGTTTTGGCGAATCTGTCAAACATTAGCCCTGTACAAAAACATCTGGCTTGCTCTTTAGTATAAATTTCACCTGAACAATGTATACTTGCTCACATTCTTTTAGGTGCTGGAGGCAGTTCCTTAGGTCAAGGAGAACTACCATAGACCTGGCAAAAGACTATGATGCCTTGAAAATCAATGAGAACTGTGTGAAGTCAATGCCATTTGAGCAGCTTGCTCGTCTGATTCAATTGACTGGTACTCTTCACACTGTAGAAGGTCTACTTGATCGTCTTGAGAGCCGCTTTAGAGTCTCAATGGCTGTTGCTGCCTTGGATCATCCTTCCAGCTCTGACAACATTGATCACCTTCTCAAAAGAGTTGCCATCCCTAAGAAAAGGACCCCTCCCAGGTCTTGTACAAGGAGTAGAGAGGCCAAAAAAGTAGGTGCCTCTGGGGAGTATGCCAGACGTGCCGCTAAAATGTCAAGGTATCCAGTGAGAATAGTTCTTTGTGCCTACATGATTTTAGGTCATCCAGATGCTGTTTTCAGTGGTCAAGGGGAGCGTGAGATTGCTCTGGCCAAGTCTGCTGAATCTTTCATCCGAGAGTTTGAGTTGTTGATAAGGATTATACTGGATGGGCCCATGCACAGTTCTGATGAGGAGTCTGAATCCATTTCACAGAAACGTTGCACGTTCAGGTCTCAGCTTGCAGCTTTTGATAAAGAATGGTGCACCTACTTGAATTGCTTTGTGGTGTGGAAGGTTAAGGATGCACAGTCACTGGAGGAGGACTTGGTGAGAGCGGCTTGCCAGCTTGAGCTCTCTATGATCCAGAAATGCAAGCTCACCCCAGGAGGGAGTAATGATATTCTTACTCATGATATGAAAGCCATTCAGAATCAGGTCTTATCTTTATCCCACTTAAATAGTAACTGATGTACATGACATGAACAAATGTTGTCACATTAAAATTGTTTTGAAGTAAAAACAAAAAAGAAAACCTTTTATTTTTTTTTATAGTGATGTGATAGTATTGAATAATTGCGCTGCCCTTTCAACTCTTGGCATGTACCATTAATTGCCTTTACCTTTGTTATTGAAAGGGGATGTTCGAGTAATTGAACAATTGATCATCCGAATTTAGATTGATTTTTGTTAAGCCTTTTGATAAGGTATTTATGCCCAATGTTCCTTCCCATATTGGTACTTTCATTATGATGATTGTCTTTTAATTATTTCAATACAGGTTGCGGAAGATCAAAAACTTTTAAGGGAAAAGGTACAACACCTGAGTGGAGATGCTGGTATTGAGCGAATGGAAATTGCACTATCTGAAACTCGATCAAAGTATTTTCAAGCCAAGGAAAATGGAAGTCCAGTAGGGTCACCAATAATGCATCTTCCATCTCCTAGCATGCCCCTATATGCTCCTTCTGTTGCTAACACTGCTAATAGAAATAATGTGAGTGATGGTATTGAGAGGCCAAGCCATGTAGATCGCTCCTTGTTCAGAGAAGATACCTCCTCAGCTAAAGAATTTGGTTCCTCTGATGGCCCATCAGGTTCTGCTGTTGGAAAATTGTTAACAGAGAATGAAATGATCGTAAATGAATTTCTCCATGAGAAACGCCATGGTTTTGTTGATCGATTCAATATTTCTGACAAAGATGAAAGTAGTATCAAGGTTTGTGCATTAACACAACTATGATCAGTAACCAATAATCAATCCATTGGAAGATATTGAAATTGGCATAAACATATCTCCATTAGTTTCATCACTTCTTTTTTATTTTATTATTTTCTTTGCAGTTGCATGCTTTGCCAAGGGAATAATGGTTGCTCCTCCTATAAAGCTCCTGTGATATTAATATACTGCTTTGTGGAAGCTTGTTAAAAAAAGATTTTGCCATCATTTATTAAGTCTAAGCCTCTAAAGTTCATTCAGACTTTGACATTTATCATAACTCTGTCCAGATTTCACTGGAGAAACTCTTATCAATAATCAAAACTTGTTTATAGTATCCACCAAGTTGGTGATTAGTTGAGATTTAGAATTTAGATGCTAATTTTCCCTGCTCACCTTATTGCTTTCAGGCAAAGGTGAGAGAGACAATGGAGGCGGCTTTCTGGGATAGTGTCATGGAATCAATGAAACAGGATGAGCCCAAATATGATCGGGTCGTTCAACTGGTGGGGGAGGTGAGGGATGGAATTCAGGAGCTGGCTCCAGAGAGCTGGAAACAAGAGATTGTTGAAGCTATTGATCTAGATCTTCTCTCTCAGGTGGGCATCTTTTCCTACTACTATGGTGTTATATATCTGTTGTCATACTAATTTCCCTTCACTTATTATTAGGTTCTAAAGTCAGGTAACCTGGACATTGGTTACTGTGGAAAGATTCTAGAGTTTGCAATAGTTACGTTGCAGAAACTCTCCTCTCCAGCCCAGGAGGATGTAATGAAGGCCCTGCATCAGAAATTGTTGAAAGAGTTGACTGAGACTTGTCAGACCCAAGATGAATCGAAGCGTCCACATATTGCTGCAATGATCAAGGGTCTACGCTTTGTGCTGGAGCAGATTCAGGTGTGCATATTCATTCATACCTTTTATTTTGTTCTTGCTCTAGGCTCATGTATTGCTCTTCTGAGTCAACTGTGCAGGAACTTATTTCTGGTTATTTCAGACAATGAAAAATGTCTTATTTTTGCTTCAATATACATAATCTTTTATATTTTCTGGGAAAAAACTGCTAGAAATTTCTCAGATCTAGCATGTATTTTTGTGGATCAAATCTGCTGTGATGTCCATATAACAGAATACGAGCACCTCTCCACAGCCAATCTCTGTATTATATGTGATATTTTTCTTTTCCTGTTCGCTGCTTTCTATTTGTGTTGGCCACATTATATTTTCTTGCTGAACCTAATACGCTTTTGAGAGTTACAGTTATCTGAATGATCTACATATTTGACAGGCTCTCAAGCAAGAGATTAGTAAAGTACGAATAAGGATGATGGAGCCTTTGTTAACAGGTCCTGCTGGTTTGGATTACCTTAGAAAAGCCTTTGCCAACCATTATGGGTCTGATTCGGATGCCTGTATCTCTCTACCGCTGACAATGCAGTGGCTTTCATCTGTTAAGAATAGTGAAGATCAAGAGTGGGAAGAGCACAAGAATTCTCTCTTTTCTTTGAAGAGCAATGACAGTTCATCACAGGATTTTGTACCTCTCACTACCCTTAGAACCGGTGGAAGCTTTCTGGTGAAAACAAATGGCAGTGCAATGGGTTCTACTTCTGTACCTTCAGAGACAGGTATGCCAGCTACATGGTAAAAATTGTAAATTTATACACAATATCTAGTTCTTTGCAAAGTTGACAAGAAAGTTTGTCTTCACATCACTATAAACAAAGTTATCTTGTATGGTAATTACATTTCTTCCAACACCCTCATTTTTTTAGCTGTTTCAATCAGATAACCAACAACCAGAACCAGAGTGCACTGGTGAAAGAATTGATCTGTTGGTGAGGCTTGGATTGTTGAAGATTGTGAGTGGGGTTTCTGGTCTGACAAAAGAAACTTTGCCTGAAACTTTTATGCTAAACCTGTCTCGGTTGAGGTCTGTGCAGGCTGAAATTCAGAAAATGATAGTAATTTCTACCAGGTAAGTGATCCACAGACCGACCTTTGAGATGCTACTTCTAAATTTTCTAACAACACTGCCTTTTTGAGACCAGATGGTTTGATTGGAAAGATGTTCTCTCATTATTTTCTATTTTCATTTTTTTGGGGCTGCATTATGCGTAGAGCTTTCTCTTGCATCTTTATTTGATGTAAGAGGGTTACTAAGTGATCTGAAACTTAATGATCTGCAGCATTCTTGTTTACCAGCAAACCCTCCTGACGGAGCGAGCGGTAAACAGCAATGCAGACATGGAGAGCATTCTATTAGAGCGCGGTAATAAACTGTCAGAAGTCCTAGACCGTGTTGCTGATGTGGGTATTGAAGAAATAGTCGAAGTAGTGAGCGGGTTCTCGCAAGATGATGAGGAGAAGCATAAGCCAAGAAAGTTAGTCATGGCTAGGATGTTAGCAAAGAGCTTGCAGGCCGGGGATCCTGTTTTTGAAATAGTTTCCCGTGCTGTTTATTTGGCTCTAAGAGGAATTGTGCTTGGGGGCAGTGGACCCCGGGGAAGAAAATTATCACAAACGGCACTCCGGTCAATTGGAGCTGTCATGCTGGCAGAAAGAGTGGTGGCAGCTGCTGAAGTATTAGTGGTAGCAGCTACTGTATCAATCGGCGTTCACAGGCCATGGTATATAACTCTGACCGATAACATGTGATGTATTCGTGCTGTGTAAGAGAGGTGAATAAATAATTCATGCACGCCTGTACAGGGAACTGTGTGTAAGTAAAGCTTTGTGATTAATTGCAGTTGTAGATGGGATAACGTGGGGGTGTGATGTGAGAATTCTTCTCGTGTAATGGAACAAGAAGATGCTGTAAATATTATTATTTAAGATAACATCAAAGCTTCTGCTTGTTTAGTTTTTTTTTTTTTTTAAATAAAGTTTCATAAATATCCTTAAGAGAATTTATTTGGTATGAATGCATTGAAGAACTAGTCAATATATGTAAGAAAAAAGATTAATAATTTTTTTTTGTTAGGTTATATTGAATTTGGAAATAATGTAAAGCTAATGTTACTATTTTTGGGACTAAATTAATAAAACTCTTGAATGAAGGAATCTCTTGGAAAATATAATTTAGGATTATTATATAATGATATTAATTACAGTAGGAAAAACACTGTAATTTTTAATAATTATTAATTTTAAGAGATCTGATAGTAAACGGCCATAAATACACGGATATATCTCATCTCATCTATTATTTGTTTTTTATCTTTAGTTTTTATTTTAGTGCAATTAACATTAACATGCCTTAATAATCAAATAAACTAAATTATAAATTCCGGACCTTTATACAAAACTCCTTTGATTAAAAAATAGAAAAAATCAATTTAATAAATTCCAAGTTATTTTACAAAACAGTCCTCTAGTTTAGACATTGCAAATAATTGATCTAATGCGTTATAAATGCCTTCAGATTGCGGGTGTGATTCATCACCAGCCAAAAACTCGTGAAACTGGCCCTCAACTTCTACAATGCTACGCCCAGGGATCTTCTTCACCCTCCTCTCCCTCATCATTCTTCTTGCCATTTTGACATCACCCCATCTTCTCCCACTGGCACAAATATTAGCTAGCAGAACATAGATACCGCTGTCTTCAGGGTCCAGCTCCAAGAGTCTAGGAGCAGCAATCTTAGCTACTTCAACATTCCCATGCATCCTACAAGCATGGACTAGGGCACCCCATGCAGCTGCACTTGGCTCCATTGGCATCTTGGTTATTAGCTCGTATGCATCTTCTAGGAGTCCAACTCGACCGAGTAAATCGATCATACAAGCATAGTGTTCATTCTTGGGTTCTATACCATACTTTCGTTTCATGTTTTGAAAATACTCTCGACCTTCGGCAACTAAGCCACCATGACTGCAAGCTGACAGGACACCCACCAATGTAATATCATCTGGCTTAAACCCTCCACTTATCATTCTCTCAAAAACACTCAGAGCTTGCTTAGCGTGCCCATGAGAAGCATAAGCAGTAATCATGGAATTCCAAGAGACCAAGTTTCTCTCTGGCATGTCATTAAAAACTTTTGCAGCTTCATGTATGACTCCGCATTTAGCATACATGTCTATGAGCGCATTTGCTAAGATCACACTAATTTCGTTGTATCTCATTCTGACGTAGTTTCGATGGATCCACTGACCAACATCAAGGCAACCCAATTGACCACAAACAGGGAGCACACAAGCTAATGTATTCTCCATTGGAACAAATGCAGCCTCCAACATGTTGTGAAACAATTCTAAAGCTTCCTTAGGTTGGTTGTTTTGAGAATACCCAGCAATCATGGCATTCCAAGAAACCGCATTCCTCTCAGGCATCTCATTAAACAATGTTCTCGCCATCTCTAGCTCACCGTTTTTAGCATACCCGTTAACCATGCTTGTCCATGAGAACACATCTCTAACCCCCATGGTATCAAAAATCTCTCTAGCAGAATCCAAGCAGCCACATTTCACATACATATCCAAGATTGCATTCATCAGATTTAAGCTACGAGTCACATTCCTTGTTTTTACATACTCGTGAAAAGTCTTCCCCAATATCAAATCCCCCTTCTGGGAGCAAGATGAAAGAACTGCAATCATAGTAACCTCATTTGGCTCGACACCACCACACATTAACATGGAGTCAAAAAGTTTCAAGGCCTCATCACACCATTTATGCTTAGAATACCCATCAATTATAGAAGTCCAAGACACAACATCTCTTTCAGAGATATCATCAAACACTTGACGTGCTAAACCCAAACAACCACGCAAACCATAAAAATGAACCAACCCGTTTTGAACCAACAAAGTATAAACAAAACCCATCTTCCAAACAACACAATGAACTGATTTTCCTTCTAAAACTCCCAAAGACTGCTCGCACGCCTTGAACGCGAAAACAAAACTCCTACAGTCCATTTCAACACCTTTCTGAACCATTTGGCAGAAAAACAAGAAGCCAGTTTGGCCCATTTTGGCTTTAGAGTAGCCTCTAATCATGGTATTCCAAATATAAGTATTGGGGTTTTGTAACTGGGAAAACAAGAGATGGGCATGGTTTATATCTCCAGAGTCAGAGAGAGCGCAAAAGGCTAAGACACGACTAACTGGGAAAGTGTGGGTAATGAGAGCGGTTTTTGTCATATGAGCTTGGATTTGCTTCAATTGAAGCATTGAAGTGCATGATTCCATTGCTAAGAGAATTGGGTGAGTGATTATGGTGTTGGTTGGTGAGTTCCATTTGGTTGGTTTTGTTGTCGTAGTCGATGAGAATTGCTTTAGAGACTGAAAAGTGAGAGAAGAGATTAAAGTGGCGGTGGCTGTGGCTACGCTTCTTGAAGAAGACAATAATTGGTTCATATGAATGGACTTTCTGTTCTTTGCCTGAAATGTGAACTTTTAAAGTTTGAAGGCTGATTTTGATTCTAATATTTAATTACAGTAGAGAAAACTTATTTGCTTTTTAACCTTTTTATTATTTTTTATTTTTTAATAATAATAATAATAATAATTATTATTATTATTATTATTTTATCTACTTGAGTCACTGATTTTTTTCATATTTAAATTACTATTGTTAATTAATAATGAGTGGCTTACAATTTTTTAGAAACAATGGAAAAACTGTATATTTAGTGTCTAAATTTTTAATATTTTTTATTTGAATGTCTCTAAATTTTTATTATTCTATTATTTGAATATTTTAAATTTAGTATTTTCTATTTGAACAATTTTTATTTTTTATTTTGTTGGATATTTACATGCATGCTATCTCGTAACTAGGTTCTAATAAGAATTTGAAAGAAAACAAGAATTAAAATTAAAAAAAAAATCGGCAGAGAAAAAGAAAAGTTAATAATTATTGGTCTAAGCTTACCTAATCTTTTGTTATATATCACATCTTGGTTGAAGCTTCTTCAATTATAGCTTTCAACTTCACTTTTAAAATAGTATTATTAACATTTTATGAGTGTTCGAAATTACAAGAAATTCTACTTTTGATTGTGTATTTTGTGTTTTAAAATACATTCACTTAAAAAAAAAAATGATATTTTTAGTATTTTTTTGATAGTTTTGAAGTAAAAAATAAAACAAGTCTGAAAAAAATTATTTTAAAATATTTTTAAATAAAAATACTTTTAAAAAATATAATACAACAATAACAATTCATTTTCTCTGTCTGTTGGTATTTTTTCCTGGTTGTACTATAGTATTCTTCAACGTTTTTTAAACCAGGAGACTAATCCTTTTTGTAGCATTTGTAGGGCATCTTAAAGCGGATTCCACTACCATCGTGGGACCAAGAGACTAATCTACTATTAGTATTATAGTTATCGGGCGATCCGGGATCCTGACCGGGTCTGATGAAGAAGAAAACCAAGGTTGCAGTTGGCTCGTGGAAACCCAACCCGTGTGAATAGAGACCTAATCTTTTTATTTTTTTAATAAATAAAAAACAAATTTTCAAATACCTATTTGTTAAGAGGTGGAACAAATTCTCTTGGGTGATTGTTACAAAAAAAAAAAAAAAAAGGGTAAATTTACAAACACCGAGACTAACATATTTATCTACGACAGGAATTGATGTGCAACACTTTTCACGGGTGGGTGCTTTTTTCGCCTACCAAGCCAAAAAACATATTGTGCAAACACCTAGCCCCGCATTTCTTTTTTAGGTGGGGGTTCCTCAAAACAAATCATCTAAAATAGCACAAACTTATCACTGGTTACTAGTTAATATCAAAGATTATTATATTAATATTTTTTTTATTTTTTCAATATAAAATTAGAAACTTATTAGTATATATATTTTATGTTTACAAGAAGAAAGTTGTGTTTTTTCAATGAGAAATAAAAAATTTTTTTTATTTAAATACTTCAACTGAAAAGATAATATAAATAAAAAACCTTTTAAAATTATCTTTTAAACTTCATTATTTACAACATATATAGTTTATATTCACATTAATTGTTTTTAACTTTTTGATGTGAGATATTTCAACATCAAATATTGTTTTTAAAAATTTTCGAGGTTAAACCCCAAGCTAGGTTTAATACTGTAGTTGGTATTTGAGGGATTTTTATTTGCATTCTTGTTCAAGAATGTCTTTGTTCCTCGACATAGAAGTAGTTTTGCACTCATTCTTTCTGCTTCTAGTTGGGGCCAATTTTGATGTTCAAGTGAATTCATTTTTGGACTTAATCAAGAAAAAAAGGAAAGAAGAAGTATCTCTTCTCTGTTATGTATTTGATTCAGTGCTTTTTATTGATTCATTCTTACTATTCTTATTTAATTGTTTGAGTTTTAAAGCACTGAGAATAATAAAGAAGATACCTAATTGTAATTTTGTTTTTCAATTTCATGGTGAGCAATTTCGGAGACATTTCAATTGTTGGGGTTATAACCCGCTATCTATATATAAATTAGTTTTTTTTTTTTTTTTTTGCTAATCTAAGTTAAATACACACAACAATCATGAGTATAAGAGAAATCGATCACAAGAACACAACTAAAAAATATCAAATTTACGTGAAAATAACTTCATCATATAAAAAAAATAGAAGGAGAAACTTTGAAATAATTTACTATAATAAAGAAAGCAATGCAATCACTAAAGTTATGAGATATATCAATGAAGTCTCCATGTTCTTGTAAAGCTCGATGCCATTATTAGATCACCATCTTGAACACTATAGTTATCTATCATTGTTATATTAATTCTAGAAAAAAAACCTAATATTTACTGCCACAAATTTCATTGCTTCTTTATTATAACAATCCAAAAAATCCCCTTTTCTTTTCTCTTTTATTACTCTCTCTTAGTGTAAATCCCCGGTCTGAATTTTTCAATATTAAAAAAAAGGGTTGAGATGGAATGTCCGGCTTGGAAACCCCCGGTTGAAGGATTTCATGGTATTAATGAAATATTAAGAATTTAACCTAGCAATGCAAGGGTTGATTTTTAAAATTATAAATTAAACTAAATGAAAAGGGGGTGAAATTGAATAAGAGGAAGGATAAATAACACTAATTTAGTATAAAGAAAAAATCTTA
>Ga0325410_1001504_pt1 | contig 25868 bp, 18 predicted proteins | sample PopdelMetagenome_16_FD_206182 | JGI IMG/M metagenome (GOLD analysis project Ga0325410, IMG submission 206182) | Populus deltoides microbial communities from Bellville, Georgia, United States - Xylem-PdIQD-R3 | ecosystem: Host-associated > Plants > Phyllosphere > Stem > Wood/Secondary xylem...
GACCGTGTAGTAGAGGACCCTGAAGAATATACTCGGTGTTTACGATACGAACCAAAGGGAAGAAGGGATCTTTTGCTATACTATAATAAGTTTGCTTCTGAATCGAAAGTAATTAAGAGAGTGTTTTTAACAAAAAAAATTGTTCTTGTTCTTGCTTATCTTGTTCTTGTGGTTAGAAGTTTCTAATAACTGATTTTTATTATATTTTTTTAGGGTTTTGATATTGATTGTCCTCCTCCACCTGGCTACTGTTGGGCATACCCCATGGATCTTAATGACTCTTCTCAACTTGAAGCAGTCAACAGAATGGCCAAATTTTCTGTTGAATATTACAACACAAAATATAAGGAAAAGGTAAGGGCAGCAATTAGGGGATTAGTTCTTGATAATTGAATTGAATTTGCGTTATTAATTCTTAATTTTTCTTGTTGCAGGGAAAAATGATAGAGTTTGTTCTAGTTCATCATGCAAATTTCTGCAGATCCCTTCACGGTGTGTACTACATAACTTTATTGGCTAAAGACCTTATTAAGGATGATGGTGACGAGATAACTTATCAAGCTAAGGTGATCCACGATGATATTCGATCAGGAGATATATAGATGTGGAAATTTTTAGGCCAAAAACAAACCCCAGTAAAAAAATATATAAGATTAAAAAAAATGGTGATGATGTTGAAGAGGAGGAGGAGGAGGAGAAAACTGAAAGGAAATACTGGGTGGTTGAGTTGGACGATGGCTGGGACGTCTATCATGTAGTTGGAGGCGAACCTGATGAATATACTCGGCGTTTGAAATACCTTGAAAAGGAAGAAAGGGATCTTTTGGTGCACTATTCTGAGATTTATTGCGCATCCGATGCAATTACGATACTTTTTTAACAAACAAATTCTTGTTGTTCTTGTTCTTGTGATTTGAAGTTTCTCATAACTGATCGATATTATTTTATTTTTTTAGGGTTTTGATCTTGTTCGTCCTCCTCCACCTGGCTACTGTTGGGCATCCCCCATTGATATTAATGACTCTTCTCAACTCGGAGTTGTCAACAGAATGGCCAGATTTGCTGTCGAGTATTACAACAAAAAATACAAGAGAAAGGTCCAAGTGCAGCAATTTGGGCAGTAGTCATCGACAATATGGAGTTGGATTTGCGCCGTGTATTGATTCTTAATATTTGTTGTTGCAAAAAAGATGGAGTTTGTTCGAGTTCATCATGCAAATATCACGAGAGCATGTCGTGATGCTTACTACATAACTTTACTGGCTAAAGACCTGATTAAGGAAGATGATGACGAGGAGAAAGCTTATCAAACTAAGGTGGTCCATTGGGAGTTTCTATCAGGAGGCGAGAGTATATATGTTGAAATTTTTAGGCCAAAAGCAAACCCCAGCAGTCAAGCTATTATATAATCAGTCAAGCATGTTTTGATGTGGCCATTCTCTAATTAATGGCTGTCGCTTATTGCTAATAATACTATCAATTATCATAATAATAATAATAATAATAATTATTATTAAAAAAAAAAAAAGCCTTTCATGGCAGTCTTCCTGAACTTCATTTGTCTCCAGTTACTTTGCATGAAAGCAAGACTTGCAAACGTAAGCAAGCAACACAAGTTCTAATTAAAATCAGGAGGGGCTTCTTCTTTAATTAACTGTGTCTTGGTCAATGAATTAATCAAACACAAAGCACGTCGTTGCCAGGTTCCATATATGGTGTAGAATACGGAGGAGGGATCACAGAGGGAGCTGCAAGACGTAGAGAGGGGCAGTAGAAGAGGTAGGATTTCTCCCAAGTAATTAATAAAATTATTGAAAATTTGAAATAGCTAACCCAATATTTCTGTACACACACCCTAGGCCCCAAGAACAGTACGGCTTCTTCAAAATACAAAGTCCATATATAGCAATACATATATAAACAAATCATCTCTCCCTAGCTCTACGACAGAGAGCGATAATGAAGAAAAAATAAGAAGAAAATCACTTGTCCCACCTGTTCAGTGTCCTAAATATCAACATTTTAACGTCTGAGGTACGCCGAAAAAATAGCAAGAATAACTATCTCGACTTGTAAGAACTCGGCTTCAAGGTCGACAACGTAAGAGCGTTGTTATAAAAACAGCATAAGTTCTTAATTGGTACTAAATCCAAACCTTTTTCGCATCTAAAAATCAAATGAAACTGCAACGAAATTAAAGCCAAGATCATTCACAGGGCGAATAAGTTCTCTTCCGCAATAATACTAACAAGGCAAAACTCAAAATGAAGCCTTTCCACCCCCAATAAATAATGGAGTACTGAACGTGGATCATCGATCCTGGTTTTACATAAATTCTGGTATGCAAAGACAATACTATGACAATGCAATCTTTGCTTTTCAAATAATACATGTCCCCTTCTAATATTCTACTTATGTCTTATGAATGAAGCTAGCAGGATTTTTCATAATTCAACTTCACAATCTCTTGGTAAAAATGAAATTATGGTCTCTTTATTATATACAGCTGACCCGCTCACACCACAATTATATTTTGTTGTTGATGATATTTGTTCAGTAATCCCGATGATGATGATCACTACTAGAAAAATTAAAAACGCATGAAATATTCTTCAATTGCTAGAACTCTGGGTCCCCTTTGCATCGGCATTGAAGAGGGTGCGAGAACTAAAGCCTCAGTTTGACAACATCAAAAGACAACGGAGGGAAAGCAACAAGTACAAGAAGGAATGCATAAACGGCTTCCTGCTCTATCGCCTTGAGGGTGTTGGCAGTGTTTTGACAGCTTCGATTGACCTGACTTCAGGGCTTGGAATCCTGTACGTGTATGATTTATGCTGCAAACACAATGAGGTGGTTTACTGAACTGGAGCAATATGGTGGTTACATTTCTATTTGGCCCTGTATACCATGAGGCTGCTGAATCTTTGCTTGTGTTCTGAATGATTGCAGGTTCTTGAATTCCTAGGGGATGGATGATGTTTGCTTGCTCCAACTGAACTGCATCAGAAACCTTCATTTTACTTTATATGTTTTGGTGTTATTTCCACTAGTACCGGACTTGTCTTTAGTTTTATAGTAGCAGTGGCCTTGTGCAAGTGTTTAACTGGAAACAATCAGTCTGATTTTTTAGGTATCGGAAGATGTTTGAGATTTGTCAAAATTAAGTGATGGTATTGAGATGCTATGTGGATGGCTTGTTAATGTATTGCCTTGCCAAGTAATTAACCTAGCTTCTCTCTTTAGCTCATTGGGACAGTTCCTTCAAGCTTAGGGTTTGATTAACTAAATGTGAGCCCCATTCAACTTAGTGGAGAACTAGCACTCCTGGAATAGTTCATTCACATGATTGGTTAAGAGGTAAGAACTTGGAAGAGGAATAGTCGATGGATGTTCAGGCAACAAAATACATGAAGACTTCCAAAGGACTGTTATGCAGGTTAGCTGTTTCTAAAGGTTGAAGATCCGCTTGTATTATTTCTTGTATCAGCCTCTATTATTTTTTAATGTATTCTTTTTTTTCTTAGCTTGTAAATTATATCTATATAATAGATAATTCTCAATAAAAAAAATACAATTTTATTCAAAAAACTCTAAACTGTGATGGTATCATAGCTTTCTTTTGTTTCCAGTCTTGAGATTAAGAAGCCTTTCCTGTCTGTCTTTCTGTATTTGACTTGTCTCGAATTAATTACTTTGCATAAAAGCAGAATTTGCAAAAGCAAGCAAGTTCAAAAATCAGGAGGGGCTTGTTTTTTTAACTGTGTCTTGGTCAATGAATCAAACACAGCGCAGTTAGGTTGATAGTCAGGTTCCATGGTGTAGAATATGGATCAGGAAGGAGAGGGAGAAATAGAGAGAGGCAGTAGAGAACAGGGAGGATTCATCAAACAGTTTCTGAATTGCTAACCCAATTCTGTACACACCCTAGGCCCCAAGTAACATGGGTTCTTCACAATACCAAGTCCATAACAATACATAGACAAATCATCTCTCCCTATACAACAAAATGAGAAAAAAATAATAAAGAGAAAAGAAGAAGAAAATCACTTGTCCCCCCTGTTCAGTGTCCTAGATATCAACATTTTAATGTCTGAGGCACCCGGAAAAAATTGTAAGAATAACCATCTCAATTTATAAGTCCCCCTTGTATTCCCTAAATGAGTCTCATGTTTTGTCAAATTCGCAGGCTTTCAGATCTTGAACCTGGATAGTCACTGCGATCAGTGTCAGAATTTTCCCTTTGAGATTCAATTTCCATGCTACCTCCTCGAGTTCTTCGATGCCTGCGATCCTGAAAACAGTTACAAGTTGAACTCCAAATTCAGCCAAAAGCCATGTTTCTTCGTTGTTAAATTTCATAACATCGAATTTAAAGCTAAAAGAGAGTTGCTGGTAATTCCTTCTCTAGTAAATACTGAACAAGCACAAAAACAGTGAAAGACTCGAGAATATAGAGGATCAGTGTTGATATTTTGGCTCCCATGGCCCCCATTTTGTGCAATATAGCAAAAATCAAAGAATGCAATCAAGCAATCATCCATGTTCAAGCACAAAAACAGCCAAGAATTGTGAGGATGGAGGTAGCACCATCATTCATGATATCTTGGCTGCCATGGTGCACCATTTTGTGCACAAAGGATGCAAACGATTACACATGTTCATATTCAAAAATGATTTTGGTTACAAGTGACCAGATGCATTTTGGACTGTACATGTGAAGTCAGAAACCAACCTCTCTTGGAAAGGGATATTCCTCAGACTCGAGCATACGAACAACTTGACCCATCTTAGGTCTTTTTTCAGAATCTGGATCAACACACCTCAAAGCGGTCAACAGGGCACGTTTTAGAGCTCTTGTTGATGGCCTCGCTTCAATATTTGGGTCTGCTACTTCTTCAGACCGTCTGTTTCCGACCATCATTTTCAACCAATCCACAAGATTTACCTGCCAGTAAGATGATTTAATGATCAACACAGCTTTAAAAGCTGTTAAAAGAGAATAAAGTTCCAGCTACTGAACATATGGCCTCAATAATTACAAGGGAGGAATAATGATGCAGGACAACAATTCTAAGAGAGTCTATAATAAACTCAACTAGGCATGATCAGGCTTGAAACTGAATGAGCCTAGAAAGCTAATTTGGAAACTAGATGATGTACTAGGCTGTCAGTATCTAGAAAATTTAAATAGTTCACGTTTTTCATTCATAGGATACTGGACACGTTCATTTATTATTTATTATATTGTTACCCCTGATCAATAATAATAATAACAAAAACCAATAATTCCCTATCTCTCCCACTGGTCTTCGCTAACCTATATGGAAATAGAAATGGCATCTAATCATCCTGACTAGCATGCGTAAAGATCTGGTTAAAAAATCTTATCATGTTTTCTCTTTAACTTTTCTTTAGGGCTAAGGGATAGTTGATACAAAAGCGACAGAAATAGATAACTAGTACTCAATGTTCACTGGCTTATAGTTTAATTCATTTCTTATCATGTTTTACTACAGCACATAAATAAACAAATGAACTTCATTTCAATTCATCCAATTCTCTAAATGGGATGTCAAGTTTGTCGAATGATTGTATTGTAGAGAATGCAGTAATTCAAGAACCACACGGTTAGCCCTTATAATGCATGTCTAATGATTTTGGTTAATTCACAGGGTAATCACCGATGTGAGTTTGGCTTGGTTATGTTAGGTTAAACACTCTTTGGAGTAAAATAGCAATGTAGAAGACAGGAGTAGAAGCACTTATTCCTAGGCCTCAGTCTCTGTCACTTAGCCTAGCTATTGAGCACAGAATCAGTTATTAGACCATTTATCTAAACAGTCAATTCTCTGTCACTTAACCTCGCCAACCATAACTCATGAAAAAACAAAAGCAATTGATGAGTGTGAAGTTAATTTAGGCTAGACTAGAACCCTAAAATTGAGTGGCATTTAGTAACCATTATAGTAAATTTGAATTGCATTGGTTTATTGATGATATAGCCAGGGACTCAAGACAGATTAAAAAAACTTGGTAGAGAATGCAAAAGTAAAATAGCCATACCTCATGAGTAGGGCGGCCATAGTCTACAGGATCTCTTCCGGTGATTGATTCTAACAGCACAACCCCAAAGCTATAAACATCACTCTTTTCATTCAAGAGTCCGCTATTTGCATATTCAGGAGCCACATATCTGTAAGATTTTATTTTGTCAAGGCAAGAAGAATGGGGTTGATTTTAAAAGTGATGATCCTCTTCCATCAAAGAACAAGAGTAACAAGGAAAGAACCAGTAAGAATACACTTGCAGAAAGTACTTGCCCGAAGGTTCCCATAACTCGAGTCGTTACATGGCTTTTGCCAGCACCAAGCAACTTGGCCAAGCCAAAATCAGAAACCTTAGCGTTGAAGTCATCATCAATTAATATATTACTCGACTTGATGTCTCGATGCACCACTTTTGGCTCAATGGCCTCATGCAAATAGGCAAGACTGCAAGAAACATACCAAGTCATTTGGGAACCTGAAGGCCAACGAGGGACTAAACGGAATTGACTTACGCCTTAGCCGTGCCAAGTAGAACCTTCATGCGGGCCTCCCAAGTAAGATATCCATGCTGACGCATAGCTCCATGAAGCCACTGTTCCAAGTTTCCGTTGTTGACATACTCATAAACCAACATCCTGCAATGTTTTTTTGTATTAGATCATAATGACAAGAACTTGAGCAGTTCTGCATAACAGGCAGGTAAGCTAGCAATCAGATTCTTAAGCCACAAAACAGAACCTTTCTATTGATAATGAGTTGATGCCTAAGGCATAAAGCCCAAAGTGAATCGTGTGAGCAAATGACCTCAACTCTAAACTATATAGCATCATCTGTGGTAAAAAAAAATGGTGTACCTGTGTGTCCCTTCTATGCAATATCCCAGAAGACGAACCAAATTCTTGTGTCGAACATGACCAATGGCTTCAACTTCCACCCTAAACTCCTTTTCCGCTTGGCCCCTAAAGAAGAGTTAAGAGGTTGTGAGTGAAGAAAACTTAAAGTGATACGAAAAGATCAATTGTAAGAAATTTTACAAGAATCATAAAGCTAATTTCAAACTCACAAGTTGTTCAGGATCTTTTTTACTGCCACTGGAGTGCCATTGATCAAATGTCCCTGATAAACCACTCCATATCCACCCTCACCAAGGATATTCTCCTTCGAGAACCGATTTGTTGCAAGCTCAAGATCCCTCAAGGTGAACCAGTGACCCCAACCCAAATGAGAGAACTCAGGCAGACCAATCAACGGAGAAGGAGCAGTAATAGGGTATGAAGAAGAAGGTTTATATACAGTTACTGTTCCGGAACTCCCTTCTTCACCTGACTGTGATCCACAATCTTTCTCTAAATGATGAAAAGAATCTGACTGACTCATATTGCCTCCATTCTTCCCCTTCCCCATGCCTAGATGAACCAAGACCTTATCCGATTCTTTGTCACTGGTCTTGTCATGAATTGTGAGAAGAATCCCATCACGAGGTACAAATTCATTTGTTGATACCTGTTCCACTCGAACTTCCTTAATTTCCTTGGAAATAGTTGGGATTTGGCTAAGGGGAAGACGGTTTCTATCTCTTTTAGATTTCTTCCGTAAAGTTAAACAGAAGGACAGTACAGAGAGGATGATTATGATAAATAATGCAACACAAATTCCAATCACTTCCCAGACCTTGAGACCCAAAATGGCAGTTTTCTTGGATAGTTCAGCGTTTAGATCATTGGCCATCTTGCCTTTTCAGATGCCCAAACCCTGCATAATTAACATGAAACACATATATACACATTAGAAGCGATCCCATCAATGCAGAATCTCACAGGAAGAATCGCGTAACTACTTCTCTACACATGACAAAATCCTTTTCCTAAAAAAAAAAAAAGCTAACCAAATTCAGGACTACACAAACCATAAAGATAAAACAATGACATTAAAACAGGCATTTCAATGAGCAAATGAACAGATTAGATAACACAGCAGAATAGGACTCTCCCAAAAAAAAATAAGAGAAACATTTCATTTAGAATACAATCTTTGCTGACAAAATGAGCATGGATTAAGAGGCAGAAAAGGAAAAGAAGTGAAAAGCAAAGAAAAAGCTTGAATCTTTGTACCTCTCTATAATGAACTTCACAAAAGAAACCTTTAAAGCATAGATCTTTGAAACGCCCTCGCCATACCAACTCCTCAATACCCCAGATCTCAAAAGACTAAACAAAACCCAAAAACCAATGTCAAAAGCAACACACCTGGAAGACACCCAAATGAATCCAATTGTGAAAGGGTAAAGTTAAATAGCAAAAAAGCGTAGATTTCCTTTCAAGAAATGAAAATGTGAGCGTGAATCTAAGCTGGGGTGGAGCTTTCTGTGTGCCCCAAAGCCACAAATGACAAGAAGAAGAAAGGGGCTCTATTGTTGCTTGTGGTAAAGAGTAGGGGATGATGGACATGGAAATTTGAGATCTTTTTAAGAGAAGGGGGGGGGGGGGGACGAGGAAGAAGGGAAGGAGTTATCAGTGGTAGGTGATGAGTTTTAGTTTAGAAGAGTTAACATTACTACAACATTAGACCTTACACAAACAAAATACAGTCGTCAAGCAGTACAGTAAAAGAAAAGTCATGGAAATTTGTAAGCTTCTTCCTCCCTGCTATTTCTCAATCCTAGGACAGAGAGCATGATTGACTTGGTAGATAAAGTGGTTATTTGGTAAGTAAGATGGGTTTTTTTTAATTCAAATTTTAAGATTAATATTTAAATAAATTATTAAATAAATTTAAATAAATCATATTAATGCAGAAACATGTTTCTAGGATTATTGGCCAAAGAAACTTAGTTTTAATCAATACATAAACTGATTTAAGAATACAACGAAAATATAGATGATCAATACATAAACTGATTTAAGAATACAACGAAAATATAGATGATGATGTTTCAATGTAATCAAAATGACTCAAAGATGATTTTGTTGTGGTCAACTAAAGGTTTTGGTTGTAATTTTAGAGAATGTTATTTGGATGTTAAGACTTGATTATACTTTACTTAATCAATGTAATTAGATGGTCAAACATCTCAATTAAGATAAACAAGTAGTGGCTGACTTGTGATTATGATGGTGAAGATGCAGAAGAAGGCCATTAATGTGATTTTATAATGTTTTGGAACAGCACTATCTGTCACTACTAGCTGCCTTGCCATGCTTTGCTTGGCCTGCCCTTCTTAATTAAAAAAAAAACAAAAACTCAAGAATTTCCCCTTCTTCATAGTCTGGGGAGAAAGGAAAAGCTCTTTTTAAGCTTCTGATATTTGAAATTCAAGATTAATAATGTTCATAATAATTATTTTCCTTAAATATATAAAGTCAATGTGAGAGGTGTATTATTAAATATATTTTTATGGTTGAAACAATTAAAGAATATTGTCATTTATTGTGTTTTATTAGTATACTAGGAAGACGGAAAAAACATAAAAAAAAAAATCAAAAAAATATCTTACATGTTTCATCTATCTTTATCCCTCATGAATCAAAACATTAACCAAGACAAACTAGCCAGGTTGGCTAGCTGCACCATTAACTTAACGATCAACCTCTTCAAAGGGGTAAACAGTAGTTCATTAATTTATTATTGCTGACAAGAAAGAAAGTAGTTCATCGATGAGCTGTAAATAGTTGATGCAGCTTCAAGTAGAAATTAAGGCTCCATACTAGCTAGCTAGATCACCAGCAGAAAGAAAATCTTGCAAGCCAGCTTGATTCCATTTGGGATCGAGGTGTAAATTTGCCTTTTTAATTAGCTCACATATCGATCATCAGCCTGTAGCCATGAAGAGAACCCTATGATCTCATGATCCTTCTCTCACAATATATATATTCTGCATGTGAGACGTTAAATTAAATCTATCCATTTAAAAGCTTTGTTGTGTAAAACCCAATCAACTGACTGTCTATTTGAGGCAGATAAATTATTGCCCTTGTGGATTCACTTCTCTCTGATGTCAAGTAATTAAGATATTGTAATATCCGACAAGAAGACATGGATTTAACGCAGCTTCATGAATTACTTGCTGTTTAAGGATTACGTCCTTCAAAACCTTGTAAGGTCGTGTCGTGCTTAATGTGAGTTTGCTAATTGTGTTGGCTGCATGAACTCTTAGAATATACACACACATCACACATGCAATTAATATATCATGATCGAGTTTCTAATCACAAGGTCAATATCTTTTATATTTAATTTTATCTCAATTCACTCTTGAGAATATATATAAATTTTGTATTTATCAATTCTAATTAATCATGAAGGTAAGTTTATCCATTTGATTGGATTTATAATGCTAGTATATAATGGTGAACTAGCCAGCTAGTTAGCTAGGTTCATATAGACTTAGCTGCATCTAACATGACCACTACAGTAATATTATATATACCACTTGCTCAAAATTTAAGTACCTTATAATTTATTTTTAAAAAAATATTAAATTATAAAAAAAATTATAGTAGGTGTTTGATTTTATAATATGAATATTTTAAAAAATATATTAAAATAAATTTATTTTATTTTTAATATCAGCACATTAAAATAATAAAAAATTATTAAAAAAAAATACTAATTTAATATTTTTTTAAAGCAAATATATTCTTAAAATATATCTAGAAATACAATATTAAACTGTCACTTAATATAAAAATTATTTATAAAAAATCACAGTCATATATAGGGTAAGAATTTCAGCAAATTGTTACGTTTGGTTACCTAAACTATTGAAATGGTAGACCGGGCAGTTGATCACGAGCTAGCATTCATGCTAGCTAATTCATCCGTAACTTAATTATTTAATATCATTATTTGAATTGAACCCTATCTTGGATTCATTAATTTGAGGCAATTAATCCTTATTCTTATTAATGGAAATTGTTCAAGAATCACGTCCTTGTGTACGTGGGTCATTAAAAAAAGAAGAAGAAATCCTGATATAATTTAATTAGAAATATGTTTGATAGAAAAAAAGGAAAAACCTCCGGGGTTCATCGTACGTGTATTTTTAGCTAGTATTAAAACATCAGAGAAAAACAAATTATATCATAATTTTTTAAATTTGATTCAATTCATGAGTAGTTGTCACATATATAAACCGAAAACTAAACCACAAGAACACACTCTTATCTGCAAATAAATTCATATGGCATCGTAACCAGAAGGCCAGGTATTAATTGTATGCATGCAATTAATTATATATTGAAAAAGAATTACAATCATTGATTTACTAAATTATATATTTGTTTATGCCAATTTATTAATTTAATTGAAGCCAGTATGATACCTGTTATAAGCTGTCCATATCGATCTTGGTATGTATTTCCCCTCCATCTCAGTTTCATTATAATAATCCTTTCAGACCATTGATTAAGGCTTTCTGATACTACTTTATTAATTAGGGTATTAGCATTTAATTATTAAAAGAAATCCCCCCCTCTCCTTCCACGTACCTGTTGCTAATTAATTGCTAGTCTATACCCCATATGTATATTTTGTTTTGTGCTAGCTATAAGACAAAGAAACCCTAACAAACCCAGCACTGGAGTGTGTTTGTGTGTATAATATATAGTTGGATTCCTCTTGTGTTTCCTTCCCTTGCAGGGGACACCATGTTCAAGGGACATGCATATGCGAAAACCTTCAAGCAGCCAGCGACTAATTATATGGGATTCTTAATTTATGAATGTATGTATGCATGTATCGACTACATTTCATCAAATTTATCTTGTCAGCTCGTACAGTTGCTGGGTATTTATTAGCTGTTAGTTGTGATGAAAAGTGGATTAATTTGCACTCTAATTTAACTATCACAATCTAACAAGATCAGATTGAAAAAAGAAATTATATCCAGCATCAATGCGATCGATGAGAAAAACTTGTTTAATGGCTAAGGAGACTCGTTAGCTCGAAAGATACAACAAGAAATTAAAGATTGGTAAGTTTATCGATAAACCACCACAATATCCATCTCATTATATATAATTAATTAAGAAGCTCGAGAAGTTCGAGTTGTGCTACTTGAATCCTTAATTTGTTGACTGCAAATCTACATTTGTTAAGGTATTTTAAGCCTTGTTTTCAAGGTGAGCCGAATGTGTTCTATGAGGATTGGTGATAGTATACCTACCTACCTCTGGTCTTAAAAAAGAACCCTTGAAAAACAGGCGGCCGGCCTCAGTTTAAAAAACACCCCGAGAGAAAAAAGAAAAAACGCGCGCATGCATGATATTGTGCTAGCTAGACTAGACGATAAAAAGAGAGCTATGAAAAGCAGATAAGATCGAAATCAATTAGCTAGCTAGGAGTGGGACTCGATCCCTGATTGGCAACCAGAAATAGGAGGCTTCATAATGTACACAAAGTGCCTGTCTTTAATCCAAGACATGACTACTTTTCTTATGTAAAGAAGTTATGCAGAGACAATTTAGAGGCCAGACGTGTGGGTTCATCAGTGTGCCCTCCTGAAATGAAGATTTGGTTGTGATTTCATGAATGGTGGGTTGAAATGTACTGCCTCTATTTAACTCCTCTTTAATTCCATGTATACGTACGTACCAAGATATATATGACAGTAATTATTTACCAGCCCCAGCCTCTTAATTTTCTCAGTGTGGTGGTAATTCTTACATGCATGCACATTTTACCTGTATAATGCCAACTCCACGGTCTATATATTGCTATATATACTTACTTCACCTTTTCTTTTAATATTCAAGTCTTCTCATTTAATTTGCGCTACTTGTGCCAGGAAAATCACAAGTAAATGCAGCACAGCACTGGAGTACTGAATTGGAAGAGCAAACTTGAGTTAATAGCTAGCTTAATTAATAACAAAATTATGATTTGATGATATGAATTACTACTATCCCTCTTGCTTTATACATCCACTTTGAGCTACCAGATTTCATGCACGCAAAAGGTATTCTTAAAGAAACTTTAAGATTGGATTAGACAGAAAGTTTGACAGACTGCCTTTGGTTACTTTGAGGGATCCGGAGGGGGGAAAAATCAAAGCCGAGAACTTTTATATATAAACACACAACTCTTCAACTGAGAAACGGGTCCATGTTGGATTTGATTAACGTAATTGTGATCTCGTGAAAATCATACAAGTACTAAATTAGAGAAAAAGTTATCTGCTGATGAGGCATCTACCAACTGTGAGTTATAAAGCAACCGCTGTGGAGTTAATCTAGCTGCAATCTCTCACGTTACTGAACTTAATTTAAGCAGCCCGTGACCCATTTGCTTAAAAATCAGATTGGATTTGATTTCTATGATCCCGGTGACTATGGGACTTGATTGATCGCACTCCAGTCATAATAATTATGTGCTTAATTAAAGCTTTAAGTTTGGCTTTTTGATAATCTAGACATGAAGTGTCAATATCTTGTAGCCAAATCTGGAAATATATACACGGACCCATTATTGTCATGGCCCATGACGTGAAGAGCTGTTAAGCATCAATTGCTTAGAATTTTGTGCCCTCGAGCAAACCTCTTTAAAGAGTATGATAATATTAATTTCTCGAATCTTTTTCGCACTCCTCTGTCACAACGTGCAACCAATGGCAAAGCGTAGAGGTGATAAAAAAAATTATTACACCTAGTATTATAATTATAAAAAAAATTATTACACCTAGTATTGTAAAAAGTTTTTTTACACCGTGTGCGTGTGAAGAAGTCTTCTTCCTTGCAAATTTCTATACATGTGTCCATAAATGGCTCTTTTATGCGTTCCCTGCACTTTCCTTTCCTGTCTTCTTTGCCAAGGTGATATTCTCTAATTTGTCAATGAGCTACAAACGCTGTAACCCTAATTAAGACATTCAGCGAAATGGGCTCTTGTTTGTCGTGTGAGAAAAACAAAATATTACGATAATGATGTTTCACTTTTTTCCCCATCAAGTTAAGATGAAGGGAAGCTCAAAGCTGCTTGGTCGACTTTAATTTGAAGTGAAATTTTGAAAAAGAGAAATCATAACAAATTGTGATTTGAAAGAACTTCACCTCGCTCTAGGATTGGTCGAATTCTTTTTTTTTTCCCTCTCTCTTTTTTATTTTTAGGAACTTAAATACAATGAAAATATAATTGCATAAAACAAACTACAAGTATATATTAAATAAAGTCGAAAAATCCAGAGACAAAAATGTTCCTTTTCACGTGCCAGAAACAATAGAAAAAATTGCACTGTCTTTAGGTGCAAGGGAACAGTGCGCAGCTACATGGAAACACCATGTTTTTTTTTATAATAATAATAATAATAATATCTAAAGATTATATATGATGATCGATCAGTACTTCGATCCATTATTGGGAGAGCAAGCAAAGCAAGAGGGCATGCAAAATAAATCGGTGTGGATCATCGATGCTTGTGTGCCCCTAACCACAAGCATTATCCAAAATAATCCATGCAGTTTATAGGGTAGGTGGCTGCTACAAAGTGTCACCTTGAAATGAAATGAAATCTCCAAGTGATTGATATTTTGCTAATCACTGAGATATAATTAATATTATCAGTACAGCAAATCGATCCGACTATGACCCCTTTATTTTTTTTATATAGAAAAAAATGGATTGTGACTTTGATAAGATTGACAAGGCTCAAGCAACCCGATATTTATATTATATTTATATACTTAGAGTATTAATTACTATTGTATAATTTATAGGTTAGGGCTCTGGTTACCCAAATGGCCCAACCCAATCCGAGAATGTAAAGGGCCGAGAGAGGCTTATTAATTTATCATCATAACCAGAGGAGGAAAGCTATAGAGAGGGTGTGGGGGAGAATTTGTTTACTGGTTGAATTGAATATCTATCATTTTTATTATAAAAAAAAAAAGAGAGAGAGGAAAGGTTTTGTTTCTTCTTAATTAGTGATCAATTCAGTGTACGTAGTAATCAGATTGATTTGTTTAATAATCCAAGATGTTGAATCTTGATGATGATTAATGATCAATGCACGTAGCTTAATTTCAAAACTTGTACTCCAAGAAATTCAAGCCTATACCCTTTGAAGAATTTGTTTCAAGTAAATATGACAGTGCTCTTCTTCTAGTAAATTTCTTATTTTTTAATCCGGCCAACTGGATGTTGCTGCAATGGCAAAGAAGCAAAAATAAAGATGGGAAGGAAGGGAAGCTGCTATCGGTAGGTGATATGTTGGCGAGTATATATATATATGGACCAAAAATCTGATAAGAAACCTAAGAAGAAGGGCTCTTCTTCAAGCAGTACTAAGGGCAAGAACAAGTTGTCTTCGTCTTACACTGATAGCAATGATTTTCCCTCTGACGAAGACGAAGACGGAGATAGAATCTCTGATGGTGATCAGCAGATACAAAGGTATCCAAACAAGCGCGGGCCAGAAGTGAAACCAGTTGATGTTGTTCTGTCTGATAAAGTGTTTAAAAAGCGTGGAAAGAGGTAGCTTATTGCTATCGATCCATGCTATTGAGCTGGCGAAGTAGGAGGTGCTTAAAGATGATGGTGATGCTTCCACGGTTGTTATTGGGAACCGGGTTTCTGTGCTTGATGGGGAAGATGCAAATGTGAAAGATATAACAGTAGAGGATTTGTGTGCCTCGGTTTTGGGAAAGGAGATATATAAAAATTCATCTATGAAGATATATATCACTCATTTTTTCCATGCACATGCTCACCCTGTCGAGTGTAGATGAAGAAACCAACTTCAACAAATTGGTGTGCTCCATGTCTAATTAATAGCACGACAAGCATTCTGAAACTAGCTGAGCTAGCGCCGTTTCAGGGCAAACTTGCAGATTAATGCCCTTTTTCCAAGCCACAGAAAGGATTGCTCCATTGCTAGTTTTCATAGCTGCCGTGTTTGCATATTGGCGCTTTGAAGCTCTCGATTCTGTTGGTATTTCTAGTGGCTTTCATCAGAAGGGAATGCCTTATAGGAAGGAAATCAGTGATATAGGTAGGTTGAGATGGTTACGAGAATGGTAGTTTAGGATACCGGCAGCTCGTATGCAGCTCATCTAGCTTTATCAAGAAGAAAGTTTCTTGTGAGACTGACCAGCTCACTTATGTCTACATATTGATCGTCCATTCTGAATTATTCCAACCTCGTAACGTAAATATATAAACTAATTTATTACTAAATCCAAGCCTAAATCAAATGAAAAAATTTCATAATTTGTCTAAAATCTATCTTAAAATTAAATTGAAAAATTATTAAAAATCTATTTGATATTATATTAGAGTAGTAATTGTTTTTCATTTAAAAATACATTAAAATAATATTTTTTTTATTTTTTAAAATTTATTTTTGAGATTAATATATAGATATATATATAAAATAACACCTAAAAAAATTATTTAAAACAAAAAAATTATTTTTTATAAAAAAATATTCTAACCACAAAAAGTACCGAAATGAATTGAATTGTTCTGGTATTTTAGTTATTTGAGGACAAAAAATAAATGACGGCGTTTTGTCACTTTCCTTATGGTTTTTCACCTTCTCAATTTAAAAACTACACGTTATCGGAGACCACTCCCGCCCAGGCATCAACTCCAACATTTCAAAACTCCTTCCCTGTAATAGGGTGTTGACAAGATGAGATCAGTAGATTCTCTGGCACGGTCTGTCAGAGCCTTTTGAGGCATAGTACTAATGATGGGTTCCAAAGCAGGTACCTTAAAATCTTCAATTTTTTACAATAAACTATCAATATAATGTAGTAGCTAGGAGTACTTTTGTTGTTGTTTTAGGTGGAGAAAGAAGAGTTGATTTTTGGTCAGAAATCATTACTGAAGAAGGAGGAGGAGGAGGAGGAGGAAGGCAATCACTTCAAAAAAAAAAACAACCCATTTGCCAAAGTAGGAGAAGACAAACACCACACCAAATTCAAATAACTTCCACAAGATGCCAACTTGTAATGTTAAATGATAAAGACTCTAGCTTTAGCATTTCGGGATTCAACAACTCTATATACAGCACCCCGCTCTTCCTTTCTTTTTTCTTTTCTCTTTTCAAGTTCTGCTTCAAAAGTCCACAAGGAGCGCAGAGACTAGCTGGAAACGGTTTCTCGATTGGAGGCTCGGGCTTGCTTGAACCTCTTGGATGTCTGGTACGGGGCAGGGAAGATCCATTGAAAGCGAAAGCCTTCTCTCCCCTCTTTGGTTATTCCCGTGAGGTTGGGCATTCCCCGGGCACCGGATATGAGTATGGATATTGAAAGTTCAACCCCTGCCTAGGTCAACCGGGCACGCGATTAGTGTCCTTTTTGAAACCTCCCTGGCAATATCTAGTGATCAGTGCAGGAAACAAAAGGAGGTGAGCTGTCAATCAAGACGGAGGGAACATCGGTAAGGGAAAGAATCCAATAAGAGATCAGCCACTGGCTCAACGCAACTTTTTGTGGTTCTGTTTCTGGGTTTTGCAGGAGACAGTTGGAGTTGAAGGATAATGAGGAGAATAGAGTGTGAGTTTTGGTGGTGGTGGTGGTGGTGGTCGTGCCACTAAACGTGTCAGTTAGAATCGTTCACTTTCTACCAGGTTAATTCAACTCAATTCTCTCTTTTCAATGAACTCTAAATGATGGCTTTTTCTTGTTGATTGTGGTTCTTTTTGGTCTTGCAACGGTGGGTTGTTGAAGTTTTTTCTTGTTGTTGTTGTTGTTGTTTCTTGATGTTTATCATCACTCACATAGGATATCACTTGTGCTATTCTAGTTTAGAACTGTAGAATTATCAGGCTTTGATGTGTTCTATTATTTGCAAGTATCCTCGTTCTACATGCTCTTTCCTTTTCACTTTCGCGTGTGCTGTGTGTTACTCACGTAATGCTAGGGAAATTCATGGCTAGTACATTTTCAGCGTTTGAGAATCGAGATGCTGTCATGTAAGCTATAATCTTTTTTTCTCAAACTTAACTAGCATGCCCCTTTTGCAATGGTATTATTTTGTGCTAGACTCAGAGGGAGGATAAGTATAGCTGTTGCCGCTTGTGTGGACAATCAGCCTCGACAAAAACAGGCTAGATAAAAAAGGAAAACCACCCGTTCCATAAGTTATCTCCATTATTATTTCCTGCGTGTTCTCTTATGTTTTGTTATTACCATTCTGGTTTCTTCTAGACTGCATTTGCTCTTTCAAGTTTCTAGCACTATTTTTTTTTCTTCCTGTTCTGGTTCCTTGTAAAGTTTGTGCTTTGATTTCTGGTGTTTGAAGGGAAAAGCAGCACAACATCCCGATTTTTAGAAAGAAAAGCAATACTTTGAAGAGGTTGATGCTTTTGAGTTGCTGGAAGAGAGCCCATCTCCGAAAAGCTCTAGTACATGGGCCACAGACAATGAAACTGATGCGGTTGCTATACCACATTTGTCATCAAGATAAGAGAATTGGCTTTATTGCGAAGAAGTTAAACTAAAGTTGTGGGCCTTCTAGTACACTTTCAAAGTTATTAGGAACTCCAACCATGCCTCCCTTGGAACCTATGTGTGGCGATGATTTGAACATTGTAGATTTGATAACTCCAGAAAAACCTGTTTTGAAGACTAATTCGAAACTGCATTCTGTCCAGAGTAGAATTAAATCGTATTTACCAGGTAAAGATGTACTTGAAAGGAATTCACTTGATGAGGGTTGTGAAGAAATTGAAGGAGCAGCTAAGTAACTGTCTTCAGCTTCAACGTCTACTTTATCAGATCATGACCTGAACATTGTGGATTTGATAACTCCAGAAAAACCTGTTTTGAAGACTAATTCGAAACCGCATTCTGTCCAGAGTAGAATTAAATCGTATTTACCAAGTAAAGATGTACTTAAAAGGAATTCACCTACACAAAAGAGAAGTTCTATTTTGGTGTGTGATGAGGGTTGTGATTCTTGTGAAGACATTGAAGGTGCAGTTAAGAAACTGTCTTTAGCTTCAATGTCTACTTTATCAGATCATGACTTGAACATTGTGGATTTGATAACTCCAGAAAATCCTGATTTGAAGACTAATTCCAAAATGCATTCTGTCCAGAGTAGAATTAAATCATATCTACAAAGTATAGATGTACTTGAAAGGAATTCTCTTTCACAAAAGAGCAGTTCTATGTTGGTGTGTGATGAGGGTTGTGAAGGCATTGAAGGTGCGATTAAGAAACTGTCTTTAGCTTCAACGTCTACTTTATCAGATCATGATTACGGGGATCCATTTGCTGCGCTATTGGCAGTCTGTGGACAGTCAGTTCCATTGACATTGCTGGAAGTATTCTCTAAATATTGGTTTGTTCTTTTTCCCATCGTGCAGCTGCTCTTTTCCCCTACAAGATGCTCTCACATATATTCATATTGTTTTGACTCACGAGAGGTCATTAAACAATGCATGCGTGCAAACCTTGTTCAGTTTTCTATATTTGTATGCATTTCCAAACAATATTTTTTTCAAAGAAGCAATTATTTTATCTGGATGGTGTCTGCAGCTGTTTGGTCGGGGGTTGACTTTTACAACATTTTTTCTTACTTTGAGATGGACTGTTCATATAAAAAATCATGATGGATCAGTTCATATTTTATTTGAACTGTGTTTTAGTTCCTTCCATCATTAGTTTCATTTGTTGAAAAATGAAACAGAAGCCTATCTCGGAATCAATAACTTCCAGTATGGTCTGTAGAAAGTTGTGTTGTAGCTATTTTGCATTCCCTGAACCAAAAATATTGTAATCAGACATCTGTACTTTAAAAACTTATAAAAAATTGTTGGCTGTGTCTTTTGAAGGATGAAAGTAAGACTTTTGAGAGAAGAAAAGCACATATTGTGTCAGAGTTGCCTCGTTGAGCTTTAGGGTCAGGGAATTATCTTGATCATGGCATACTCATTGATTGGAGGTGGTCCGTATCATTTAAGTGATTGATCGACGTGTAATAACTGCATTACTGAAGTCAGTAATTCACACGAATTTACCTGCCAGACTTCAGTCATAGAACTTATCTTTGCAGTTGTTACACCTGTTGTTTTTGTTCTTGGGTTTTTTATTCTTATTTTCTTCTCCACTCAGCACCGAGTCATTTAAATTGAGCTCCTTCATCCTTGAAACTGGTAACAAAAAAAACTTTGTTTTTGCAGTGAACCAGATAATATTGTCAAGGTGGGTGAAGGCACTTATGGAGAAGCATTTGAAGCTGGTAATACTGTCTGCAAAATAGTCCCCATTGATGGGGATTTACCGGTAAATGGAGAAGTACAGAAGGTATTAAACAATAACAACATTTCCATTTATAACTTTTCTTTGAAGTCACTCATGGTCAACATATGATAGGCAGAAATGTACTCATGGTTATCATATTGACACTTTCTTCGTGGATTATTATTGCCAAAGCATTTGATTTTCCATGTTCTAGAGATCAGAAGAATTGCTCAAGGAGGTTATCCTTTCCCGAACTCTCGACAATATCAGATCACATGATTCTGATGTGGACAACGCTTGCAGAACATTCATCGAAATTCTAGAGTATGTGATCCAAGTACTGCTATATTTTTTCTGCAACTGCTTGGTATCTTTTGAAACAATAACTGCAACAGGTTGCTTTCTTTTTAGTGTGGTCAGTAGGCTTACATTCTGGAATTGAAGAAATCCATAATGTGTTATGTTTGTTCAATGGCTTTGCTATGCAAATTGAGCTGAGCAATAGCATATGGCTATAAGCTAGATAGATTTGGATTTGCAGAGGGTATACTTAACTTATGAATAATATGAAAACTCATCTTTGAGTTAATTTACATATCTGTTGCAGCCTAATACTTTTACTTTCTACATTTTCTGCAGTACGTGATATCTAATGATCTCTTTTTTATCCGCAGTCTAAGAGTGTGCGAAGGTCCTTATGACCCTGCCTTGGTCAGAGCATGGGAATATTGGGATGAAAGGCATGGTTCTGAAAATGATCATCCTAAGGAGTTTCCAGAGAAACAGGTTTAGCGTTGAGCTTTTATAGACATAACTGACTGCTTTCAAAAATACATCCGCTTCCTGCACGCACGATGTACATGCATGTTTTATATGTAGATATTTACATTGAATTGGCTGACGTTGCAAAATCCCCGTATGACATCAGTGCTGCAAGTTCCAGAGTAAGGTTTATAGGTTTTTTTACCATGTTCAATTAATTTATGCAGTGCTTTGTTGTGTTTGTGCTACAACATGGTGGGAAAGACCTTGAAAGCTTTGTGCTCTTAAACTTTGATGAAGTGCATAGTTTATTGGTTCAGGTAATGATGAACATTTTATTCAAGCATTTTTTGTCAATTCTTCACTGAGCTGCCACCTTCAAGATTTACTGTGTCCATCGTGCTCTGCAGGTTACAGCTGGCTTAGCTATCGCAGAAGCTGCATATGAATTTGAGCATCGTGACCTGCACTGGTTTGTTGTTTCTGGAAATAAATAATATTGTTTTTCTTGCATGGGTTCTGATTTAGGACTTTTTTGTTGCAGGGGAAACATTCTTTTGCGTCGAAATGACTCTACTACAGTGCAGTTTATCCTGGAGGGGAAGAAAATGATTTTCAGAACTTCAGGATTATTGATCTCAATAATTGATTTTACTCTGTCCAGAATTAATACAGTTGAGTTCTTTAATTTTTCTTAATATTATCCACATAAATGTTTAGAATTATACTTGATTCATGATAAGCTAACAGACCCTTATTTACACAGGTCAAGATATACTCTTCCTGGACTTAACCTCGGACCCTTATCTCTTTAAGGGCCCGAAAGGAGATAGACAGGCAAGAGCCACAATACAAGCTGTAGGTCCTGTTTATTTCAGAATATTGGCTAATTGATTCCTAACATCATGTGCAGGCAGAAACGTATAGGAAGATGAAGGAAGTAACTGGAGACTTCTGGGAAGGAAGGTGATATTGTTGATCGCTTTTTATCTTTCTTGAACGCATAAGAGGAGCATGCTGGTGTTTTTACTCTACTTCATTTGCTCATAAGGCATTAGATATGAAACAGTTAAAATCTATGCCAATTCAGCTGAACATATGCACAGCCTATTTTTGCAAAATGTAATCCAGTGCAGCACAAATATTTTCCTGATATGTTGCATATGTGGTTGCCTGTGCTGTATCACAGGCAATCATATGTTCTTCTACAACCCCAAGTCACATTTTGGAGAAATGCATTCGAGTCATTTTCACAGCTGTTTTTCCTGTTGTATCAGGGTGTCTTGGTTTCAAGCACTAGGAAAGACAAAAAAAATGTTGTTCTTACTTTTTTTTTCTCTTACTTGCTCAGGCCTCAGGGGCTTTTCTTCTTGCTTATCAAAACTTCATGTTTGGTTATTGGAAAGATGGTATGACTGTTTTGTCTCATTTTCTACAGCTTTCCCAAGACAAATGTACTGTGGTTGATATACTTGGTGGACATATTGCTCCTGAAGAAATCTTTTGTAAGTCTGTCTTTTTCTACGGACTATGAAATGAGGTATCTTTTTTATTTATCATATTTTCCACGTTTTGTTGCTTAACATAAAGCACCTCCTAGCAGTGTGTAGCATAGTCATGGCTCCTAAAAACTTTTCATATATTGAAAGCTAATATGATCCATGAAAAAGAAACAGAGGTTTTTGCTGCATCCTAATCTTATACAACCATTTTAACTGCAATTGTTAGATTTTTATGTGCTTAACTTAGTGTTGATGTGATACCAGGATCGCTCTTCAAAAAATGAGGGAGATTTGCACTCATTGAAAAAGCGTCTCAGCAAGTATAATTCAGCTAAGGAAGCTATAATTTTGGATCCCTTCTTCAGCAACTTGCTTGTTTTGTAAATAAAATGAGCCGTGAGAAGGCATATGCAATCATAGTTTTTTGTAAATTATAACATGGATGCTAGTTATGACTCAACTAGCATCTTGTGATGGTTGGAGGATATGACTGACAAAAGTTTGTGATAATCTTTAGAACACATGCACCATGTTAAGTGTGCAAGTAACATAGGAAAAGAGAGTTCATGTCATTGATTTGAAGTTCACTAAGTTGATCTGATCTTTATCTGGCTGCGGATGGCATGTAAGGCTGCCCAATGTTTTATACTGTCTTTTTGGTCACTTTGCAATAAAGTTTGAATGCTGAATCACTTGACTCTGTTCTTCCTCAAAGAATTGATGGGATTCATATGTGCACCTCTGTAGGTATATTTTAGTGGAGTGTATCTACTTCTTTTGCTTTCAGTGAATGCAAATGTTACATTCTAGCTGACAAAACATAGATTAGTGTTACAGAATAGATGGTTAATCATCCTACTAGTTTTGACTTGTTCTTTTTCATTCTTAATCCTTCAGAATTGTCTACCACATGCTATGAAGTAGAAATCCTTGACGATGGGAATTACAAATGTCCTCGCTGATAGCCAAGTGCAAGTAATACTTGACATCTTTTGAGCAAAATCTGTAACAATAATGCAGAAACTAGCAAGGGACACTCTCTGGATTTGTAGGTAACTCCAACAATAAACTAAAGGGCGGTGGTCTCTCTCGTGCGTTATATTTTCATGAACTACCTGCAACTTGCTGTTTCTGAATCTTTTTACTGTGCACACTCAAAAGCACAGTGCAGCAAATGATGTCACTCAAGATTGTTGCTCTAATAAAAGTTACTTTAGCTTCTATTAACTTTTTAATCTTTCTTTCCCTTTCCTTTTCCTTTATCAAGCAAAAATATGCTCACTGGCTGCCCAAAAACAACACTTGGAAGAGTATGGAAAGAATTCAAAGATGAGATACAATACTTTCTATCCTCTTAACCAGAAGCCAGCATGGCATGTTCCAAAAGGTGTGGACACACACAATTTGATGAACGTCATTAATTAGTATCTTTTTTCTTTAAATCTCTGATTCTATAGCAGCAAATGACTCGAAATGTGAGTATCAGTTATAGGCAGATTATGCTGAGCACATCCCAGGTCTCTAATGCTTTGATGAAGGAATTTGATATGACACTGATTTTATCCGTCATTTAGAAAGTAAGGAGCAAAACTAGATTAGAAAAAGGCAATATATCAGATATTAAAGTACCAATATCTCTGTTAGGGCTTAGTTTATCTTCTCTTTTTCTTCTTTCTTCTTTCTTTTCTTTTCTTTTTACCAGGGTTCATGCATGGATTCCTGTTTTCTGTCAACCTTATCACCACCAATAGGTATGACTACCCTCTTTCTCGCCCTCTCTACCGTGCTTGCTTTCGGCCATGAAGTGTTACCTAGTCAGCCAAGGTGCTTTTGAAATCATCAAAACTTGAAAGGAGAGAAGCACATTACGTTTTTCCACATGGGTTGTCCCTACCCAATGGAATATCTTATATATCCCATAGAAAGTGGCACTAATAATGTTGTTACAAAGGTTAAGGCACCACTAATGTCTCTATGTCACTGTGTAAAGCCATTGGTTCTCTACTTTCTGCTGACAATCATCGGGCTAATTACACCATGTGGTCCCTCTACTATATGTCTTTGATCAACTGGATCCGTTTACTACTAATTTGATTAATAAGATCCTTCTATAGAATGTTCTCTTTACAATCAGGACCCTCATCCTATGATGGCTTTAATGATAAATAGGTACAAAAATGAGAAAACTTCAAGAATTTTATTTTATTTTTCCAAATGTTTTTCTTATTTTAAGTGGACACGTGTTATTTCATCATAGAAAATTATAAGCGCATTGTCGTTATAAATCGAGTGTTTTGATTGTGAAAAGAATGTGGTAGGGGGGTGGTTAATTGAACTCCCATAGTAGAGGGACGATGGATGCATGCAACTGACCCGACAAGCTTCTACATGGTGTTTTATTACATAGATGAATCATAAGTGTAGGCAGCTTATGGGAATGAATGCTAATTTTGTTCCTTTACAGGATGTTTTGTCTGCTAAGAATATGGTGGGCTTGGAAAAATAAAAACTGAAATCTTGTCCTAGAAGAAACTGCCTAAAAAACATGGTTGAGGTTTGAGGCCTAATCCAAAGCCTCGTTTGGTCTTCAATAAATAAAAACAATTAGTGGGATTTGTTGAGCTCAGCAGATTTGACTTAGGTATCCTCCTTTTACACAGTCCAATCAAATCTCAAATCCTCAAGGTTTTGCTAAGATAGGGTGATGGGTGCCTAGAGCAGCAGTGCATTCTCCTTTTTCTTATAGTCTCAACTAAACTTTCAGGCTTTTTTTTTTTACCCCACTTAAAACGTAGTTGCGGGTGTTTTTTTAATAATTTTTTGTGTCAAAATGCATGTAAATAATTTTTTTTTATTTTTTAAAAATTATTTTTGACATCAGCACATCAAAACGATTCAAAATATACAAATCATATTAAATTTTAACAAAAAAAATTCAAATTTTTTGGAAACGCACCCGCATTCCCAAACGTGCTCTTAGTGATTCTTGATTCTTTTATTATCTTTCGAAAAACTACAAGCATTTTTGCTGGGTAAATTTGCCAATTAGCATGTAAAATGCAAATGAATGGCAAAAAATCTTGATGAAATAGCACATTTTTGGATGTTGCGGTTATCAACCGTGATATTTATTATATGTCGCAGTCGAAAATCATAAAAAAAAAATTAATTAATATCATGATTCACAACCGTAACATCTATTTAAATTCAAGAATAATCGGTCGATCTATTCGTAAAAAAAATCACAAAATTATTAAAACCAGTGTCCTGGGATGAGATTTTTGAAATTTAAAAATCTTACGGTTGAAGTAGCAATTTCATAACTACTATAAGGTAAACAGCCCTCGAAAACTCATGTAAAAATATGA
>Ga0325410_1001505_pt1 | contig 25842 bp, 15 predicted proteins | sample PopdelMetagenome_16_FD_206182 | JGI IMG/M metagenome (GOLD analysis project Ga0325410, IMG submission 206182) | Populus deltoides microbial communities from Bellville, Georgia, United States - Xylem-PdIQD-R3 | ecosystem: Host-associated > Plants > Phyllosphere > Stem > Wood/Secondary xylem...
ACACCCCCTTGCTACCCCGTCCGTGAACCGCGTGGACGTTAGTTCAATCTCTGGAATATATCGGCCATTAAATCTTCTATCCTTGCTCTGATGCGACCATACATAACATACAGGATGTCTAGATCGGATCTGATTCATGTATTCCCAGCCTAGCCAGCGCAGCAATTAGCTGGAGAAAAATTGTTCTCTTTACTTTTGAATATTTCCCACGGCAAAGTACTACCGGCAACAGTACAGATAAATATTTACCAAAAGAAGACCTACGACGAGAGGTCCACTCCCGTGAGCCACAGAAATAGATTCTCATCGTTTAGCTAGCGTTGTCTAATTAACAATACAGATCGTGAAAGCATCGTGGCATAGCAATACGCATTAGAATTCATGGCAACTTGTCGAAGTGCGTGCGAGCTCCCTCCCTCCCTCCCTCCCTCCCATACACAAAAGGTCAAAGAAGCAAAACACCAAATTATATTGCATTCTTTACTTGGCACTTGGCAGGCTCATAAAATTATTGAGGAAAAAACTAATATATGAGCATGCTGAGAGCATTTGAAAAAAGCTGGAGGGTGCATGCTTCAAGACATAATTGAAACCTAGCTCCCCCACTTGCCCTTCATAATCGTCTGACAGTCACATCTGGAAAAATACGTGGAGAAGGTCTTGTGGACATGGACGATTGGAGAGAAAACACAGTCACGGCAAATAATGGTTTTTTTTTTTTTTAACCTGTTTGTATTTCTTGCGATGCTGGATCTCTATATCACATGATGGCTATGATTTGCTTTGAAGTATAGGGGGTCAGGTCATATCACAATGCGGAGAAGCGATGCGAGGCACTCTCTCCCGCGCATCATCGTTCTGGCCCTGAATATCAACTTAATGTGTATCATGCATAATTATATTTTGTTTTTATATTTTAAAAATATTTTTATAAAATTTATTTATTTTATTTTAAATTAATATTTTTCAAATAAAAAAATATTTTAAAAAACAATCATTACCATATTTTTAAACACCATCATTTAGCATTTATGCTTTGGCTATTTCTTTTCCTTGAGAAATAAAAATCGTTCTCTGGTCCAGCCAAAAAACGAGTTAAAAGAATAACTATTTTAATTATTAAAATGTAACATTATTATAACACAAGTTAATGTTAATTTTATGTCATCTAATTAACTTATACTGTGCTTTTATTACTCTCTTACAGTTTATGTGATTAAAAATATTAAACAAAAAACAGTTAGAAATTATTTTAGAATTAAACTAAATATTTCAACTCTAATTAAACTTGGAAATTTGAATCTAAAAGCTTTAAAAAGACAAGAATAAAAATAAATTAACCCCACAAATTATACAAAGAAGAGGAGGGCACAGGGCATGTACCTATCGGCAAACAAATAGCCGTAAATACCCACAAGGTCCATAGATCAGGAAAAAGAAAGGATAAAAATATATCAGAATAACAAATACTATGACTGCTGAAGAAAGGTAACGAGTAATATTCACAAGGAAGGAAAAAGAAAGAAAAAGAAAGGTGATACAGAGGAGTAATAGAGACTAGAGAGCGCACCACTTGTTCCAAGAGAGGATGAAGAAGAGAGATACAGCTTCGTAAAATTAGGTGGCCGAGCCATAATATAAATAGAAAAGGAGACGAGATTCTCGGCGTGACTTTGACTGCTCCATATCAGACCACCACGGCATAATCTCTCTCTCTCTTCTTCTCCCTTATCTCTCTACACTTGGCCAAACCATCTCTTCCCCCAGCATTTCAGAATGGGCAGTCCATTCAAAGACCACCACCACCACCACCACCCCTTCTCTCTCGCTAAGAAGCTTATTCCTTGGACCCTTTATGCTATGATCCCTTTAGTTCTCTTTCGCATGTACTTTTACCCTCACACCCTCCACAACATCACCACTCCCATTCTCACCTCCAGCTCCTCCTCTGTTTCTTCTTCCACTCCTTTCGTAGGTACACTCATTTACTTGAAAATCAGAAGTAAACCACGAGTAATATTTCTTTAATTAAGAATTTATGAAAATCTTGCTTTACTCTTCGACACTAACAATGGCTTTTCATTATGTTCTTTATTGCAGAAGAGGAAACTTCCTGTGACTACACCACTGGCAAATGGGTCCGTGATAAAAGAGGTCCTTTGTATAACGGCTCAGCCTGTGGTACAATCAAGGAAGGACAGAACTGCATCGCTCACGGCAGGCCCGACATGGGTTATCTCTACTGGAGATGGAAACCAAAGCATTGTAAGCTCCCAAGGTTTGAACCCAATACATTCCTCCAACTCCTTAGAAACAAACATTTAGCTTTTGTCGGTGACTCTATGGCTAGAAACCAATTGGAGTCACTTCTTTGCATGCTATCCTCTGCCTCTGTCCCTAATCTTGTTTATCGAGATGGTGAGGATAATAAGTTTCGTAGATGGTACTTTGAGTCTCATAATATCAACATCTCAGTTTACTGGTCACCATTTCTCGTGAAAGGTGTGGAAAAATCCAATACCGGTCCCAATCATAACCAGCTGTATTTGGACCACGTTGATGAAAGATGGGCTGCTGATATGAATGGAATTGACATGATTGTGTTATCAATTGGTCATTGGTTCTTACATCCTGCAGTGTATTATGAAGGCGATCAAGCACTGGGTTGTCATTACTGTCCCGGTCTTAATCACACTGAGATTGGATTTTATGATGTCTTGAGGAAGGCTATAAAAACCACACTTAAGGCTCTAATTGACAGGAAAGGGGCTAATAGCAATGGTATTAATGCATTCGTGACGACCTTTTCTCCTGCCCATTTCGAAGGCGACTGGGATAAGTTAGGTGCTTGTCCAAAAACCAAGCCTTATAAGGAGGGAGAGAAAGCACTTGAAGGAATGGATGCAGGCATGAGACAAATTGAGGTTGAAGAAGTGGAAGCAGCAAAAATGAATTCTACACAGCTTGAAAAGTTCAGATTAGAGGCACTTGATGTTACCAGCTTGTCATTAATGAGGCCAGACGGTCACCCAGGTCCATATATGCATCCATTTCCATTTGCCAATGGCGTTACTGAGCGCGTGCAAAATGATTGTGTGCATTGGTGCTTGCCTGGGCCTATAGATACTTGGAATGAGATATTGCTTGAGGTTATAAAGAAATGGGACTATGAATCAAGAAGAGAATAATGAGTCATGACAAGGTTACTGTGTAAGAATGTTAATTTCGATCTATCTGGGTGGTGGCTGGTTTCGACTGATCACGAAGATGGGAAGGTGCCAACCATAATGATATTTGTGGACTATACTTTGGTCTGGCTAAAATGTATAGACGATGTCAACGTAAGAACATGGCCATGGTCCAAACAATTTGCAACCTTCCTCCGAGGAATTTGTTTGGGTGTGGGTTCGGATGCTGCCTAAACCCCTTTAATTTTAAATGTAAGTTTCTTTTTATTTTATTTTTTCAAGAAACACTTCAATTATCTGCTTAATTAATTTTTTTATATTTTACCCATTTCGTTGTAGAGTATGGAGATTTCTTAGAGTCAAAGAACTTACTTATTATTGGTATGGAATGGTTTCCATGATATAAAACTATGGTCTGTTTAGGTGAATTGAATTGATCAAAGCAAGAGGCAATGCTGGTTCAAGCAAGTTGCAGTACTGCAGATGTTGTTCAAAAACAGACTCCCTCGAACGTTTATTTGCTTACAACTGCGGCGGCATGCTCGCCGTCTCCCAAAAGTCAAATTGAAATATTATTATCCATAGCAATAAAATAAAATAAAATTGAAACTCTATTCTCTTTTGATCTTTGCGGGGTTCCATTTCTTTGAGCTCAAAAACCCTATGCAAGGGATCCGAAGTTTCTTGGTGTGGCTTGTTCATGACGATGGAGACCTCATTATATCAATGAGTTCTCAATCATATTCTTTATTTGCTTTTAGCCAACAAAACTAGTAAGTGGTCACATGAAATCGCGCAGTTTTTCTTTTTTATTCTCAATTGATTTCACAATAGAATGGGAAGTAATTGTACAGTAATCTCTAATATAATTTATATATAAATTGACTATTTATTTTTCTGAATTATTGATTTGACAAGTAATGTGATCTTATCATTTACCACGTCCTAGCATTTTCTAAATCAAGAACGAATGATGTAGATTAAGTATATTTACAACTTATCAACCAAGAGGTCTTCTGCCCATGTTGATATGGTAGGTTCTACAAAACTGAAGATTCTTACTTATCCTCCGCAGTATATTCTATATTTAATTTAATACATGATGATATTATTATAAAGTATATGTATTATAATTGAAAGTTTTAAATTTGTCGTCAAATTAGCTTCAAGTTCTTCGATGCAACAACTAATAAAAACCTCAAAGATCATTTGAATAATACAGGATCAACAATAAAAGATTATGGCCAAAAAAATTACCAGGAACCATGAAGACCAGCGCCGTGGCACGGATCCTCGGCTACTAGCCCGGAGATCCTTAAATAAGCATAACAGACAGGAGTTTACGCGATGCTTAGACGATCCATTACACATTGATTGTTTTGTGCAGCACAGACAGAATCTGAGGACTGAAGCCCAAGATTACATCTTTGGTATGAACAATATATCAACGAAGCTGCTGGTGAGCTTCCAGGATCAAGGAAATTGAGTGGAATCTGTAATAAAAGAACCAAAGGAACAGTATTGAAAACATTGTACCACCAAATTACTCTCCGTTCTCCTTTTCATTTAATAAAATTCATGAAGCTGAAAATCAAAATATGAAACAACATCGTTATAAAATTGAAGAAAGCGAGCTTTACGTGAAGTCCACTGCTAACTGGACAGCCATTGCAAGAGCTACAACTTATAACCCACAAAACATCACTTCCAGTGTCTATTTATACACATAGATCTCTCGTGGAGAACCCAAGAGAGTGTTCGAAGAGATTGTGGAGGTTAGAAAAAGAGAAGTAAATAGATATATTGGTTATATATATATATATATATATAAAATAGGGTTTGTATTGTAAATGGACGTCTTTTTTTAAATATTATTTTTAAAGTTAATTTCAATAAGAATTAGGTAGGAAATCATAAGGTCTCTTTTTCAGTAATTGAATTTTATTTGAAATTTAAATTAATAAAGCATAAAGATTCCAAACTAAAAAAATTAATTTAACCCTAAAATTAATAATACATCAACAAAATACAATAAAATAAATAGTAAAAGTGTCAAATTAGGTAATGGAGTGGCTATCCAGATAAATCGAATTTCTATTCAACTCAGTCTAACTCAATTCAATTGATCAAAATCCAGTCAGGATACATAAATGTTACTTTAAAAAAATATAATATGAATTATATGTAAATGTTACCTTTTTTAAAAAAATTACATATATTATTTTTTTCGATGCATAAAAAAGTGTACACGATAATGACCACAAAGTCAACGCTAGATTTTGTGTTCTTCACATATATAGATATCTATAAAGGCATTTTTAATGGCAAAAGTTATTTGAATGAGCTAAATTATCAACATAGTATTTTAAATAATGTGACTTTTTAATTATGTGATGCTCCATTAATAAAAAAGAAGCATTTTTAAAAGTTATTTTGTAGTTTACATAGAGTTAAAAAAAGAGAGAGGAAAACAATTTTAAGATAAAAAAAGGGTTAAAATTTCCCTTTCATTTTATATTTGAAAAGGTCGTTAAAGTTTTCCTTTTCTTTTATATTTTTCCTTCAAAAACATATATATAGGAGTCGCTCTTTATTTTAATAAAAGAGGTTTTAACATCCCATATAGTTATTTATTAAAGATCCAAAATTATTAAATAAAATTTGATAATTATATTTTTCAGCTCTTGTTAAAGATGCCCTGACATCTACACGAGCGTGGCTGATTGGAGGTGGAACTGTTATCTCATCAAGAATGTAAAGGCAAAATTGGAACAAATGGAATTTCTTTTTACCACGTAAAACAACACTTTAAAGAGCTGTGGGCTAGACTCGAGAGGCACTGGACCCAAAATCCAGCTAGTGTTTTTGATGCTGGACTATAGCCCAATATGCTTTATCTGGGCTTGAATTTATTTTTGTTGAGATTGTGTGCTTTCCTTGTGGTTTAAAAAATTAAATTTTAAAAAATATGCTTAGATGTAATTAAATGAATTTAAATATGTGTTTGGTAAAAATTACGATTCAAATTGTTTGAAAATATGATATATGAAACTGTTTAGAGTTACAGTTATTTTTTTAAAAGTATTTTTAAAATATAAAAACAAATAAAAATAAGATAATAGTAAATAGAAACTCATGAGGGATATTGCAAGTGCGAAGGACTTGAGTAAAAGATCAAAAGAAGCATTGGGCTCTAGGCTAATTTTAGTCCGTAAATGAGCCACGTATTGTTTGAATTTTGTTAATAATTTTTTTAAAGTATTTTTTTTAAAAAAAATATACAAATTTTTTTTAAATTTATTTTTAGCACAAGACATTAAAATAATTTAAAAAAATAATAAAAAAATATATTAAAAAAAACACGATGTATATATATATATATATATATATATATATATATATATAAAACACTACCTCAATTTCTTTCTTAAAAATTAATAACCGCAATTGATCTCGAACCTTTCTGCATTTGATCGATGGCAATGATGCTGCTTGTGCTTGCTGTAAGAAACCCAAGGCTTATAATTTATGTGCATTTAGTAAAAAGTGTGACATGTTTTTTCAATAAATATTTTTAATTAAAAATATATAATTTTAGTTTATTTTTTATTTTTTTAATATTAATATATTAAATTCATGTAAAAGATACATAAAAAGATTAATTTAATATTTTTTACAAATAAAAAACAATTTAAAAAATAACTCATAACAAAAACAAATAATTTTTTAAATAAAGGAAATTAAAAAAATCTTCCTTGACTTTCTGGATTTGATCGAAGGCGATGATATTGCTTGTTGTTTATCTCATTAAAAAAAAAAAGAAAAAAAAAGAACAGAACAGAACTGAACAAACTACCGTTCTTCTGTATATCTATCGATGGCTGCAGCAATCCCAGTCTCAGTTTCTCTCATTCTCTCCTCAGATTCACAACCATCCCAAAGACTGCCCGTAATTCTTTCACCTTCAAATATACAACACCCTTTCCTTTCTCTCCACAAATCTTTCAATTTCAGCTCTAGATTCCGTGTCTCCTCAAAATGTTCCTCTCCTTCTCCTTCATCCTCAACAACGACGACTACATCGACAGAAACAGAAACATCAAGTGCTTCCACCACCTTTTCATACCTTGAGGATACATATAAAACAGGGAGGTTCTTGAGCAATGAAGAGATTGAAAAGCTTAAAGCACTTCAAAATTTCAGATATTATCAACAACTAGAAACTGGGTCTATGTGTGTTAGGCTGATGAAGCCAGAAGAAATGGATATAACTGTTAAATTGCTAGCAGAGTCATTTGTTGAGTCTATGTTGTTGCCTGTTGGTTATGTATCTTTGTTGAGGTACTTGGTGAAGCAGTACTTGATAGAAAGGAGAGCTGCAATGCCGCATGCTGTTACGCTTATTGGGTTTTATAAAGGGAAACAAGAGATGAATACTGGAGAAGAAAAGGAGGACCTCGACGAGTTGGCAGGGACTGTGGAGGTTTGTTTTGACAAAAGGGGTGCTAATACTTCTCCTCCGACGCCTACCTCTCCAAAGAATGCTCCTTACATTTGCAACATGGCTGTTAAACAGTCACTTCGTAGGTAATTGCTTTTACTTTTTTTTTTTTTTTTTAATGTTAAGGAATAATATAAATAAATCTTATTTAACAATTTAAATTTTTAAATTGAAATAGTTTTTTGACATAGTATCAGAGTTTTGATAACTAAGTAGTCTCGAATTCGAATCTCACCATCTCTATTTATTTGATAAAAATTAAATACAACGTAATGTGGATTTATGCAAGTTTCAAGAACAAAGGACTTTAATTTGAGGGGATGTGTTAAAAAATAATATAAATCATATCCTGAAATCTCACCTAATAGTTTAAGTTTTTGAATTGAAATGGTTTTTTGACACTTACAACTAGAAATTTATAGTGAAAATATAGCAATTATACGAAAATAGACATTTCTTGTTAATCTTGTGAATTTTGTCTCGTATTAATTTATGACTAATGGGAACCTTCCGTAAACATTTAACTCTCAACCAACGACCGTTCTTTGTTCTGATTAGTTACAACTAAGTTTGAGAATGTGTGATTGTGAAACCACAGGATCACCGAAATCTTTCATGAACAAAAAATAACTTCAGGAAGGTTGATAACATGTCCATTCAAGTCTTCGCTATCTGAGTATTCAAATAAGATTGGATTTTAAGCAGGCGAGGATTTATGAGGATAATTTAGAGATAGACATCTGGAATTCGAAAATCTTACTTGCATTCATGCCCGAATATGGTTTAACTATTTCATCTTTTTTTTTTCTTGCGTTCTAGTTCTACCAGCACAAACACAATTTTGTAACGTGCTAACTAATTAAACAACACCAAAAGTTAGATCAAATTGACAGAGGATGATGCTTTAATATATTATAACATTACCCGTTGAGAGAATTAGAACAGGATAACCTTTGTTACACTAATATCACAAAGTGTAGTTTAAGATTTTTGGATTTATGTCTCCTTTGATAGGCGGTGCCTTGTTTTATGACTGCTTGAATTTGCCGATGCCTTCATGACATTTCCATGATCCACACTTCTTCACAGTACAGTTTATTACAATTTTATATGTTTATTGGTCAAGTAATTACCTGTGCATGATGACCCTAATCTACTAGACCAGTTTCAATACCTGCAGCATCTAAGTACAGTGTGCGGAACTAGAGTGGTTTAATTTAATGCGCGTGGAACTTCCAGGAGGGGAATTGGTTGGAATCTTCTGAAGGCAAGTGAGGAACTTATTTCTCAGATGAGTAGTATGCGAGACGTGTACTTGCACTGCAGAATGATTGATTTGGCCCCCCTCAACATGTATACAAAAGCAGGTTACAATATTGTTAAAACCGATAGCATAAGGGTCCTATTGATGTTGCAGAGGCGCAAACATTTGATGTGCAAGAAACTTGCAGTCTTAAAAAATCCTTCCGAACTTGATATTTCAGGCTCTGATACGGAATTATCTTCACAATTGGATATGTTGAAGTCATGACGTATGCTTCTGAGGTACATCAGACAGTCTTGACTGGACACAATTTTTCACGCAGCTCCCCTGCATGTCAATTGCATTTGTTTATCATCTACTTCGTTTCTTTACTTTCTCATCAATCTCATGAACATCTTTGTTTTCAAGCTTTTTCTGCTTGTTGTTACTATATTTGAATTATTGTCCGCTGCACTATCCTTATTCAAGATTTGGATTCTGGTTCAGGTCCTTCAGGGTATAGTCTGGCCAGCTTGTGGTGATTATCCAATTTGGTTGATTTTGGCCAGGAATTCAATCCGATGGTCTGGCATCTCCTTGTAATTTATCATATTTACGGGGAAACCTATAGTGCTACAGGTAATCTGCATCAAACATATAAAAGGCAGAATGTTAATATGTTTAAGATTAAGCTGGGACATAAAGTACAAGAAGAAAAAAAAAAAGGAATCCAGTGCCTCTAAATTTGGTTATGAAATCTCAATGGAACCTGCCATATTACAACTTTTATCAGCTGAAGAATGTGTTCTCCATATTTCAACATGACATAATATACAAAAGTTGTCATTAAGTGGAAAAAATAATTAAAGCAAAATGTTGATGCTAGACACAACCAGGTCTACAAATAATGTTTCTTGCTGATTGTAGTAGGTTCTCAGTTGTTTGCTCTCTACATTTTTATGGTTCAAGTTCTTTACCTTAAAACCATGTTTTGTGGCCCACCTTAAAATTTTCTGCTGTAGTTAAATTACCATAATCCTTTCTCCAGAATGAATCATTTTCTTTGTTGTGCGCTTACACTTTTAAAATCATAGGTCTGTTGCCTTCCAAGTTTTAGTAACCAAATGAAGCAAAAATAAAGGATCTTTATTGTTGATGTGACACTTTCCATGCTGACGAGCCAATGGGGTTTTATGAGACCATTTTGAAAGTCATCATGCCCATGCCGATGGGTTTTGAATTTATATAAATAGTTGTCTGGAGTTCTTTCACACATTCGGCCATGGAGGGTCTCTCGCTGCTCTCAATGCGGATGCAGCGTGAAGCCAGGTTGGCAAACATGGCTATGGATTCCAATGTGTATGAACCCCGACTAAGCTCCGGATCAATTACCTTGCGTAATTTCTTCCGATCTTTCAAAATATGCCTAACCTGGAACGTAAAGGATCATTTAATTAGTATTTCAGCTATGATCATGGCTAATCTTCTCTTATCCTTGAAACTATAGCAGAAAATCTGTTGGGATGAATTTGTCGTACCTGTAGGACAAGGTTTTGATCACTCGGTCCCTGGTTTAAGTCCACTGCTCGACGTCCAGTTAAGAGCTCAAGAAGAACCACTCCAAATGCATAAACATCACTTTGTAAAGTGAGGTTCCCTGTCTGCCATTAAAAGAAACGGGCTAATCCTCAGATCCGACTTGAAATCAAGCTAAGCAGCAAAAAGTACTATTCAGGACTGAAGATTGTTCTGCAATAGTTCTGACTTCATCTAAGGCGTAGACTCCAACTAATTAGGGATCGAGAATTTCAAGGCCTAGGTGCCTAACTAAGTTGAGTTAAGTTGGTAATGAAGAAATATGAGTTTTCATTGTACTTGGTTCAAAATCAAACTAGCTGTTGCTTGATGTTTGTCAGAGATTCTCAGATCCTTGCCCTGAAGGATAATTTGTTTTATCGTGCTGCTTTTTATTGAAAATGTTCTGTTCAAGAGTAGAACTTGGGTGGTGATTAATGTGATTCTAGGCAGGCCGAATTTTGAGAGTTTGTGGTGTAAACGTTCCTGAAAGACAATCTGGAAAGAATCTTCAGCATTTGTGTATTTATTTGATAAACAAAATGTGAACATCAGAACATGCACTGTTTGGTCACAAACCCAAGAGTTTTATTATTGCAGGAAGCACTGTAATTGTCTTGGAGTTTGCATAACTGATAACTTAAGGTTTGTTTAACTTTGTAGTTGCAAATGAACCAGAAAAAATGCCAAAGAAAGCTGTGAGGATAAATTTTAGTTTGTCTAAATGCATAGCTTAGCACAATATTTTTGGATAAAGATTACTTAGTCTAACAATTAATGCAAAGTTGTTGGAAATGCCGGTTCAAATTTCCTGCCTTCTTTATTGGTTTTTAGATATAAAGCGTATCTTCAACAGCTAGCAAGTTCTGTAGAGTTGCTAATTTCGTTTGTTCCTTGCTTGTGTTTCTGGGGGGCTTTAGATTTTATTTGCAAGTAGGGCGGCACAACTCAAGCTAGTCTATCAAAGAAGTGAGTAGTTAACTCTTAAGGCTAATTAGGTTCGTCTAGTTAGAACTCATAATTCCTTAGCTATCAAGAAACATTTCTTCCTAGTACATTCCTGTCTAATCACCATGCTTAAGTGAGGTTGCAAACTGGCCATGGCTAAATATGTTAAACAGGTATTATTGTGATGGCTAAACATGAACCTTATATCTTAATTACGAGTTTATTCATGAAAATAAATAGAAATTGTTGTTAAACAACAGTAATCGCTGTTTAGACATGCAATCAAGAAATTAAATAAAAGTGCTTACTGATGTATACTCGGGATCAAAATACCCAAATGTTCCGAGAATTCTTGCAGTCACAAATGTCTCCTGGCCCTCCGGCATCAACTTCGCAAGACCAAAATCAGATATCTGTAAAGGATAGGGATACAAAGTTTAACTATATACTTTTCGTTGTGATATTTGTAAGTAACAATTTTTTTATCAGCAGTAATTATGAACCTCCCTGGTAATATGGGACATAAGCATTTGTGGGTTAGTTGAGATTATTAGAAAGACTCATAATTGTTACCTTTGCTTCAAAATTTTCATTTAGAAGAATGTTGGTGGACTTAAAATCTCTGTGGACAATTGGTATGCCAACAGAACTTGAATGTAGATAAGCAAGTCCCCTTGCTGCACCGAGTGCCACTTTTAACCTCGAGGGCCAATCTACTTTTGCTTTTCCAAATCCTAGAATTCAGATGCAGATTACTAGATGTGCAATTAACAAGTGGGGAATGAGAATAGGATTTTGAGTGATAAACTGACCATTTAAATGACCCTGCAGATTCCCATTTTGCAGATATTCATACACCAGAAACCTGTGCTTCCCATCAGCACAATATCCAATCAAGGAAACCAGATTTGGGTGCTCAAGCCTGCTCAAGATGTCAACTTCTACACGAAACTCCCTTTCCCCTTCAGCTTCTTTGAATGTTGGAAGATCCATTTTCTTGATTGCTACAACCTTCAGATTACAGAAGAGAAGCAAGTTTGTATGTTTCTCTAAAACTGGATTTAACCCTTCTTTGTTTTGTTCTTTATATTAAATAGGGACTAAATTTGCTGAAGGTTTCCGAGAGCTGGGAACTAAAACTGCATGCGTCAGCTATACTGGGAACTAAAACTGCGTGCGTCAGCTATATATCTATTTGGGAAGTTCAGAATTTTAGCCTAATTGTCATTACAGACTTTTATTTGAACGATCATGTTTGTGTTAAAAAACAACCACCATATCACAGGCTTTTTTTTCCGAGCATGATAAAATTCTGTTAGAAAGAAGTACCTCTCCTGACCGCAGGATGCCCCTATAAACTGGGCCAAATCCCCCTTTTCCAAGCAAATTTTTTTCACTGAAAGAGCACGTTGCCTCTTCCATCTCCTTGAGTGTGAAAACCGATGATCCATGGCTTCGCTTTGTGGTTTGAGTTGCTTGATCTTCAAGTTGCCAAAACTCCACAGGTTTATAAACCCCTGGAAAGTGGGTGCACAAATTTTCAAAATATGAAACTGCTGTTTTTAAATTAGCAAAATTGGGTGAGAAATTTTGGAGGTTATCAAAAGAAGAAGAGAGTACGAGGACGTACAAGGGTCCGAGTGATCTTGGGACTTGCTTCTCCGTCGCTTGTTCCATGCTGAGACTAATCCGAAAGGCATAATGGTCTTCCTTGGGTAAATTTAACCTCTGCTTAATTAAAGATTAATGCATCGAAGTGTATAATGGTAAACAGACAAGTAAATGGAGATGAAAACTGCATGACAACCCAGGAAGTAGGATGTCACAGATGTACAATCCAGAGATTAATCCACTTCAGCTGACTTGAATTGAACTCTTATGTTTCTACGAAAAATTTACGACGAAAGTGGGCATAATTGTAAAGTTTAGTTGCTAGAATGTGAGTAAATATTATTAGGAAAATCAACTGATGAGTGCGTATTGAGCAAGTGTAGGAAGATTAGGAGAAAACTCACCTACAACATCCAACAACCTGGGTTTTTGGGGGGGAGATGTGCTTCAAGAAAAAGAAAAAAGTTGGGTATTGCCTACTTACCTTCTGATGATTAGCGGACTTAAAAGTTGGGGTACAAGCAAAGAAGGGGTTGCTAATGTGGTGTATTCGGCAAAAAGCACCTTTGGATTAAGAAATAAGATTTGAAAATAACTTGAAGGAACTTGTTTTTTTTTTCCTTGTACCTAGTTGGATCATTTATGTGTATATTTGTCATCTTTACGGTGCCTTACATGTTCACTAAACTTGTAAAATATTTAGTGGGTTCGAGGATTGGTTGTGGTGTGTGTAAGCTGGTCCAGATATTTCAGATTATAAAAAAAAAAAAATAACTTACTTTGGGAAAATTCACATTTTTACAGCAAGAGTAAGTTATGTATTTATCCTTACAGACTGATGAGGATTCCAACTCTGCCTTCACAGCTTAATAATTTTCAATGTTATCTCGTAGGAAAAATAAATTGAATATTATTTTTTAGGGTTAAATACCTAATGCAATTTAATGACGAGCCCACTTTTTTTACATAATTTCTGTTAAGTGTGTGTGTGTGTGTGTGTGTGTGTGTGTGTAAAGAAAACGATGGAAAAAAAGTGACCTTTCAATTAGATTTCGTTACCTGTTTAACAGTTATGGGGAATATTGAAACATATTAAAAATTATTGGTATAAAATTGAAAAATATAAAACTATAGAGTAGAAGTGGAATTTTGATGCATTTATATGAGCAAAATTGAAGTTTACCAAGGCAGACACATTGACACATGCTGGCAATTGTTTGTTTTTGCTGTTAAAATGATGTTTTGTGATTTTTTTAAAAATATTTTTATTTATAACTAATTTTTTATATATTTTTTTATTGTAATGTGTTAATATTTAAAATTATTTTAATATAAATGTATTTGAGTGCTCTCATTTTTGTTTTTTGATGCTTTTTAAAAAGTGTTTTTGACTTGAAAAAAATATCAAATTAATGTTTTGCTTTTTAATGGTTTCGATATACAAATATTAAAAAATAAATATAAAAAAATTATTTTAATATATTTTTAAATGAAAAGATATTTTTAAAACTATCTTTACCATCACATTCTAAACATTTAAGTAAAGAATTCTTCTGAAAAACATTAAAAAGCAGAAGCAAAACCTCTCCCAAACTTACAAAGTTGGATTGAGCAACATGACATTAAATATCATTTCTTTTTTTGGAAGCTTGGTGATCAGTATTGTTTTAGATTTGTAGATGGGGCTTCAATATATATTGGCCTCTGGAAGTAAAATCACACCAAATAGATTGCAGATATTAATGATCGCAGGAAGAGTTTAGGTAACCAAGATATTATTCACCAAAATAGGTTTTTTTTTTTATAAACCTAAAATATTATTGCTCGTATATAAAATCTATCTGTTTTTACATCAGCCTTAAATCTCATTAATTATATTGTTTCTTGAAGCAACCTCGAGCCTATAGTTTTCTTTAGGGTAATCTATAGGGTTTTGGAAACTTTCTAAATGACATCACATATTCTATGTGAGATTCTCGATTTGCTCGAGTCTTTGGGGTTGAAAGGGAAGGATTTATTTAATTAGGCTAAATTATGTATATAAAACTATTTATTTTTGTGTTTTAAAAAAATTAATTTTATTTTTGTGTTTTTAAATCATTTTAATGTGCTAATATCAAAAATAATTTTTAAAAAATAATAAAAATATTATTTTGATATATTTTTAAACAAAAAAAATTTTAAAAAACAACCGGTACCATATTCTCAAATATCCATATAGTCCCATCATATTAATGGACACACCCTCTTTCCTTTTTAAATCTTAATATTTGAATCATGACCTTTTGACCAATAAATTAACTTAGAAGACTGCTAAAACACCTCGCAAACAAAGTTCCAAAAATCATTTCTTCGAATTTAAGTAAATTACAGAAATTTGTATTTTATCTTCTAGTTTTAAGCCTTGAAACTCTGAATTTTAGCGATGATTGGGGTTCAAAATTGATAATTTGGTATGAATGAATTCGTGGTAATAATACATTTCATTGGTTTGTAGTCTCGCTACAAATAGTGTAAAAGATGAGGCCTGGATCTAAATAACCTATAGTTCACGTATAAGATTAATAGAAAAAGAATAATGCTAAATATTAATAAATTACTACTAGAAAAAAATCGCCACGTTATTTTATCTTGAAAAGAAATCTCATTAGGAAATTAGTACGATTTTATCCATCAAAATCATTAATATACAAGGGAAAGGAGCATGAGCTGCGGTCAATTTTTAAAACATTGCTAATTTTGAGCATGATAAATGGTTTAAAAACTCAGAATTTCAAGAGATCTTGCTCATGTAGTAAAACATAAAATGTTCTCAAACATTACTACATTAGGTGAGGGCAACCTGCGGATAACTCGTGCAAATTCTGCCTTCATGATATCATACATGTTTAATTATATTGGTGCTCATGGTATGTTCTCGTCCATTACACGTATTCAGGACAGCGGTGAAGGTTTTCTATTTGAAAATGCATCAAAATAATATTTTTTTATTTTTTTAAAATTTATTTTTGATAACAGCACATCAAAACGATTTAAAAACATAAAAAAAAACAATTTAAAAAAAATCAAATTTTTTAAAAAATACAGTTCAACCGCGCTACCAAACCCACCACAGGTGAGAGAACAATACATAATTGTAAATTAACAATCCAATAAATGTGGAGATTTTCAACAGATACTTCACGAGGACGAATTTCTTTCCCTTTTTAGGAAGTGAGCTTACCCTGTGCATTGCTGTTGGGTTCCGGCTCTATTCCTCCTCGACATTAATCATCCCACTGAAGGAGGGAGGGGCTGACCTTCCTGAGCTCACGACCCAAGTGTCTAAATACATTGGTCATTCCACAAGCTGATATCTCTCATAAACTGATGTGTTCATGCATTTAACATATTATTTTATCTGGACTTCTTCTTCCTCCTGTTATAGACATATAAGAAACATGAGATGTTATCATGCGTAAATTCAAACACAGCTTCCACGCAATGACTTTGTACAGCTCATTATAAAAAGGAAGAAATAAAGAACAATACTAGAAAATGATACCGACACATTGACAGAAAAGAAGAAAAATATTTTCTAATTATTTTATCAGTAAAAATTTGAATTTTCTTCAAAACATCGTTGTTTATAACATTGACTAATGATCAAATTTTAACAGTTAGTATCAATGGTCAAATTTGACGACATGCCCTGATTTTCCCAAAAAATTATATTTTGAAAATTCGATAGGTCAAATTGAAAGATTTTGCGGTGCGTAGGGAATAACTAGTAGCATCCTGTTAGTTATTTTTTGAGCTCATTTTAAAGAAAGAAACACAGAAAAAAAAATATAAAATTCATGACCTACAAAAAATAATAAGAATATCTCAATCCTAGTTGTATCTTTTTATTTTTTTTAAATAGACTCAAAGAATAACCAATACAATACAACTACTTGCTCACTGATCACCCATAAAATTAATCTATCAAATCGGTAGTCCAGGCCTTATTTTACCAAATCCATATTTTAGGGGTAAAATACGCCATTAAACCCCAAGATCATATAAGGAATATTTTCGGCTGGTTCAAAACAAGCAGCTCTAATCCAAACCAAACTGTATTCCACATTAAGTAACCAGATGCTACTATACTGTGGTGCATGAGTTATGGTACAATGTCGATCATATATTCAGAATGTAATGAGATTCCTTTTGAGTCAACAAGCTTTCAATTAGCTAAAAGCACGACTGATACATAGGAAATGACTCCACGAACTCAATTGAATAAGTAAATGGAGATTCATTTTAAGGATAAAAGAAGCCAGGTAATGAAGTCCTGAACCACTCAACTTTCGACATAATGCAAGGGCAGCTTTTAACATGAGTGCCTTCAATGTGCTTACAAGCAGGCTTGTGTGTCGATCAAATGTGGTGCGAGCGCTTGTTTTTTGTGTATGCATTCATGCATGGGTATGATTTGTAGGTAAAGAGGATTGAAATTACCTTTCTTTCGTTTGCTGTACAAAACTACTGTGTTTCTTCTGTATGGCTTTGCAGGAGTGGGACCTTTTGGCTGCTTGATTCAAAGCTCCTTACCCCATCATCCACTCTCACCTTTTCTTCTTTGGCTTTTCCCCACATCACCGAATAAAACCCGATGACAATCACAGTTGCACCGACCAAACTAAATATTTCAACAAGGATGGTAAATGATGTGTCCTTGTGTCTTCTCTTTATTATAGAGAGAAAGATAATATAACAAGGTAGGAATAGAACCAACTTGGCAGCATGATAAAATATCAAACCTATTACCACCTTCAAACAAAAAAAGAAAAAAGAAAATATACCTTCCAAGATACAAAGTATCCCTTAAGCAGATGGTACTAACAGCAGCTGCAATGACAATTCCCAAGGGCTTGAACATTGCAACAAAAACAGGTCCTGTCTTATGCAGGCACCAAGTAGAAACGCCAACTTGGAATGCAGAGCCGAAAACTCCCTGCGTTACAACTTATTAAAGTTTTAAGTCATTATTTTCAAGTTAAAGAAAAACAGACATCATTCAGAGAAGCCAAGTAGGAATGAGAACCAAAATTGCTTACACCAATCCACAATATTAAAGCTTGCATTGGTAGGTGCAAAAGAGATTAAGCATGTAGATAGCAGATTATTATGTCTTTTTCTACATGAAAAAATATGAAGATTTTTTCACTGCTTACCGAATACACAACAGCAATCCATCTTACAGTAGGTTTTAAACTCCAAGCACCAGGGTCCCTCTCCATAAACAAACAAACAATTGTGGACAAAATGGTCACAGAGAAGCAGTAAAAAAAGACTACAATAAGCTCTGCTGGATATTTCTTAAGGATCAATGCCTGAAACATGAAGAACATTAGTTAGAAATTCTTTTTCTGTAACTGTTGAAACTAGTTTTCATTTTCCTTTGAGATTTTTAATAAATATTACCTGTATAATTAGCCATGCAGAAGCCATAACACAATCAACTGCAAGGAGCAGCCCTCCAATAATCCAATTTTGCTGCTGCGAGAGAAGCTCTTGAGGCAAGTTTGAAGTAGAGGGTGCCATCAGAAGTGGGGGGCCCTTATAGTAACAGACAACGAATGCCCCTGCAATCGATACTATTGTTCCCGTTGATTTAACTAAGGCACTGGAGCTCCTCCAGTCAAGTTTCTCCATCCTGAGACAACCGGTCATAGATTTATACCCATGTAATGTTTATGCTAATTTATTTCAATCCTATTTCCCAGTAGCATCTCCAGTCTGCAAAACTTTCACTACTAGTCTTAATCAAGTATTTCAGCTCTATTAGAGAGCAGCACTTTGTTTTGTTTTTATTTTCCTTTTGACAATAGAAATTCTGGACAAAATGGAAACAAAAACAAAAACAGCAAAAACACAAGGAAAGAAAAGAAAAGAAAATCAGATTCCAATGTCAAGGGAGAGCAATGGAGAGTTAAGCGACAACAGACAAGCTCCAGCCTAATGGTTCTTTGCGAACATAAAAAGGAAATTAATTGTACAAGGATAAATTTCTGTCTAATTTTAATAATTTCATTCTTAGAGAACTTTTGGAGAGTGAAAGATGGAATAGAAGTTGTAAAATGGAAAACCCAACTGAAGTTGATATTTCCATTGCCAACCTCAGAAAGCTGCTCTAACTTGTAGAAGCACTGGTTCCTCAAAAAAGGGCTTGCCATTATTTAGGAGAATACCCTAGAAAATGCAAAAACCAATAAAAACCTTTGAAAAAACTCAGGGCATAATCTCATGCACAAAATGAAGTAAACTAGGTGAATCTCTCTGCTGAATCACTAATTAAAGTAAGATCCATAATAACCTGCAGGCTTCCTCCATGACACGATCTGAGTACCCTTCATTACTAGCCCGACCATTAGTAAGTAGGTTGCAAGTTCCAACGATGTCTAAGAGAAAATCTCCCACTCCAACTTTCTTGTGATGAAAAATCACAATGAATCTATAACCATCCAATATAAATAGAATCTGAGGGAAAACAATAAGGACCTGTCCTGGAAAGGGCCCCTCAGATGCTAGCTCCTAGCGTGTATTACCGAATCAAAAAAAGCTAGAACTGCTATTGTTGAGCCTAGAACATATTTAAAGAAAAAGAGAAGAAAAAATCAGGTGTAGTGATAATGATTCAAAAATTTCTTGTTCCAGCTTCCAAGCCCTACAACATGGCTATTGCTCCTAATAGTATTCCTTCTACAGGTTAGTCAATAGCTCTTGGAAGACACGTTCTCCAAAAGTTCTCTTAGTGATTGAGGAATTTATCTTTCCCCGGCATTGTGTTCAAGGCTCAAAACAGGATTCTGATCACTCCAATATGACCTGGTCAGCCTTCTTGATAGGTTTTCCAAGTGACTGGGAATTAAAATTTGAGCTGCTTTAACTTTTAACTAATCAGAAGTTGGATATCTTTGGATGCTGCCTGCCCCCAAAATCCGATAAGAATTTTTTTATCTACTAGCTATAAAAATCAACAGTATCAACATGCACGGACCTGACTTTTTTCCATCTGAATTAAATATTTAAATGCCGTTAGTTTCTTGAAATACCAGATAATATCATACTCACCGATAGAAAAGAAAGGAAATATGGAAGTCAATTCTACTTTAAAAGTTCATCATAATTCATGGAAATCAAATTCAGTGAGTAAGCAAAATCAAGAGGAGAGGTTAACCTGAAAGCAACGGCAAGTATGAAAGTAAGACCAGGAATGAGGTTGAGCATGGCAGTGCCAAGTGTAGCAGAGCTCAAGTTAATCCCCGCATACCCAAATATCTGCGCCAACCAGCTGAACAAACATAGCAAATCATCCCAATCAAAACCAAATAAAGCAATAAAGATTCAATCAAACAAAATCAAAATAAATTAAAATCGCATACCCAAATAGACCAAGCAAGATGAATCCACAGAGAATAGGGAAGGTGAGTGGAGGTCTCTCTGATCTGACAAATTACGTAATCAAGGAATTTGAAACCCAAGACAGAGAAGCAACTTTTATTTAATAATAGCGCATGGGATGCAATGAAAAGTAGAATACCTGTGAAGGAAGAAAGAAGAAGGGAGAAGAATGAGGGAAGCAAGGGCATTGGAGTAAAGGACAAAGATGAAATTGGTCATGCCATCTGACATGGCTGCTTTGCTTAAAATCATTAGCCCAACTTGTGCACCCTCTGCCATTACCATCCCCACGAATGGAGCTGCTGCTTTCAAACCCATTTCCACTTTGCAGCAAGACAGCTGCAGGGATGTGCTATTAATGAATGAAATCCATACGTTGAATCAATATTCAGATAAGCTTTTCGGACCTCCTTGTCCCTATCACGAAGACCCCGTCTGGCATTTCGTTCCGTGTGGATAGATTTTGATTTTTTTTATTTAAAATTAATTGTGATGATATTAAAAATATTTTTTAAAAAATATTTTTTTAATATATATATATATATATATATATATATATATAGAAAAAAACATCTTATAAAACAATCGTTACAATTTTGACAGCTTAGTTACTTAGTTCCAAAAAAAACTGAAAGGAAGGTGAATTCATTGTTTTCCTAGATATGTTTCATTGTAGACGAGAACAAGGATTTTATTATCTTGCCCTTAAAAAAAAAAGATTTATGTTGATAGTCGTGTTATTTGTGTAATGAGGATATTTTGGTATTTTTAAATTGACTGAGGGCATCATGGGTATTTGCTTTTTAGATTGCATAATAAATTATTATAAATACCTTTAAGATTAATACTAAAGAAGTAGATTATTATTTTTAATTATAAATGTACACTAAAATAATCAATTTGCTCTTATATACAAAAAAAATACTTTGATTGCAAAAGAAAGGTGTTTTTATCTTATCCTTTTTTACCTGCACAATCAAAATACCTCCTTGCCCTTAGGGTTTAATTTCTTATTCCTTTGACTTTTGTTATTGCAATATTTTGTTGTTGCTGTTATTGGGTAAAGTAATGGTTAGTTTTGTTTTTTAATAAATTAAAGATATTTTAAAAAATTGTTGTAGCGTGTTGGGTATTGGGAATGCGTTAACCGTTATGTCATATTTGAACGACGTGTGTGGCTGATTCCGGCAGCCAAAAATACTATTCTAGGATTTTTTTTAGATTCGTTTTGGTGTCCCTTTCATGCAAACAAAAATATTATTCAGACTTCATTCATTTTTTTATTAATACTAATTTTTTTTATGTCTTTTGTAAAGTAATTTCTATATAAATGTTTTAGTTAATACCCCTTCTCTATGTTTTTTTTTTTTTTTTTGCCTTATTTAGCCTTTTTGAAATAGCAAATATTGTTTAGTTATATTGGGTGTTTTATCGTTTCTAAAGGTTAGTATTACTCATTTATAATGTTTTTCTGTTATATATTTTATATAGATTCAGTGTGTATTTTCTTATACTAATTTTAATATATTAAACCTTGCATAGTGTTTTTTTCACTTACTTTATTTAATAAATTTTGTGTGTTAATTTCTATTATAAATTAATTTTAATTACTAAATTTATTAGACACAATCAGGCAAGTTACCTATATTGTAATATTAAATATCTTAATTTATATTAATCTTTTAATTTTTTTAAATACATTTTATTTATCATTCATGATTTTTGTTCCTGCAAAACAATTGTAACATATACTAAAACGCATCAGTGTTTTATTGTGGACTGCACAGTTGCAGTCCATAGTAAAACACTGATAATTTAGTTTTTCTTTTCATTTTTATTTTTTTACACTGATGCCTTTGGCTGAGCTGTTTTTTTTTAATTTTTTTTCTTTTGTTAATGTTTTTTAGGTTTTTTTTTTTTGCCTTCTTTCTTTGTTTTTTTTTTCTTTTAATGATTTTTTTTGTTTAATTTAGTTTGTTAATGTTAATTTTTTTTTATTTAGTTATCAAACTTTCATGACACGAATCCCGAGTTTAACGGGTTAACCTGATTTTTTTTTTGCTTTTTTTCATTTTAATTAATTTTTTTCGCTTCGTTTAATTTGTTAATGTTGAATGTCTTTCTATTTAACTATCGACTTTCATGACACGTTTTCTAAGTTTAACGGGTTGACTTGGTTTTGGACTACACAGTGTAGTTTGCACTCTAAAGGCTGAGCTGTGTTTTTTTTTCCTGTTTTTATTTATTTTTTTATTTTTTATGCCTTTCGAGTTTTTTTTTTGCTTTTTTCTTTGTTTTTTTTTATTTTAATGAATTTTTTTGGTTTAATTTAGTTTGTTAATGTTAATTTTTTTTATTTAGTTATCAGACTTTCATGACACAGATTTCAGGTTTGATGAGTTAACCTAATTTTTTTTTTTGCTTTTTTTCGTTTTAATTAATTTTTTTCGCTAAGTTTAGTTTGTTAATGTTAAATTTCTTTCTATTTAATTATCAGACCTTCATGACACGTATCCCGGGTTTGACGGGTTAACTTGAATTTTTTTTTATTTTAATTAATTTTTTTCATTTATTATAGTTTGATAATGTTAAATGTCTTTCTATTTAATTATCAGACCTTCATGGCACGTATCCCGAATTTGACGGGTTAACCCAGTTAATTATGGGTTAACCCGTCAATTTTTTTTTTCTATTTAGTTATCAAACTTTCATGACACGAATCACAAGTTTGACAGATTAACTTGATTTGAAGGGTTAACTCAGTTAATTCAATTTTTTGTTTCTTCACAGTGCAGTCCACAGTGAAAAGGTTAATGTCTTTTGTTTGTTTTTTTTTTCTTTTTAATTAATTTTTTCTGTTTAATTTAGTTTGTTAATGTTAAATTTTTTTTAACTGGGTCGGCCGGGTCCCGAGTCGACCCGCCGGGCTGGGCCGGGTTTCAAAACTACACTAAAATCAACAAAGACCTATTAAAATCAGTTTTCGTGTTAAAACCCCCACATCAGATTTGCCTACAACATAGTTAAAGGAACTAGAAAAACAAACCCAAACAAAAAGAAAAAAACAATCAGTAAAAAAACAATGTTTACCACCCAAATAAAACCCAAAACTCAAGTAAAAAAACAACAAGACTCTTACATTAATGTTCATGTGGGTGCCAAACGATCCCAGTTGCTCCTCTTTTTTTTTTTCTTTTTTTTTTTTGTCTCTCAACAGGCTCCTAACTTCTCTCTCCGGCCTGCCCTTTCTTTTTCCTTGTGTAAAAAAACAATTATGGTGTCAGAAAGAAAGAAAGGAATGGAAAAGCCAAAATAGCCTGAAGTAAGAACCCCGAAAAAGGAGGCAAAAAACCCTCCTAATGGCTACTAATACTATTGAGTCTTGTAATAATTAAATGGCGAAACAATCACTACACTATTAAAGTCCACATCAGACGGAGTACCGTCTACAGTATTAATTGTTAATTAGTCTATGATTCTCTAAGTTGAACATCAAATTTCACTGTATCTTTAAATATTCAACGTACTTTTGTTTTTTGTGGCCGCCAACCTCCACGTGGACTTTAAAAATGCCTGTTCTCTGTCATTTAGAATATAAATAAAATAAGTCTGTATATATATATATATATAAAAAAATATTGACCGACCATCATGATAGTATTCCGTAATATTTTAATTTACAGTTGTGTTTAGTTTGATTTTTAAAGCAGTTTAGTGATGTGATTGCGGATGAAATTCATAAATATTATTATTTGGTTAAAGAAAACACATGTTTATACTGGTAGGATCCATCAAAAATATAGTTGTGCTGTAGATTTTGTAGAAGCAGGGGCGTAGCCACGTAGGATAATGAGGGAATAATTGTCCCCTTAATCTTTTTTTTTCTTTAATTTCTTTTATATTAATATTAATAATATCTAGTAGATTTTTTTTTGGTTATCAATTAATCTAAATTAGCCATTGTTAACTTTAGAGGTGAAGAAAAAATCAAAAAATTAATTAAATAAAAAAAATAACCTAAAAAACCAAACTGTGAAAAAAACCAATTAACCAAAGTTAGTTTTTTCATTTTAAAAGTATTCTTACATTAATTTATTTGATATGCGTTAGTACATATATTTCAAATTAATTTCTCTATGTAATATATTTCTACATAATGCATAATATACAATATCAAGTATTTGTTAATAGTTTGCTCCCTCATTTAAAAAATCTTGGCTCCACCACTCTGTAGAAGCACAATTTTACTGTTTCTCGTGTGGGAGGAATCACTGAATAGTGGAGCCATGCTCCATTGACACACTGTTCATTAAAGTGAACAATTTATTTTTATTTTTTTGAAAAACCAGTGCAGTAAATTGATTTTACTCACACTGTTCATATGAACGCGAACAATAAATTTTTTTTGTTTTTTTTTAAAATTAGTTTAAGGTGAATTAAATTTACTCGTACTGTAATCTCAATTTTATTCATGATAATATTTTATTTAATTTTATTATACATTCAAAAAATCATGGAAACTGTAGTTCTTGTCGGATGAATTTTGTACGTAATGGAATTGTAGATAGTTTAATGGAACAATAAAAAATATTTTATATAAAGTATTATTTATTTCATGATGTAATAGTAGTAGTTAAATCTACAATATTTAAATTAAAATTCATCAATATTTATATATATATATATATTTTAATTATTTTATAACCTCAATTTGAAAAACATTCTTTTAATCAAACACATTAAACTACTTTTTGTTCAACCTCAATTTCAACCATATTTTAAACCAAAATATATTTTTACAAGCCAACCTCAACTAAAATCATTTTTTATAAAATAACTTTTTTCAAACCACAACCACAACAGCGCTACCGCAATACCAAACACGCCTTTAAGTGGAAAGGATGCAAGAAAGCAGTTCCAATGTGAATTGTTTAAGGTGAAGTGTGAATCATGGTGGGCGTTTGGTATATTAGTAATTATTATTTTTATTAATATAGAAGTTTGGATTAACTTAAATGTATCTGGATTAATTTTACACATCATGAACTTAAAGTTAGTAATTAATTAAATATAATAGTAGAGTTTGTAATAATAAAAAAAACAAAATATGATTTTAAAAAAATAAATAAGGAATGCTAGTGGAACCCAATAATAGATGGAAGAAAAAATGAGTGATCCTCTGCCACACTAATAAAGTTTCCCAGCACAAAAGTCAAAAGAGGTCAAATACAATTTTATGCAATGTAAGAAATACAGCATCAAATTAACTTTCCTATCCATTTTAGCCCCTCTTCTTTCACAAAGTGAAAAAACATCTTGCACTCCTCGATGGCATGTTCGTCGGCACC
>Ga0325410_1001513_pt1 | contig 25804 bp, 12 predicted proteins | sample PopdelMetagenome_16_FD_206182 | JGI IMG/M metagenome (GOLD analysis project Ga0325410, IMG submission 206182) | Populus deltoides microbial communities from Bellville, Georgia, United States - Xylem-PdIQD-R3 | ecosystem: Host-associated > Plants > Phyllosphere > Stem > Wood/Secondary xylem...
TATATAGGCATTAATCAAAGAAGACCTGGACTTTTGGCCAGATATATGAAGGTAACTTTTAGATATTGTACTTGCTATTTGAAATTTATCTATTTTCATTTTGGATAATGTCGAGAATGCAAGTATTGTTTTGTGGACAGACATCAGTGTTTGTGTAAATATCTTGCCTTAATCCCTAAAATGACCTTTTGTATTATTATGATATTGTAGGAAGTTCATGCACCCATTCTTGGACTTTGGGCAGTAAAAATAGTAGTCATTGCTATCTTTGTTGCATTTGCGTTGGCAAGTGTGGTAAGTATTTTTTTTTCCACATAATTAATTTCCTCTTGAAATTGTTCCTCCTCTTTCCATATTCATGCTATGAAGTCAAGTTATTATTCTAATATTTCTTCATTTTTCTCTCTCTTAGGCACTATGTCCTAGGATTGAGTCTGGTTTGGAGCAACAAGTGGTTCTTCCCCGTGATTCCTACCTTCAGGTTTAAGTCTCCATACCTCAATTTGTTTATCTTGTAAATTTGCTCCCATTTAGTATTTTGCGTTTTGTGTTGCTGTCTTACAAACAGAGTTGTCTTTGTCTCAGGGTTATTTCAATAATATTTCTGAATATCTGAGAATTGGACCACCCTTGTATTTTGTTGTTAAAGATTACAACTATAGGTATCAGTTTTACTGCTATCTCACTACATTTTCTTTAATCTATCATCTTTGAAGTTCATAGTTCTACTGTACATCATATATAACAAGTGCGGTGTTCATTTTTGGCTAATAACATCCCTCTATTCCTACTGTATTGTTAAGCAACATTATTCACACTAGGTATCTTCTAATATTTTGTTTGATGCCCAATGGCTCTCTCACTCAGCTTGGAATCAAGGCATACAAACCAGTTATGCTCCATCAGCCAGTGTGATTCAAACTCCCTTTTGAATGAGGTAATGGGTGATCAAGTATTTTTCATTCCATATTTGGGGTTAAAGTATCACTTCTTTTTTTCACGTTAATAAACATGTCATATTAGTATGAAAAGGATTTTCAACTCGATACAGGCTGTATTAGTATTAAGATATTTCCCACCTATATATGCTGAAGGTATCGAGGGCATCTTTAGTTCCAGATTCAAGCTACATAGCCAAGCCTGCTGCTTCATGGCTTGATGACTTTCTTGTTTGGTTATCACCAGAGGCCTTTGGTTGTTGTCGTAAGTTCATGAATGGTACTTATTGCCCACCAGATGATCAGGTTGGTGCTCATATTATACGTTGCTATTTTGTGGAAGTTCTACCTTTGTTTCTCTTTTTGTTTGATAAACTGTGTCTTTGCATTGACATTTTGGATTTGGTCTAATAGATTAGAAAATTTCTCTTTCTCACCTCTTATGTCATACCCATGCCATGTGACACTCGTGAACACTCCCAAGCATGAGCAGTGAACTACTCCAGCATCTTATTGCTACTGGTTGAATTTTTGTGATTTTGTGTTAAAAAAATTCTTCTTCTCACTCTCTCCCTCTCACACACAGACCTGCCTGCACACGCAGACATATACACTCTCAAGTCTGAAGAGTGATGTCAGCATCTTATATTTACCTTGTTGAATTATCGTGATTTTGTGCTATTAGAGTTTTTGAGGTGTAAGAGTATCCACTTTGGATGGGACATTTTTTTTTAATCTTTCTTTGAGTCCATTCTGTGAATGTAGTTATATTGCATGAAATTGGATGGATTTTCTCCAGTGTAATAACAACTGGTGCAACTCTGAATTCATGCTTGTTATCGAGTTTGCTAGGTGTTGTTTACAGAACTTTGTCATATTAGTAGTAAACTGAAGCTAAAGTCTTTCTTTTCAGCCTCCTTGCTGCTCACCTGATGAATTTTCTTGTGGCTTTGGTGGAGTTTGCAAAGACTGCACAACGGTGATGTCCATTCTCTCTCTCTCTCTCTCTCTCTCTCTCTGTGGCTAAGTACCCTTTTCACTTTATGAATATGTTCTAAAAACCCTTGTCACTTTCATGTGATACCATGTTATTCAAGTGGCCTATGATATATGGTAAATGGATTGTTTTGTGTCATCTATTATTTGTGTGCACACAGCATATGTAAAGCAGAATTAATTTATTGTCAGGAAGAATGTGGCCTATGACATATGGTAAATGGATTGTTTCGTGTCATCTATTATTTGTGTGCACACAGCATATGTAAAGCAGAATTAATTTATTGTCAGGAAGAAAACGTCTAACATTTTAGATTGATTCCAGTGCTTTCGGCATTCAGATTTGGTTAATGATCGGCCGTCTACAGTGCAATTTAGAGAGAAACTTCCATGGTTCCTCGATGCTCTGCCATCTTCTGATTGTGCAAAGGGTGGTCATGGGGCTTATACCAGCAGTGTGGATCTATATGGTTAGTTAGATTGGCATTTTCTCCTTTTCTGAATGGCTTCATTTTGATTCAATTGCTTTTAAACTGTATCAGGTTACGAGAATGGTGTTATAAGAGCTTCAGAGTTCCGTACATATCACACGCCGGTTAACAAACAAGTATGGAAGTTCCTTTAATGAATTAATACTAGAAGTTTAGAACATAGTTTATTATTTTTCTTAGTTCATATTTTGATGCATACACCCATCTTTGCTTTACCTGATTCTCATTTCCTTAGGGGGACTATGTCAATGCTCTACGAGCTGCAAGGGAATTCAGTTCAAGAATTTCTGATTCCTTGAAGGTTTGGATTAAAAAATGTTTGTTACCTTTCTTTAGCTTTCTTGATGTTGTAAAGTGCTTCTAGAATGTTTGTTTTCAAGTAATAGATTTGGATACTGTTTTCTTTTCCCGCCTAGACACTGAAGCATGATAGCACAATTAGTAAAATGTATTCATTTCTAGTTCCTTACTCTCCCCTGATGTTTTCCTAAATGTTGGCTAGCTTTTGATATTCAGCAACTAATAGTGCTCTGCCTGGTGGACATGACACAAACATGTTTGTAGCCAGGCAATTAGTTCTTATAAATCATATATTCTGACCACGTTACTTTATTCAAGACCTATTTATAAAGATTAATTATCGTACCCCATTACCTAATTCTATTTTTAGCTTCATGTCTGTGTCATGGGCAACCTGAGTAAGAGGAGAGGGGCCTGGAAACACAATTTTGTGACTAAAAATGTGGTACATAAATGCTTTTTGTGTAATTACTTAAAAGAGAAAGGGATGGGAGACCTATCCCTCTGAGGACAGAGTCAATGATGGGCCATGATTTAAGTTTTTTTTCCTACCTCCTGCATGTTATCTCACTAAATCTTTGTATTGTCTGCTGCAATATATTTCTCTGATATATATTCAGATATTTTACTCTCTTTACTTCTTTGATGCAGATTGAAATCTTTCCATATTCTGTGTTCTACATTTTCTTTGAGCAGTACCTGGACATTTGGAGGATAGCTTTGATCAACATTGCTATAGCACTTGGTCAGTATTACAATACATGGTTGTGATGAATATAATCAAGTCTTTTTGGTGTCTTGGTGGTCCATTATTTATGAAGTAGTTCTTGTTGGCACACTTGTTTCACAGACACAATGCCTGTGTGGACCGCATTAAAGCTGGTCATAAATTTTGATGGAACTTTTACTTTATCTATTTAATTGAATCTTTTTTAGTGCATTGAAATACAACATAACCCTTCTCATTAGACCACTTTGCAAAACCGTTACATGTTTTTTCAAGTTATAAAATTTGGAAACTGCAGAATCACCAAAATGTTTAGACATTTGGCCTTTTTACCATGTCCTTTTTTCAGCATGGTGAGATAATTGTTCTACATTTATTTTGTACTCTGTGCATATGAGCCTTTTAAGCATCTGAATATTTTTTTTTATACTATGCAGGTGCTATATTTATTGTATGTCTGGTCATTACTTCCAGGTTTAAAAACTTTCTCTGGTCCTTTAGTTTTAACTGTTGCTATTAAATATAGAAGCTGTCTACTGTTGAAGACACTGTTTTATGCACCTTTAATCCCTTTGATTGCCTTTTGATGCAGTTTTTGGTGTTCAGCAATCATTCTACTTGTTTTGGTGATGATTGTTGTGGATTTAATGGTATAATGGTCAAAGAGAATCCTTCGCTTGTGTCTGATGATAAAAGTTTTACCATGGCACACATCTCTATATACTAGTCATTTCATGTACCTTTACCCTTTAATGTCAATTGTCTGCTAATAAATACACTTATTTGGTTTTTAAATCCTGCAGGGTGTAATGGCAATTCTGGATATTCAACTAAATGCAGTTTCTGTTGTCAACCTTATAATGTCAATTGGAATTGCCGTTGAGTTTTGTGTGCATATAGCACATGCATTCTTGGTTAGTATCTATAGTTGTTGTGGCGACTCTTTGGTTTTTGGATTTTTTCTTGGACAAGGCAGTAGCTGTTGAAGGGGATGGGGTATCATTACTCATGGGCTTCCAAAATTGCATTTTTTTTTTCATATATAAAAATGACAGACAAGTACAGTGATTACCCTCGTATTTGACATCAAAACCTTTTGGAACCTCTTGGAACTGCCATTGCCTAATACTTGCACCTACAGAATTGATGGGTGTTTACTAATTTGCTAATATTCTACAACCTTGTGTTCTTGACAGGTGAGCCATGGTGATAGGGGCCAGAGGGCAAAAGAGGCTCTGAGCACAATGGGAGCTTCCGTCTTCAGGTTATCATCTGTTTTTTTTGCCTTGTCATTGTATCATTTGTGGTACCTCATTTAAACTTCATATCTGCACTGTATATCAGTTTTTAAATGAAGGCGGTCATATTTTCAGCTGAAATTTCCTCCCAATAAGCGCATAATACTATGGATTCCAAATATAACTGTAAAAATATAAATGAAGCATTCACTTAATACCATTTATCTTCTTGAGGTCCATGATTGTGCTTTATGCTAACCAAAAGCCAGTAATTGATGATCTTTTATCTCCATGACTCTTTACAGTGGAATTACACTCACAAAGCTTGTTGGAGTGATTGTCCTTTCCTTTGCGAGATCTGAAGTTTTTGTGGTCTCTGCTTTATCCCTTTGTGCTTTCAATAGTTTTTGTCCATTCCAAGGATATAAAATAGCTTTCTGGGTTTTGCAGGTTTATTACTTCCAAATGTACCTGGCATTGGTTATTATAGGTTTCTTGCATGGACTGGTGTTCCTCCCAGTAAGTTAATTTTATCCCACTACCGGAACCTTTGTCTGACTCTTGTATCCCTAGACATGCGCTCCCGCCCTTCTAAATCCCCGGCTGAAGGGAATATTTATGCTTGTCCGGTAATGCCCTGATTTGTGCCATTATGTAAATGTGATAGTTGAGCAGTGGAAGGTGACTGCCCAACGCAAAAAGAAAGCATGATGACAAAGGAAGAATGATGATCACATAAAGCTATTACCTATTCGTTACTCTTGGTGGAATAATGACAATGGTCTGTTTATGATTTGCAGGTGGTGCTGAGCGTGTTCGGTCCGCCACCAAGACATGTCATCATGGAAACAAGATGAGCTTCTACTTCATCATCCTTGGGCTGATCAACATGCATATTGTAATTAAGAACATTGCAATACATAATTATGGAAAGAGTACTGAACTGTTTGCACTACACTCCTAGTATTTGGGAAGAGTGTAATACAACGACCATCCGGGGAAAACAGCTCAAGGCACTTAGTACAGCCAGTTCAATTTATTTACCCCCTGTCAAGATCCTTTAACTTTTCTTAAAAACAATGCTCATCACTTTATGTTTAACGTTTCGTCTCCAAACAGCAAACCGTTCGTTCTAATGCAATGCATTGATCATTGAGACCTATCACCTTGTGCAAGGATGTGGACCCTGTTATACGATCGGATGCCTGGTCTTCAAGCAAGAATAAAATAGTCGGACATGATAAAGAGTTCTGAAATTAAAGGAAAGCGAAAGCCTCTGTTCCCCAATTGATTAGTCACTCAGAGAAAGGTAGTGAGTGCCCACTGCCCAGAGGGGGAATAAGACATTTTTTTTTTTTTAGATTCAAGAAAACTCATTCCTTGAAAAGCGTACTTTGTGAGTCCAGATAAGCGAGTAAAACTCTAGCTATCCCAGGTTTTTATAAAAGATGCATGTCCTGACTTGAATTTGAAACTTGTTGTGCAGATTTCAAGTCTTTTACCATCATGCTATATTCTTTAAGGACGAATCATCATACAAGATCAGGGCATGAATTCAGCAAAATTTAAAGGAAGGGCATGCCGAGTAGATTATGGTTTGTGATAGCTTTAGGTTCCTCAATGAGTTGATGATAGCTATAAATAAGTTTGTCACCTTAAGCGTTGGATATCTTCGATTGCCTGCAACTCCGACGGACTGCTATGGCCTAACGTGTCTTAGATTCTCAGCAGCACAAAAACAGGCTGCCATGGCATGATGGATGCAAGTGATAAGAGTCAAATAAAACTGGTGAAGACACAACTCATTGGCTTAGTACCAAACTTAAAAATCATGTGACACCTGATCAATAAGAAGAGTCCGAGGATTTGTTATTTTCGTTGTAGAAACATAATTCCTAGAGCACAACTAGAACATTTCCGATTCCAACACAATCGAGTCTGATTTTTTCTTTCATTTGGTGTTCCAAGAATCAGCATTCACTTTTAACCAAGGATCCCATGCTGTCATGGCCACCTTTTCAAGCGCTCTCTCTCCTTACCAGTCCTCGATCAATTACCATTACTACCCGTTTCCTCATTCGCGCCGAAATGCTTAATGAACTCGATGATTTACCCTAGCTTCTCATCGCCTCACAGCCCCAAGAAACCTTGCATTCTTCTCTTGTAACATTCATACCCGTTCTAGCGAAATCGGGTCTTTCCAATCGGAACATTTCGCAATTTAAATCATTGCGTTTTTTATTCCCTGAAAACCCGCCTTCGATCTACTTTTATAATGTTCTCCTTAAATCATGTGCCGTGTAGATTGTGTTTCTTGGCTGTATAAAGATATGGTGGCTCCGGAGACTTTGATACTTTCACTGTTTTCATTGGTTTGCTTTGTGATTCGGGTTTGAACCTGCATTATTCATGCCTATGATTGATGGCTCAGGTTAAAGGGCGGGCGGGCGGGCAGGCAAGCAAGCATGAGGCTGATGAAGTTGCAGGAGAATGATGGAAATGGGTCAAGAAGGTTACCCCCCATTCAGATATATCGTTGTACTAGACTGGGGCCAAGAACGTTTACAAGATTGGGTATCCCCAGGGCTCATGATTGACAGAAGCATGACATTGAAGCCATACTGGCTTTGACAGGACAAGAAGAAAGGATTGATAGTCCAATCCCATATTTCCAGGGAGCATTCAATAAGCAGGCATGCATAGATATAATGGCAAAGCCTAGTTTTTAACCTTTTGGGACAAAAATCATTTCAAATCCAATCCTACTGATGTAAATTTACATGATTTATGTGCAGTCAACAGGCTGTGGCTTGAACCAATTATTTATTTCCTCTAAATTTCCACCGAACTGCAAATTAAGATTCAATGGGTGTATCTCAATGGGTGCTACACCGAGGCTTGTAGCTCAGTGGCCTTGACAGACTTTGCCCTGCTTATATGCCCTGGGTTCGAGCCTTTACATGTACGCTTGTCATCCCTGCCGTGCCTTAGATGCCTACTGGGCTTGCAGAATGTTTAGTGGATCCGGAGATTAGTCGTGGTGCGCATAAATTAGCCCGAACACCCTGGATTATCAAAAAAAAAAAAATATATTCAATGGCTGCTATGCCGACATGAAACTGGAAAAGATCCCTTACAGAATCCTAGGCCATTTCATAAGCTACTAGATGCATATTCAAAGCAAAAGTCACAAAAAAAGAAAATTTACACTCTTAATCCCAGATGCTATGACCTCGTAGTAACTGACGATGGCATTAGAATGGCCCTCCACCTCCCAATAAGCTTACCAGATTTGGCCCTACAGAACCCAACGAACTTCCCAGATGTGGTTGAGAAGGTTGATTAAGGGACATTTTGATTGTGTGGCTCTCAGACAATTTATAGACATCTTTACACTCCTCAAGGTCGGCATCACATGTCAAGAGAACCCACTCTTGATCGTCGTCCAAATACTTGAGATCAATTCTACAAATGTCGTCTATATTGAAACGCCTTGCAATCTCTTGTTGCAAGTCCCTGAAACCCCAGTTCGGTTGCAAGGTGAACCGGATTTTGTCTGCTCCAAAAGTGGCCTTCACTCTAAAGCCACTCCTATCACGTATAATCTGGCTGCTACTTTTTGGGAGGGGTGGCAGAGTCTCTGGACTTGGAAGGTCACCAAATGTTTTGAAGCTTTGAGATCTTATAAGAGGCTCTGATCTGTCACGATTCAAGGCATGCAATGCGGCATCACTGTGTGTTCTCTTAAGCACACCACTTGGGTCCTCTACCAATAATGGATCCCCACTAACTGAGCCATTATTGGTGGTTGTGTGCTGCTTTACTCCAGTGGAACAACAGATACTTGATCCAGAGCTCTGACTAGATGACGAGGATGGAGATTTTGAAGCACTAGCTGCAGCACTAAATATGCCATTCTCAGGGCGATGGTTTGATTTATTGGAATCATCGTTTGTCTTGCTTGATGGAAAACCACCATTAGCAGAAAAATTTGGAGAGGTCAATTCTGGGAAAGTGGTGTAGAAGGAACCAATTTGTATGGCACCCTCAGCACCTTGTACTGAGTCAATCACAAGTTGAAGTTTCTTCAATGAGTGGCCAACCTTCTTAATCTTTCGAGAGGGCCAACGAGTGATGCCATGCTTCCTGCATATTCTTTTCAGAGTGGTGGGACACACTGCATTAGGAATAAACTAGGTCAGTAACAGGCACCAAGCTGGCTGTAGCCTATTCATGGATAGATAAGAAGAATCAACATGCTATTTTTACAAAATAAAACAAAGTCGGATAATGCAAATAAAGGCATGGCAGGCTCAACAATGAAACAAGGTTAATGGAATCTCATACAATGACACAAGCTACAAATATCAAGAAGCAAAAGATGGCATGCCCTGCTAGGAAAACTTAAGTGTAATGTTGTGAGAAAATATGAGAACAAAGGAGACAAAGTGAAGTTCAGTGACAAATTCAATAGTTATATACGAAGAATGATCAAGGAATTTGAGAGAGAAAGAATAGCATATTTGTTATGAAGGCTCATTCTGGGATTACTTTATAGATGCAATGCATTTCTCCAAGTATCAGTCTGGTATGTGTGCATAAACTCATTTTCACCATCCTGTGTTCTCAAGTTACAACATCATGAACATATAAGCACCAAATGTATAAATAAGAGGCTAAAGAAATATCTTTTAACGAGTAGTGCTGGCTCTTGCAATAAGCAGTAATCGATTCCAGAAAATGGTGTCAAACTTTTAACAACATATGAACAGCAGGATACTAGTACTCAGAAAGTCAGAATGGTTGAACTATATGCAAACATTGGTCTAGCCAAGCTTCCAGGTAGTTACGATAGGAAGGTCTCCATTATATCTAAGAATGCATCAATGAAGAAAGGCTCTTAAGTTCTATATTAGATATGTTTTTGCTAGCTCAGTGCCTAATATTTTCTTGAATAAAAAAGTGGAAGAAAATATGCAATTTCTAGTTGTTGTAAATGTTCTTGTACCCCCAATACTCTTCGCAGCATCTTTAAGGCTTCCTGCAAAGTACTGTCGAAGAACTTGCAAGCTTATTGTCTTCTCTGTCTTGGTTCGTCCCTTGTCGCCTGATTTTCTGCTGCCTACTGAGTGGTGTTCAGCAGAAGCAGCATCTGTAGCAGTTTCAATACTACCTTTGGGTACAGAATTTTGTTGAAATTTCCCAAACTCTGGAAATGCCTGCTTGTGGTACAATTCATCCTGAGTCTTACCCAAGTGAGATGTCACCTTGAACTCTTCTTTATTTTCCTCCTTTCGATGGTCCCATGAGACACAGACACCTTTACCTTTCTGCTGAGCCTCCGCAACACAGGCAATCCAGGATGACTCTGCTTCAGAAGATTCTTTCAACAAAGATGCAAATTTCTGAGTTTCATCTTTATTAAGTCTCTCATCTGAAGCAACTACCATTTTCTTGTTGACAGTTTCCTCAAGCTCCCTGTCCATGACAACATGCAAACTCCAATGAGCCTGTTTTATGGTGATAGACAATACGTCCCAAATTCGTTTTTGTTCTTCAGTGTTACAGCAATCCTTTGGAAAGAAAAACTCCAAGACAAAATCAACCGGTCCAGCATAGGTGCTTTGTACTGGAATCGCTATAGCAGCATGCAACTCAAACATCTTAGCATGGTGAGAGAGAGGATAATCTGTCTTGCTAAACGCTGCTACATCAGTTGAAAAACACTGTTTTCTTGTTGTGAAAGCTCTCCCAACAATCCCCTGACCAAATGAAAGGTATTGCTCAGAACATGCCACATAGAACCCGACGTTGTCTGTCTCGGCTACAAAGCAAGCAGAGTTCACTGTACAAATACAATTTGAATAGTTCTCATCAAAATGCCGGCATCCACCTTTACCTTGCCGGAAACATGGGGACCACGTTAGTGCTAAAGGTAATCTATGTGCCTTGCAAACAGACTCCAAAATCTTTGATATCTCAGGAACTGCAGCTTGGCAAAACTCTTTGCAAGCCTGTGAAAAGAGAAGCATGCATGTGGTCTCACTTGTAAATCATAAGTTTTTAGACATTTGAATCTCTAGTGTTTGTAAGACATCATCCACTCACCTTCAGGCTTGGAGGGCGGAAGTCTTTTGGACTTCTAAGATCAACAGCCTGCATGTCACTATACTTATTAGACAAAAATACAAGGCAGGATAAGCTGTGGTTCAAAGGAAGGATAAGTTATATTATGAATAAACCACTGACTATTGGTGCTTTTGAAAGGTTCTCAATACAATAATAATAACAATTAAAAAAAAAAACAGAAGTCGATGAAAAAGTGTTTTTTTTTTTTAAAGGAACAGAGTACTAACAATCAAAACAAACACGAAAGTAAGGGAGAATTGAGTAAAACCACAGAGGATAGAGCCAAATGTATAATAGCTTACCAGCCAGTTACAAATACTCATCAAGTATGATAGATGAGTGCATGTTCAAGAGTAGAGATAGCCTAAGGATAACTTGCAATGAAGAAAAGCTGTCAGATTTAAAATGCAAATGGGCACTTTGGCTAGACATTACAGATTATAACATTCGTCCATATGTTGATTTCCATTGTTCTTTGAGCAAAATCAACAATTATAGTTGTGATGCATGTAAGAACAAGAAGATGAAGAAGGAAAAGAAACAGACCTCAAGAGCTTTGCAGACACTTTCTAGCTCTGGACGATAACTGACGTCTTGAGTGGTTGTCACGACCTCAATAACACCCAAACAAGTTCTGCTGCCCTGTTCAAAAACAGGAACTGCAAAGGATCCTCTTATATTGAATTGCTTCGCATGATTTTTACGTGGATACTCAACCCAGCTGAAGTAACTAACATCTGGTGTCCACTCAGGCAACTTCCTCAAGAAAACTCGACCGGGCAAACCAACCAACTCTTTTGAATCCTCCTCTGCTGGGAACTGAAATTTTTTTGAAACATTTCTGTAACTTGCAAGACTCTGGCTTTTAGGATCAAGCAAGTATGGCTGGCCAAAAGTGGTGAGGACATGCTTGCCTTCTTTCTTTATAGGCACCCATATCTGAATAAGGAGATCCCTATCCTCGGTGCATTGTTTCAACTGTCCTATAGCATGCATCAATCTTTCTCTTACCCCAGTAGATGATCTCGCATTGTTAGTTGGTGCAATCCACAATCTTCTACCCAATTCATTGTTCTCAACTAGAAAACCTCCAGATTGGACTGGAGATGCGGTAAACAGGTGAATATTCTGGTTTTGGGATCCGATCACACCAAGTTCCTCTATTTTGGGATTTCCTATAGGCGTGTTCTCGTCACAGTTCTTTTCTGTTGCTACTTGACAGTTCTCTTGACAAGGATTTACATTCAAATTACAGCTGTTGGACTCAAAAAGCGGAAAATATTGCTTAGGGTAATTTAGATCATCAGAGGCTGAGGTACCAGCCTCCAAAAAACCGAACTCATCGACAGTCTCAAAACAGCATCCATCATACAAGAGTTCATCCACGAAATCCAAGTCCATGGCAGCATCCGAGAAGTTCCCAAATGAAGAATCAGGAGCAAAAGCACCACCATTTCCATCATCCATGTCGAGTACTTGCATTGAAAATTTGTATCCAACAACTCCTAGTAAATCTGAATTTGCAAACTTTTATCACGATCCGAAACACAAAAGAACAGTAAAGATGAAAAACAAAAAGAGGAACTTCCAGGAAGGATTGCGATCGCTTGTATCCGAAAACCCAATATGCCCATCTTGCAGAAACATTGTCAACAAAAAATTGTTTTTGTGAACTGCTGCAACTCACAAATGCATTTCAGAGGAAGAAATACCTACCACACCATCATTCAGAACCAACACAACAAGTTAATTATACTATTAGCAAGTACAAAATATGATCAATTGACCACCTTGATTATAATCTTAAAGAACAACTTGTGGTTGACTCTACAGCAACTATTTATCAAGCCCTAAGCTACATATTATTACAAGCAACGACTTTAATTCTTCAGAAAAAAAAAATAAAAACCCCGAAGCAACCAGTACGTAAGCCATGATGTCAGTCAGTTATCAAGAGAGAGAGAGAAAGAACCCATTTCTAATATAGCTTCTAGGCCAACAGTAAACACTGAATTCAAGCAAACAGTTGCAGATTAAAGAAGAAAGAGACAGATAGACAGACAAACACATGAAAGAAACGGTAGTGAACGAAAGTGAAAGAGAAAGAGAAAGAGAAGTAGTACAAGTAACTTACTTTTATTACAAGTGTCTGTGTAGTAAAAAAAAATTCTAAATCAGACAGAAGAACAGGAGGTAGCTGTAGCAGCAGCAGCAGCAAGTACATAACCTAAGGAGCAACAAAGATTCTGTTCAGTGATAGATGAGTTGGGTTGGTTTTCTCTTACAAGACAAGAAGGCTAAAGAAGGAAAGTAGAAGGGCATCCTGGTTTGAGTCAGTAGTACAGCTACAGAGAGAGAGAGAGAGAGCAGAAAGAGGAAATTATCCTCAGTTGTGGCCCAGACAGCTCTATAGTTAGTTCCCTGATGGAAGCCGATTCCAAGTATTTGTATTTTGTAAAGGCCACAAAACTATGCCAACTATCCTCATTCTCAGCCCACTGCGCGTGAAGAATCTTCACCCTCCCTCCCACACAACACAGACAACAACAAAATACTATTTAAATTCATTTATTTTTAATATTTTTAAATCAATGACCATCGTCTTGAAGGTTTTTTTTTTACATCGTGATTCCAAGATACATATATGAACATCAAACAAAACTCATCACAGAATCACTGGATAATATCAAAGCTTTAGTTACCTGTACATATGCAGGCTTCCTATGAGGTCAGGCTTGTATAAGATTAATAAAGGGACACTGCCATGCATACATAGTCTGGTTTTGTAGGTCTTTAATACAGTGAAGAGAGGGGTAATTAACTGATTGCGAATATTTTTTATTCTTTAAGATCTCAAAGTTTGAGAATTAATTAATAATTAGTGAGGTATGTTGGATGTTATGGCGGTGTACTATATATATATCCTTGCTAGCTTGTTAAGATTCTCCTGCCCTTGTGTGACATTATTCTAACATATAATTTATCACGCAAAGTCCCATTTCCATTTTTTACTATAACTTATTCTGCAGCATCAAGTACAAGCCTCTGAAAAGGATTCGTAATATCTTATAATATTTTATTTTATTTTATTATTATTTTAGTTTATTGACTCCAAGGCCATTTTGAACTTAACCCTAACCTTGGTTACTTATGGTTCCTCTTTTCAAGAAGGTATTCTTAGCATACCATACTAATTTAATACATAAAAGTAACATGGGTGTCAACTCCAGAGGAATAATTTGAAGCACTATCAGTTCATTTAAAGTTGATGAAAACATGAAAAGGGTTGCTTTTTTTTTTTTTGTCAGAATTAAATATGGATCCCAGTTCCCCATATTTGTGAGGTCACTAAGCAGATCAGTTAAATGAAAGCTAACAGTTACACGGCAGCATTTCCTGAAAGTTCACAGGGGCTAAAGATCTACAACAAACAGGATTCTTCACAAGAATCCAGAAGAAATCATATATATTCATGACGGGGTCACATTAATGTTAGCCACTGTCAATAAGTGCCCCTCAAGTTTCCAGGGGGCCAGATCGCCGCGTCTACGTACCCAATTAATGAAGTAGAATCCAAGATAATTAATTATGTTAATCTAATTAATTGCTATTTAATTTATGCTAATGGTCCAGAGGTGGAATCCTCGAGTCATCAGTCGTGATTCCAAATAAATGGAAAATCTGAGGTGATTTCGTAAAGGGTGCCTCTTTAACCCTCATTGCTCGAGGCCTACACATGTTGCTTTTGAGGAGACATTAACAATTACTTGCACTAGCAATCAAAGTTTTAGACAGAAAGTATTTGATTATAAGCAGCTGAATTATCAGCCAGGTTTTAAGCCCTGCCATACTTTGGTACCAAGTCAAATGCAATGATCGATGATCATGCATGATGGCATCTTCCTTCTATATAAATACTCGCTGCAGCTGGGATTTCATAGTTACAGTCTTTTCTGCATAAGACTTACATTAACCTAATTTGGCCCCGTCAATAAAACAGGAAAATGAAAATCTAGTCCTTCACTATGTGATCCATCCACCTATATTTGATTTATTTGTTTTCTCAATAAGCGTAGGATAATGAGGTTTCGTATCAGCCATCCAAGATGGGGAGCCCCAGTCTCTCAATTATTGATCTTGAATAGCAAAAACAAACAAAAATTAAATAATGAGAGCAGATTTATGGAATTGCAGCTTTTTGTAATATTTTAGTAACTTTTCCAAGTCATTGACAATAAAATATAATGTTATTCTATAGCAAGCCAGTGATTAAATGCTGAATGTAGCTTTCCAAGATTTGTTAATGTGTTCAATTTTTTCAGAGGTGATGCCAGTTAATGTGGTGTAAAGCACAGAATGTGATTAAAAATACAGAAAGAAATGTTAATAAAATGTGATTAGTATTATCACACTCGCGCGCATCGAATTAATTACTCTTAATTTTGCTTACGCACTTCCTTCTCAAAGCTCCTTTGTATACCTTGATTATTCTCCATTATTGAGCGTTGTAATGATGGATCCATTGAAGCCGAACCATCCACCAGTATCCTCCATGTTAACGTTTGATCTTCGGCCAATAGTTTCTCATCTCTGACGACATCAGCATCTTTGTCTTGCAGAAGCTCTTGCTATATATTGAATAAGTGGGAGCCTCATGCTGGTAGATTTTTCTTTCTTTCTGATTCTTTTCCTGTCCTCGATCGACTCAGTCTTTCCATACACATTTCCTTCCCATGAGTTTAGTTTCAGCCTATTTTTTTTAAAAAAATATTTGCCTCCCAGTAACTTGATGAAATTTCAGGAGTTTACTCGCTAAATGTATTATAAGTTCAAACTTTATGCAGATCACCAGTGTTACATAACTGGAAAATGTTCACCAAGTAATGTGTTTGAGATGGTGATAACATTACTTGACAGCATTTAAGTATTGATCGTACTTGACAACGGAATCAATCATGTTTGCAGAATATTAACCATGTAGTTTATGTTGGAAGAAAGATGGCTGTGGTAGGTAGGTAGTTTATGGGGAGCAAAGTAAGTAAAATAATAAAGTTGAAGGAACAAGATATTTGAGAGAAAACATATATTTTATTGAGTGTTTTTTCAAAGATACACACTCTAAACTCTTCTCTATATCTTTTATATTCTAATTACAAGTATATTTATAGACATAAAATAATCAAAAAATTAAATTAAAAAAAGAAAACCTATATAATTAGGTAAGATAAGATCTCAAACTACAATGGAGATGGTAGTCATGAATTAATGAAAATTAATCAGTTTTGGCAATTGCAATAACAATTTTTTTAATAGATAGGGTTCGGATTTCAATGCTAAGAACTAATATGCCTAGACCTGTCCTTGTAAACATATATAGCATGAACATGTGTATGGTTTCGGAATATATGATAGGCAAGATTTGGATTTTTAGTTTTTCATACTTTTTTTTTTTTTCTATTAAGTTTTTGGAATCTTAAGACTGCTATAAATAAAAAGGTTTGCAATCATCATCTCATCGACAAATCATTCTTCTTCTCATCAGTTTTCAAAGTCTACTGCATGCGTACGTACAGAGATGCTTAATGTTGATAAGCAATTTACTCGTCCATGAAAACCCTTACAATTTTTTCCTTCAAGAAATGGTTTAGCTGGTTCTTTAAAATATTGAGAACTTCTGGTTCAGCAGTTGAGAATAGCTCTTTAATTTCTCTTTTAATCTTGCATTCAGATGATAATGATATGAGAAACTGATACGCATAAATTAATATTCACATTATCATCTGAATGAAAGATTAAAAAGAAAAATTAAAGAGCTATTCTCAACTGATACACATAAATATTCACATTGCATTTATTTATTGTTTATACAATTAAAAAAAAGAGTTGTGTATTTCACGAGCCAATATATTCAATACAAGATACCTAAGGGATTTATTATGGATATCTGTCATCTCTATTTTCTATTTTTAATGAAGATTCTGATAAACCTAAATTTAAGAGCCCAAAACACCCCTATAAAACTCAACCTTCCTTGAGCTCAGTTAAGAAAAGGACTCAACTTTTTTAGTACAACTACATTTGAGATCCCACTCTCTCTACACCCATTATGTGTATAAAAATCCTAAAAAAACTCGCTATATTTCCATCGATATCAATGTTATGTAAGAGATAATATGTAAAAGTTCTTTAAAGTCTCACTATATTTCCATCCACATCAATACATATGCCAAAAATATTTTCTCTTCTTAATACTACCAGGACAATATTACACTTTGGCCTTTCTTCTATATAAAAAGACTTATGGGTTATAAATAAACCATGAATCCTTTAAAAAAAGGGTTAAGAATCTTCATTTTCTACTGGATATTTATTTCTAGAGTATTTCTCTGTAATATTATTGCACTTCCTCTTAAAAAGTCACTGACTTAATCATTAGAGAGTTCTCAAATTCACTAAAGAGGTTCTTTTGCAGGTATCAGACACCTGCCTTTAGCCAGCTTGACTAGGGAGAATGGATCACTTTGCTAGAACCAAAAGATTATAGATTATCCAAAACATAAGCCTTGCCCCCAAGCTACTTGAATTTTTTAGGATATCATCAATTGATGTTGTTTGTGGAAAACTGATAAAAAAGCCGTCAATTTCTTTCTAATGATATTTTCAAGTCATTCCATGACACACAACCATGACATACTTAGGCCAGAACACTTGATGGATCTACCTATTACCACAAACACTTTTGCCCATTTGGATTTCTAACAACTCATCAACCAAGTACAACCCATCACCCGGGCTGTGTTGGCTGCTCAGGGGCAAAATTAAGTTTTGCCACCTCAACAAATCTTGAAACTCGCGGCATCTCTACCCTTGAAAAGGATTGACCAGAGGTCTTCCAAGTGAAATAACACAACTCTATAAAGGATGGATCAGAGGGCTCTATAGAGTCCAATAAATTACCTCATGATATATTATCCTTGCTAGGAAGTAAATTTACTTTTAAATTAAAATAATTATCTCTCTGACATACACTTTTTATCTACAAATCTTCAATGAGAGCTTTTAGACTCTTGCACAATCTTCTTAAAAGGGGTTCTCCCTAGTGCAATTGCATATTCTCTTTAGAATGGATTCTCTTTCGTGTGACTGTCAATCTCATTGGAAGGGGTTTTTCTTAGTGTGATTGCACACTATTCTTAGAATGGGTTCTTTTTTGTGTGATTGCACAATCTCTTTGGAAGGGTTCCTTTCTAGTGCGGTAGCTCTACCTTTCATAATAGTTTGAGATGACCAACCTCAATAAAGTAACAAGATCCTTGTCCTATGTCCAAATATATACCACCCTAGGCTCCTGGATCTTATGCTATCTCTAGGAATGATCTTAAATATCTTATTCTCAGGTTTGGTCTCTCTCTCTAGTGATAGGCTTTCACACCCCATGTCATCACTAGGGAGGCCACATGCCTCTAAATTCTAAAAAAAATACAATAACTCTCTAAGAAAAAGATTGATTTGGTCTCTTTAGTGTAATAGCACCACCCTTCTTGGGTTCTCTTCCATCCCTTAGAAAATTTTTTAAATATAAGTATCAACATGAGTCAATCCTTTTTGTCCATTGGGAATTTTCCAAGTATAGACGTCGATAAAGATTCGTTCCCCTCAGCCTTTTAGAAAATTTTCTATATGTAGGCTCACTCTTCTTGGGTTCCCCTCAGCCACTTGAAAATTTTCTAAGCACGACTCCACGCTCCATGGGTTTCTTCCAGCCTCTTAGAATATTTTCTAGATATAGGCTCATCTTCTTTGAGTTTCTCCAACTATTAGAAAACTTTTCTAAGTATAGATTCCTCTATGGTTTCACTTCATCATTTTGGAAACTTTTCTAAGTCTGGGTTTCTCTATTATTCACTTTTACATACTTACAAATTCTTTTTCAAACATGGGGCATACCATTACATGCACACAGTCTCTCTGGTATATTAACTAGGGCTTTCACCCCGCCTTTCATACAAAAAAATTGACAAACTTGTTATACCAGATATTTTTATAAATCTTTGAGTATAAATATCACACAGACTTGGGGGCAACTGATACACCCAAATTTAAAGGCCCAAACAACCCCTTATAAAACCCAACTTCCCTTGGGCTCGGTTAAGGGAAGGACCCATCTCTTTGAGCACAACTATATTTGGGATCCTACTCTTCCTACACTCATTAGATGTATAAAAATCCTCAAAGGACTTGCCATATTTCTATTGATATTAATGTTGTGTAAGAGATAGTGTGTAAAAATCATTTAAGGGTCTATCATATTTCCATCTACATTAATACATATGCCAGAGATATTTCTCATCAACATTAATACATATGTCATAGATATTTTTCCTATTTAACACTATCAGGGCAATATGACACTTTAGCCCATTTTCTCTATAAAAAGACTCATGGGCTATAAATAGACCATGAATCCTTTAAACAAAGGGTTCAAAATCTCAATTCTCACCGACTTAATCATTAAAGAGTTCATAAATTTACCAAAAAAAGACCTTTTACAGGTATTAGACACCCGCCTTCGACCACCTTGGCTAGGAAAAATGAATATTATATTATTAGAATCAAGAGATTAACTGATTATCTAAGAGATAAGCCTTGCTCTCAAGTTACTTGGGTTTTTTGGTATATTATCATATTCTTTTTTTCCTTCTTTCTTTTATATATATATATATATATAAGCAAAGGAGTGGAACGGTCATTGATGCTTATTATATGTTAATCTTGTTGGGAAATGAGTAGGTGAACTACAAGAGAAGATGCCATCAGATGTGGGTTCAACAAGGAGATTCTATCTAGCTTACCCCATTATTATTTTGAGAATCAGCATGAGCTGAAGCTGTGACAAATTTTGATGCTGAGATGAAGCAGCTGGCAAGGAATAGTTCAATAGCTTTGTTCTGCAGATATTACACGTTAGAATTGATCATGTAGAGGAGAGGTGTCAAGAAATTAAAGAAAAAATGGAAAGAGATGAGCCTAGCTAGCTATTTAATATTTTGTTCTGTTTCTGCTTTTCCAAATTTTTGTAGAAAAGTTTCTCTAACATACACGTTGAACATATCGTTAGATAATGTCACTTCATGTTCTTGTCACCAGGAAATAGATAATACGAAAGAAGCTTGAATGCTTCTCATTACAATGGTCACATATCAGCAGTATATATATACCAAAAGTCAGATCTCAATAATTGATAAGTTTTCTATTATCAAATTAATAGATGAATCTAAATAAGTTGAAAATGGATCATAAACAGGATCACATGGACCTCAATACAACCAATGGAAGACAATAGGAAGTACTATAATGCAAGTATATATATTTGAATGCCAAATCCATTGACTTCTCTAGCAATTAATTTAGGGTTCCCTCACAGAAAGGGATGGAGATTATATATATATATATATATATATATATATATATATATCTTTCAGCTCTAACAATCATTTAATTAAAACTACTACTGATAGAACCGAACGTAGTCATCAAACAGATAGATAGGTGAAGACCCTAAGCATGATTATAAGACCAAGTACATTAGACCTAGTAAAGGAGAAAAAACTGATTAACAAATATTATTAAGCTTGTGATCATACTTACAGTTAGAAGACATTATTTATTCTATACCTAGCTACAAGTAATTTCAAGTGCTCAAGACACCCATTTGATCAAATATTATGGTGTTTGTGAAGCATGAAATATTGCAGCATTTGACTTCTCCATCAGAGTTAAATTGGAGAAGATGATTTGAGTAACGACTTCATGTCATGGTCCACCATTCTTTTGCACAGTGATAACTTGAAGTGCTTGTATGGCAGACAAGGAGCATTTGCTCGGATTAGATATCCAATGAATTAAAAAACTATGAGAGAGTAGTTGATTAGCTAATTAAGCTGCCGTTCAAGCGGAGAAATGCACTGATCAGATAGTATATTATCGGTTTAACAATATACTATCTGATGCATTTCTCCGCGTGAACGGCCGGCAGCTTAGCTAATCAACTTACTCTCTCATAGTTTTTTAATAAAGAATTAATCATGATTAAAAGAATTAATCATGTACGTTAATGAGTATTTAATCAAGTACTTTTGAAAGTTCAAAATAGTATTATGTATATTTGATGATCAAAGTAGCCTTATCCTCCTGGAAAGGGGCTGGAAGCTGACGTAGCAAAATGCAACGGATGGATCAATTCTGATATAAATATATTCTCTCCATTATCTGTTCTTTTTTTTTTTTTTTCTCTTTAGTATTCTATGAAATGAACATTTGAGGGGTGAACATTGAAAGAATCTAATGCTTGATCTGAAAATTCATGTTCTATACAAGTGTTTTCTTCTAGTAAACTTGAGTTCTATTGGTCATCAGGAATTGCCAGCTTGTAGTCCAACTTTCAGGCGCAAAAGAAGCATTATTGCTAGACAATATGGGCAGCACAACTTGTGTTGGTTCCAGAATTATTTCATTTAATCATCTCTAATATTATCCTTGACTGCCATGAATGTGATCTTTCCTGGGGATGCTCCAGCTTTTGTAATCACAATGCTGACAAATTTTTTATTTCTTCAAGTTGAGTATATATAGTAGTCATTCCAATGAAGTTGCTGCCATGTGGTTTACTGTATGCAACTTTGGTTTTTGTAGCCAATTCTTTATGCATTCACCTCTCTTTCGATTTATTAACTTGTAAAGGGATGAAAACTAACCCTAAAAACCATTATTTCCCGTACAGCTTCAGAGGAGAAATTGCCAGAATCTGAAGATTTAGGGTAGCAATTTTATGCCTTTAATAAGAGTTCTACTTCCTCGGTCATTGTTACAACGCGGCTGTAGGGAGCCTCAAAGTTCCCAGATTCCATGCAAGAGAGGCTAGTGTGGTCCTGCAGCTAGTTAGCTAGATTGGCAAGGCAGGGATATATATTAAACTCAAAAAATCATGTAGGATGGATCGAGACATCACTATATATAAAAATCTGTGTGATTTTTGAATTTAATTATATTCAAGACCTTAAGCAGAATCCTCTCCTTAATTATCATCCTCCAAACAATTACAAGCCAACATTTCTCTTCTTCCTAGTACTTTCCAGTGAACAAATATTTCATCTAGTGCCCTACTCATCCTGTTTCTGCTCTTTTTTATTTTTTTATGAAAGGTACATTACTGAAGAAGCTGATTTTACATGCAGTAGCCACCGTCGGTACAGGGAGAGTTCCTATAGAATAAGAGGGGGAAGCACAATACTGAAGCTACAGTTTTCCCAAAATAATTAACTGCCATTATTGAAGTTAACAAAACTTGAAGAATCTAAAAATTAATAAATGATAGAGATGCAATGTACAGTTGCTCAAGGCATGTCTGCTTTGGTGTGTGACATGTTGGGTTTCTCAAATGTTATTCACGCAGTGAAAATAATAAAACAAAATTATTCGGGAATTCATAGGATCTCATTAGATAGATCTAGAGTTATTTAGGGATTTATTACCTGAAGATATAATTTCTTGAATATTGATATATATGTTGCTTTATTTTTTGAGTACCGGCCATCCATTTTTGATTTCACACTCGCATTCTATTAAATCAAATTATATTTGATATGACATTCAATTGCTTAGATATCATACGAGTACTTGTAATGTCTTGATATCAGTATGCTTCTCAGAAACTCCAAACTAACAGAGAGCAGTTAGTCTTTGTGCATGTTGTCACGACCCGAATCCCAGGTCCGTGACCGACAATGCAAGAGCGGTGTCAAAAAGACACCCCACCTAAACTAAGCCTCAGAACGGACATATCAAAAGAACAAGTTATTTGAAAATACACACCATTTCATAATCTTCAAAAAATATTATATTATTCAAAACTTCTCATCAGTAATTAAAACAAAGATAATATTTTATAATACTTATTACATTGTCAAAATCCAAACTTAATTAAAACAGAGTAATAGCGGAGCATCTAAGACATCGAATTAGAACTAAAGGAAAGCCTCGCAAAACAAGTAAGGCATACCGACCAAAATTAAAGAAGTAGGAACACTCAACAAGTCCACATTTTAACAGAAACTAAGAACATGAAATAATATCAAGAATGAGGGGTGAGTTCAACCAACTCAGTGAGGGAATAATATTTAATATATATTTTAGATATTAATAGTTTGCAAGTTGATTTATCTTGATATACATATACATATACATACTAAACATATTATCATAAAGTAGTGAAATACATGTCAGAGATCAGATGACACCCGAAGGTGACTAGATGACACTTGAAGGTGACCAGATGACACACGAAGGTGACCAATGTGGGATGATCAGTCGTCATAGGCTGATGCCTCTCTTACCAGCTAGGTATACAGAATACAATGTGCACATGGGCTAACTACTCTTCGTTAGCATGGAGTTACTGACAAGTCCTATATCAAGGCATAATAGATATTTACATAATCATCAAAGAAATGTATATCATATCAAATAGAATTTAGTTCGACAGATTGCAAGTGCAAATTCAAGAATAAATGATTACTCGGAAAATAAAGCAAAATATATAAATATTCAAGAAATTAACTAGTTGTACTCATCATATATATAATAAACATACATATTTATTTATATTATATGCATATTAAAGATTATCCCACTCACCCGAAAAATATAGAACTAAAAAGAATATCAGATGAAAAACCCGAAAAACCTATTGAGGATTGTTAGGAGAACCTACAACAAATATATGAAATATACTAAAAAACAACTCAAAACAACACAAATAAAAGATTCCAATGCATAAAAGAAAACCAGGTTTAGTCTCCTAGGTTTAGGGACTAAAATGTTAATTTTCCAAAACAGGGACCAAAACATAATTTTACCAAAATTGGACCTAACTGTAAATACATAAGCATACTGAAATTTCACCCATAAAACATCCTCAATTATGTCCAGAACGAACCAGGGACCAAACTATGATTTTTTTTAAAAGTTCAGGGACTAAAGTGTAAATTCCCAAAATCAAGGGACCAAACTGAAAATATTTCAAATCAATTATCAAAATAATATTCCTCATCCTTAACATCATAATAACACTGTCTAGAACCTCAAAATACATTTAGGGGTTAATTTATAATTTTTCCAAAGTTTAAGGACTAAACTGTAATTTTCATAAATCAAGGACCAAAATAAAATTTTGCCATCTTCAACCTCAAGACCATTCTGTCCAGATTTTCCAGCAAGGTTGAAATGAATTTCTTAACCCATAAAAATTAATTTAAACAAATCAACTCACAAATCCTTATTTCTAACAACATACTCAAAATCAATCACTTAACATTAAACCCCTAATAATCATGAATCAATTTTAACAACATGAACTTCAAACCCTTATAAACCCTAATTTCTTATTTAATCCTTTCATTAACAAACTATAATTGAAAGTAATATGAAAGAGAATGACTTACTTGCTACTTCCATATTTCTTGAACCAAAAACTCAAGATTAAAAACTAAAATCTTTGGTTTGATGAGGAGAGCGTTATGATGGCCATAAGAATTAGAAAAAAGAAAAGTAATTCCCTTGCAACTTTTCCATATATATCTTGGTTAATTTAGGTTGGTTTTGGGCCAAAACTTTGGATCTTACACATGTCATATATGTATACTTAGCTGGTGAGAGAAGCACCAACATGTGGCGACTGATCCTCCCACAGTGGTAACCTTTAATTATCATCTAATCTCTGAAATGTACTCCACAACCTTATGTTAATATGCTTACTATGTATATTTATATCAAGATATGTATGACTTACAAATTATTAATAACTAAGATGTATATTAGTTATTATTCCCTCATTAAGTTGGTTGAACTCACTCCTCCATTTTAATATTATTTCAGGTTCTTAGTTTCTATTAGCAGGTTGTTCTTTGAGTGAGAGTTTTTGTTATTTTTTTTGTTGGTATGTCTTGCTTACTTCCGTGAGGCTTTTCTTTTAGTTTTTATTTGATATCTTAGATGCTCCACTATTACACTATTTTATTTATGTTTGGATTTTGATAATATAATAAGTATTATAAATTACTTGTATTTTTTTCCTATTTGAGGATAAGGAGTTTTGAAGTATCATTTGATTTTATTGCTTTGAAGAATATTATATTTTGAAAAATTATGAAATGCTGCACAATTTTTACATAATTTTTTCTTATGATATGTATGTTCGAAGGCTTAGTATAGGTGAGGTATCCTTATGACTTCGCTCTTATGTTGCCGATCATGGACCTGAGATTTGGGCCGTGATAGTTTTTATAAGACCTAAAGTTTTGGCCCAAACACAATGCCAACCTAAATTAACCTAGGTATGTAAGAAAAAGTTGCAAGATACTTGTTTTTTCTCTTCTAATTCTTATGGTTGTTGTGATGCTCCTCTCATTAAACTAAGAATTTTAGTTTTTGATCTTAAGTTTTTGGGTTAAAAAAGGTGGGAGTAACAAGTAAGTGGTTCCCTCTCATGTTACTTTCGATTATGATTTGTTTATGGAAGGATCGGAGAAGAGATTAAGGTTTATAAAGATTTGAAATTTATGTTGTTATATAAGATTGATTCATGATTATTATGGGTTTTAGGCAGTGTTTTAAAACCCGGACCGGCCCGGCTGGTCGACCCGGGACCCGGCTGACCCGGGCCTAGGATCGGTCCGGGTGAAGGCAAAAACCCGCTCGGGAATTGACCCGGCGAAACCCGGTCGACCCGGAGGGTCGACCCGGGACCCGATCCACCCGGTCAAACCCGGGTGAGACCCGTCTATTTTTTTTAGCCTGATTGATGTTAAACGACGTCGTTTTGGCCTTTGTTTTAGAGGCCAAAACGACGAAGAACAATGAAGCAGAATTGGGCATTTTAATTACAGACTACAGAGCAAACCTAATTAACAAACACATCAATTTCAAATT
>Ga0325410_1001514_pt1 | contig 25785 bp, 9 predicted proteins | sample PopdelMetagenome_16_FD_206182 | JGI IMG/M metagenome (GOLD analysis project Ga0325410, IMG submission 206182) | Populus deltoides microbial communities from Bellville, Georgia, United States - Xylem-PdIQD-R3 | ecosystem: Host-associated > Plants > Phyllosphere > Stem > Wood/Secondary xylem...
GAACCATACATTAGCCATTAAAGCCTGCCTAACCTAATCAGCACTAGTCAAGTTTATCAACAAGAAGCGGCTAAATGTTTCGCTAATTAACCCCCTTTTAGCAAATCAAGTTGAACTTTAATTTCTTCAAGTTTTAAATAGAAAGTTCGCTGACTGAACTACAAAAAGAGGGCGAGTGTTTATCCATCAACATTAACCTGCATTCATGACAAGTTTCTCACACAAAGCAAAAGAAATGTTTTCGCCACCCACCTATAAAACTGGGAACTTGACACCCTATGGACACACAATGAGTGTCATCATGAAGCCAGCCCAACATCAGCAGGGGCAGGACCACCTTGACCTGTCGAACCGTGGTTGTTATAAGTGTGCCCACCACCTCTGCCACCCCTTCCTCGATTATTATAGTAGTTCCTCTGATGAAAGTTTCCAGGTTGATCATAATATTGGTTGCGGCCATTTTGGTAGCCACCACCTCCTCTAGAACCACTTCGACCACCACGGCCATTTGAATAGCCCCTACGACCGCCATTGCCACCACCACGACCACCTCTTTGGTTCTGGTAGTTCCTTCGATTGACATATTGTTGCTCAGGCTCCAACTCTCTCTGATTATGATCTACTCCTACTTCTGTCAATGGCTTGTCTTGCTCTTCTTGATCTAGGACAACTTCTGCTGGATTTCCAGTCTCCTGTTCATCCTGCAATGGAGAAACCAACAATATTCAATCAAATAACTATATGCAGGCAAGGGGGAAGATCATATCATGCTAAGTGCAAGCACCTTTTGAGATTCCTCAGTAGGAGTAGACTGATTATCACCAGTCTCGTGTTGGGAATTTTCTGTCTCTTGTTCCTACAAAAAGTAATAACAACAAATATTTAGAAAGTCTTTTAAAAAAAATATATAAAGCTTGAACGAAACAAAACAAAGAAGTTTTCCCCAAAGAGAATATTTCACCAACCAACCGACACGAATCCGAATGAACTAGAAAAAGGAAAAGAAATCAAATCACACAATAACTGCATAATCAGGTGAGATTTGGCTTTAGTATGCAAATTTCTAAGAATTCAGACATGCATCACCATTAAGCTGAATAAATTTCCAATTGAGCAATCAATGGGAGCTAGTACCATTGCAATTTTGAATTTTCATACATTGCACCTTTCCGAAATCAACAAAAACTAGCAATAGCACATACTCCATTTGAGTAGAAATAAGTTCAAAGAACAGTCAGAATGAAAGGATGGCTTACTAAAGAAATTATAAGTGAAACAAACAAAAGGATGATTTAAGAAATTGTAAATCACAACCAACAAACATCCAACAATAAATCACATAGAATCAAATTTAGCACGATGGACAGAGTAGAATATTGGAAGTAATCAACAATAGGTAACTCATTTAAATGAAAAGAAACACACATAATATGCAGTCATAAAATAGCAGTTAAACTAAGGACTGAAAACTGGAGCACCTTCTTGAAGAGCTATTTTTAATTTTAAGAAACAAACTAAACTTGCAAAATGAGCTTGAAAGGATGTTTCACATCTGGAAGGAATGGTATGACTTTACTTGATTCAGTCCTTACAATAAAGGCAGCTTCAAATTACTAGTGGTATAGATAACAGATCCCTAATCACTTCACATGATGGAGTGTAAAACAAGCAACACTTGTATGATATCATTGGAGGTGGTTTAAAATTTTCATCCAATCCCCTTTTAAGTGAAACAGGAACATACTGTCCACAAAACTGTATGGAACTCCACTTTAAACACAATTCACAATTTCTAACAGTATGTTACTACTTAGAACAGATGTGTTACCCCTCTCACCAACAAGAAAATGGCCTCTTTCATAAGCCTTACCTTCCCTGCTCCTCACTCCAACTAAAACTGCCCACTGTTTTCTTTCTTTATGGAAAGCCCAAGCTTTGAAATGTGCTATCCAGACTAGATAAGTTTAAAAAGTTAGGACTCTAGATCACACAAGCACCTCGAACAGTCTCCTACTAGGACAGACAAGAGGAATAAAACACTCCTTTGGGTTGAATAATTCAAATATAACGTTGAAAAAAGAAAAACAAATACAGCACATCCTTTGAAAGCACCACAATGTCTAAACAAGTGTAAGTGGCTTAGGCACAAAATTGAAAATTCACAACAAAGGATGATGTTAGTACTCCCCATCATTTCACAAAGCAAAGCATAATGGAAAGCACTTTCTCAAACATGCTTACAAGTATACTTTAGCCACATCTTAAATAAAAATAAAATTCCCAATTACCCTTATTGACAAGTGAAACTAGCACACACGTAAACAACAATTTGACACCAGTTCTTACAGAAATACAGTTAACAACCATGTGTGATAATTAACATTGCCCTGTGAATTTTAATCTAGAAAACAAGAACAGTTTTACAGAGATCTATTTCTATGATGTTTCTAATAGAAGAATTTTATTAAGAGAGAATCATGAAGCATAAGACATCATCACAGATAAATAACTGCTGAAATCAGAGAGCTTGCTGATTCTCTTTATAAATCAACTAAGGAATTCATCTAAAAATGTCCATGGAAGAACAGGACAAAGCCATGGAAAATACTTCTACGCAGGGATGATAATGGGCAACCACAAGTCAGGTTTCTCTATATTCATACCCTACCCATTACTCACCGAGTAAAAAATTTAGACATACCATATACATCGAGTTTTGGGTATCTATATGAGTATCCATTATCCGACTATTATTTATTAGTTTTAAAAAATAAAATAGTAATATATATTTGAAGTGTGTGTATTAAATGATAAAATAAATTATAAATGTTATACATATATGTGTATTGTGTCAATATTAAAATATGTAACACACACACATATATACACACACAATACCCTATCCATTACCTATTGGGTAAGGCAACTACCCAAAAAAAACCACCAATTTGAGCCGGTTTGGAATGGTATCCATCAGGTTCAGATTAAATTGTCATCTCTAATTCTATACAGAGTGAGACTTGAAAAATTCTACATTTAAAATTCAACAAATCACAATTAAGAATGCACACTTTCAAAGAATCTTGCCTCCCTTCATCCTAAAAAAATTAATAAATTTAATTCAAGTTGTTAGTACAAAGTCAACGCTCTCTAAACTACGAAAATAAACCATTCCATTCACTTGTGACAGCAATGCAAGAAAAGGGGTCCCAAAGCTCCATTACTATTAAAATGCAAGGTACACGAATCTAGATTTTGAGGACAACACCCATCTTAGATCTCTAGACTTGTTATAAATCATCAATGTTGACCTTACGAAGGGTTGGTTACAAAACAAAAGCCCAAACCATAGAGAGTAACCTTATCCTTCCGAAATAATTCGGTAAATTTGAGAAGAGATAGAGTTGTTTGCTTCTGCAAATGAATAGGCCATCTTGCTAGAATAACATATTTTCTTTGGTTTCACAGTGTCATACAACAATATTCTGTATTCTATGATGGGATACAGCAATTTTGTATTTTTACAATTTTCTTCACAAATGTAAATGGGTCACAATGTCCAAAGCCTCCTTCCATGTTCTAATTGTCTACTTGTTAAGAATATGATTTGCAAGTTAGTTCTTAATACCAATTGAAATTAGAAAACGTGGTTCTGATACTGCATCATGCCAAGTTCTAACATTTTCAACTATCAATCCCAACACCAACCTTGATAAATATGACAAGCACTTGTTCATAGAAAAGTAACCCAATGAAAGAAAAGAGGACGTTTATGATAAGCCATATGACAGGGAGCTTAGTAGTGATTACTTTCCTACAAGGATTAGGATTAGGGATTCCAAAATATGACTAGGTTGATATAAAATATAGAGTACCATTATAAAATGTGACTAGTCAAATAGGAATTTTTATGTTTCTTTTTTATCACTCAAAGTTTAATTAGGATTAGTAATAGCTCAGGCTTGTAAATATGCTTGTAGCATTTAAAATTACAGCATTGAATACAGTGCAGCCTTTTCTTAACATGTGAGAAGTGTGATGCTCTCAATTAAGGAGAGGCTCCTTGAATCTATTAGTGTGAGCCTGTGAGGCTAGTAGTCCTCAATCATTTCACCTTCTATTTTGTTTGAGTTGTTTTCATTTTATCTTCAAAACATCAATCATACTCATCACATCAATAGCAGTCCTCAAATAGATAGTACAACCGTGACAAAAAGAAATCCTAACCCTTGAAAATAACAAAATCCCAATAGTTCAAATACAATAAATAAATAGTGTATAACTAAATCAGAAACAGAAAGAGCCTTATTCAAAGAAACCTGCCATGGTAATGCACAACAGTAAACTATCAGATTTTCAGATACTACTTTGGCTTTGCTCCTACATCACCATGTCATGGTTGATTATATAGTGATGATCAAGTGACAGGCACCTTAAAAAACTGATCATGACAAAACATTCTTCATATCAAACCTGACTTTCTCCCACAAGCGATTAATCACCATAATTATACAAGGACTGCTCTGATGTTTGGGCCCAAAACCACCATTTTGAATGCTCTTGAGTAAATAAGTATTGATTTCTACAAATCACTAACTAAACAGAGAAGGAAGAGAGAATTGGCAGAGTACAGTATGCACTTCACCTAATTATTTTTTATTGTGGTCACAACCTAAATGCTAGAAAAGACCTTTAGACTGAGTATTGAATGACAAGAAGGCATTCAAAATAAATACCTAAGCAACATGTGTCTAATGATTGAAAAGAGAAACTAAAAATCAATAAAAGAGAAAACAAAAGGCAGCTAAGCTATATTTAGATAGCACAATGACCATAACAGCTCATTTTACATATCAATAAACACATCAATCATAAACCTTATTAACATAACCGCATAACAAGAAAATATTCATGGCAAAAACAAAACAAAAAATAAATGAAAGTTACAAGTAAATGATTCTTTATACCTTTGGCTGGTATTGTGCAACGGAGTCATCCACTTGTACTGGAACTGAGAAAGGAACCTGGAAAGGCACGTAATTGCCAGCAGCAGCAGCCACTTCCACAGGAGCTTTCATCTCCGGTGTGGTAGTAAAATAATCGGAAGCCATGATCTTGTTGAGCCTCTCCCTCAATTCAGCATCTGAAAGACAATAATAATAAAAAAAACTCAATACCCCATAATACACAAACAAAAATTACAAGTAAACAACAATTAAAAAAAAAACAAGATATATTACAGACAGGAAACATTAGTGGTGGAATCAATAGGTTGGTCTGAATTAGCCAGCCACAACTTCGCGTGCTCCATACAACGCTGCAAAGCATTCTTATGAGATAAGCTAGTATTGCCGGGACGCGAAATCAATAAACCACCCAACATAGATATCATATCCAAATCCCTCTCGCCAAGCAGATCCGTGGCATCATCGGTGACATAATCATAAGTCAAGCAACAACCTCTTTCATGTGTCCGAGTCAACATGGTGGCAGTGAAATCGTTCTGTGACTTGACATCAAACAACGACCCAAAATACAACAAGTGCAACAGATCCTCCAACATTTCATCACTTGCTTCCGGAACAACTGTGCTGTCAGATTTAGGGTTGAGTCGATGAGCAGCGAGCTCAATTTCTTCCGACACAGCGATGGAGAGAGGCTGGCGGAGCTTCTCGAGCTCGTCAATTGCGGCGGAAACAGAGGGTTTAGAACGGAGGAAGTCCTCTTGTTCTTTGTTGATAGGCTTGCCTTGAGCGATGGACTCTTCCATCTGGAGGATTCGGTTGTGTTTCTTCTTGAGAGCGCGAAGGCGTTTGGTGATTAGGCTGAGGACGGGTCCGTCCGCCATTTCTGAGGTAGGTGTGGCCGCCATTTGCTTATGGATGAAAGGGGAGGGGGTGGGTTTTTAATTTTTTTTGTTTGTGATCGGAAAGCACCTCCAAATGGCGGTGGTGATGTTGGTGGTGGTTTTGGTTTTGGTTTCTGTGGAGGTTTTAGAGAGGAGTGGAGGTGGGAACAGGAAGCGGCGGAATGGGATTTTAGGGAGAGATAAGAGTATGCCTGTTGGGTTTTAGAGGATGAGTGTGGGCTAAATGTGGAAGATTGCAAAAGTCCTTTTGGATTTTTTTTCTTTTCCTTTTGCTTTTTAATGTAAATAGGAAATGCAATTTCTCTGTGCACTACTGGTCGGGTTGGTGTTTAAAGGAGCGTTGGTTACTGTGATAATGCTGTGTAAAATATTTTTTAATTAATAAATATATTATTTTTTTTTATTTTTTCTATTAATATATCAAAATTATTTAAAAAATGAAAAACACATAAATTTAATATTTTTCAGATGAAAAATCCTTTTAAAAGATAACAATTATATTTCTAAATGAATAAATTTAAAAATACATGTGTTTGATTTAAATTATTATTAAATAATTTTTTGCATTTAAAATAAATGAAAATCAAGTCCTCTTAATAAAAAGTAGATTATTTTAGTTTTTATAAATATAATATTTGAAACACAATTATATATAGGGTGTAACATAAAAATTTAAAGTTGTTTGGCTAACCAATATTTTATTCTTTGTGGTTGGACAAAAAACATAAACTATCAAATGCCAAGCAGTTTAACCAAGCAGTCTTTAAACATAGTTGTGAGATCCAATCTTATTCGAAAAAAACATTGTGTCTTTGAGTTATTTGATCAATTCATAAGTTATTAGATAAATTTAATTTGATTATTTTTATTAAAATTATGTTATTTTTTTAAAAAAAAAAATAGCACTGATTTGATTATATTTGAACTGAGTTTGCTTGAATCAACTAAGTTTGGCTAGGTTAATGTTTATTTCAATTTAAATTGAAACATAATTCAAGCTTTGAGGCATGAGTTTCTTGAGTTAAATCCCTAAGCCAAGCTAGTTCTAATCATTATAATGATTTTAAATATAATTTTAAAACTCTACACAAAAATTAATTTAGGTTCCACCAAGGTATTTTAGGTTGCGTAAATAAGCATTTTGTATGCTTGAAGGACCGTTATTTAAGTGTTTAGTTTCAATACAAGAGAGAGACAGTTATCTATATAACATTGCAAACAAATAAGTGTTTTCAAGATATACTTATAACGTTACAAACAAAGATTTACTATGTCTTTCTTATCATTGATGAGAAATTCTATAACATGACAATAAATAATTCAATCAAATTTAAATCTTTTAAATTTTAATGTTTTATGACTTTCCATATTTACAAACATTTTGCATTTTCAGATCGATTTTTTTTATGTTTCTTGACATTATGAATTTTTAGATAAAAGAAACTTTTCTTTCACCTTCTTTTCTTGGCTTTATCCATCAATCAATATTATCCTCACTATCTCGGTCAAAATACTTGAAATTTAGGTTAGAAAATGGCATATGTTGCAAGAACTCATGAGATTCATATAGTTCAAACCGATAAGTTAAAATGAAAACAAGGTTAGGAATAAATAAAGTGACGAGTAATAAAATTTAAAATACTTAGGAATAAGGTTTGAAGTGACGGATAATCAGTTAATTTTTTAATTCAAGTAATCCGATCTATAATCTTTAGCCAAGGTATCTGGTAACTTGAAATGAAAAGCCCCGGTTATTGGTAGTAGGTGGTACTTGGTATGTCAGGGTGACTAATAACTGGTACTATAAAAGATCCTATTTGATGGATGTGAAGACTCTCTAATGCTTAAGTCAATAATTTTGTAGAGAGAAAAGGTACAATGATATTTCAGAGAGATGGACTTTGAATATATATATATATATATATATATGATAAAAGTATTAAGAATGAAAAGATTGTGAACCTTGAGTTTGAAGGATTCGTGGTGTATTTATATCTCATAAGTTTTGTCATTTTGTGAAGATAAAATGATGAAGTGTAATTTCACCCTTATGATATTTTGAGATGTATTCTATTCAAAATAATATATATTAGATCAGTATAAAATATCGAGAGAGCCACGTGGAGTCCTGAAAAAATTCTCAAGAGAGTCTTAGGCCCGAGCAAGGTGCCCGAGCCCATTAAAGGTGAAAAATAGGTCCAGGTATGCTGCCCGAACCCAAACATGTTGGGCTCGGGTGTGACGACTTGAGCCCACAGGGGCGCTAGGGTACATGTCTGGCCCTAGCTAGGTGTACGCCCTGCATGAGAAGATGGGCATACACTCAGTACATAGGCGTACGCCTACTAGGTGCATGGCTCTAGATCCTTACCCAAACCCATGCTTCTTGGGTGTTTTTTGGGCTTTTAACCTTTTTATAAAGAGTTTATTGAGCCCATTTTATTTGAACTTATTAGTAACCCTCCAAGTCTTTATGATATTAATCTAAAAAGACTTGTAAAAATACCTGATTACCGTGACGAGTTCGTTGAATTTTCTTTGTATGAGAAGAGTAGTGGAAACCCCAGGTTTATTAAATGGAGAACCCATGTATGGAGGCGCGCATCATGTTAAAGAAATTTCTAAATATATAGAGGGGAATCATGGAGGAACCCATACTTAAAAAAATTCATAGAAGAGTGAGGTGAGATATAAATGACTCCATATTAGAAAAAATTTCCAAGAGGTCAAGGGAAACTTATGGAGAAGAAACTCATATTTAGAAAATTTTTTAAGTGGTTGGTGGAAACTCATGAAGGGTGGGTGACCCATGATGACGCCTATACTTAGAAAAACTTCTAAAGGGCGGAGGGGATGAATCCGTGGAGGGTGGTTTTATTGCATCAAGGAGACTAAGTTCATCCCTTGAAGAATGGTCGCACTAGAGTGTAGGAGGTCTATGAACCTCCTTAAAATGGCATGAGGCATGAGAACCCTCAATTAGAGAAAGATCTCACCAAAGAGTGGGAGGTCTATAACCTCCCTAGTAATGGCATAAGGCTTGAGATCCCTAAATTAGATAAAAATCTTAATGAAGAGCATGAGGTTTGTAGCCTTCCTAGTGATGGCATGGGGGCTTGTGAGCCTCCCTCGCTAAAGAGTATGCTATTTGAATTCATTAGCATTGTCATGGGGGTGTGAGAGCTTAACTAAAGAGTCATGTCAATCCGAGTTTGCATTGAAGGGGAGGGAGATCCAAGATCAATCCCTAGCTAATTAGTGAGAGGCATTTTGGCATCATTTGGAGAACGTGTTAGTCTGAGACTGCACTAGAGAATATGAGATTCAAGATCAACCCCTGTTAAATTGGTGAGTGGTTATTGGGCAACACCTAGAGAATGTGTTAGTCTGAGACTGCACTAGATAATAGGAGGGATTCGAGACCAACACCTAATGAATTGGTGAGAGCTTTTTAAGCATCACCCAGAGAATGATGTTATTGCAATAAGGAAATTTATAAATAGAAAATGAATGTCAGAGATATATTGTTTTTATTTCAAAAATAAACTTACATTCTTATTAATGATTATGTATCATAGGATGATTTGAGTGATATGTATGGGAGTTTATTGGAAAAAACATGTATTGAAGGTGACACTAAAATGTTTGCTTTGACTGCCCTAAAAACTTTGAATGAGTGATCCTCATGATACACCAAGTAACCATTGGTTGATCCCTCATAGTTCTCCCTCAAGCTTTCATTACTATTATGAGAGTCGTTTTATTTGGAAGGCCCTTCATGGTAGTTGTTTTTTTTTTTGTAAAAACAAGGAGACCCATGTCATAAGAAACTAACCTTATCCACTCATATATGATTTTCTATTACTTGTTTCACCTTGAGAAAACTTTTGTCTTGTAAGGCATACAATTTTCTCTAGAAGACATGTTCTCTTACCCTTCTTATCAAAACCTCTATAGCTCAAGCAATTTTTTCACCTTGAGTATCTCCTTATTAAACCTCTTCAAATATGACTGTGTAAACTCGCTTTCTTATTGGATAACACCAAATAATTATGTGAAGCTTTTCTTGACGGGTTTGTTGATGTTGAAGCGTGCCACTAGCTTAGCATAGAGGTCACTAAAATCATCAATGGATATTGGCTTCAAATTATTATATCATACACGTGTAAACCCGAGAAGGTTGTAGGGAGGATTTTGTGCATTGAGTCACTGTCTTAGATGATCGATTCTACGCTACCATGTATATTATATACATGCTCCCTCAAGTCGGTTAGGCTATCATAGTTGCAGAGACTTATTTTTATAGAAATATAATCCTTAAGGAGTTGGGTGTTCAATACTCATTTAGATATGGGAGAACCCCTCCGCTAATAGGGGGTTGTAGTCATTCTTCGAGGTATGCTCATGTACAGACCTTTTCTTAATCCTTTATCTGTTAGGCTCTTGAAAGCCTAGGGAGTTTAGCATGGAATGATGATTATGGTAACTGTTATCGATATCATAAAAGATAAAGGGAGGATGTTTGAAGTACCGACTATGTATATAGTTATCGAAATATCATGAGTGACCTCTTGAGAGACTCTCAAGATTGTCATTATGTTTTGTTTATTTTGGGTAATGTAATGGTCTACAGGTGCCTAGTACGACTGGTGGCTATAACACTAAGACGTTTTGTGTTGTTGAGGGTGTCAAGACTTATTAGAGTAATAAAGTCTAATTTTGCTCTTGGGTTGTCAATATGGCCCGAGTGAGGAGTTGCACCTGACTGGTAAGATAATGAAGGTCCGGTTTGGTAGAAGTGTTTGTGGTAATAAGTAGATTTGTCTTGTGTCCTAACTTAGATGTGTCTTGGTTGTGTGTCATGGAATGACCTGGATATGTCAAAAAAAATTAGAAATTGATGCCTTTTTATTAGTTACCTATAAATGATGTCAATTGACGAGTCTTAAAATCCAAAAGGTTTAGGAATAAGGTTTGGTGTGATGGATAATTAATTAATATTTTAATTTAAGCAGTCTGATCCATTATTCCTAACCAAATTGTCTGTAGCTTAAAATGAAAAGCCTAAATAACTGGTAGTAGTTAGCAGGTAATGTCTTGTAAGCCAAGGTGACTAATAGTTGGTACCTGCAAAGGATCCCTTTTCATAGATGTAGGGACTCTTCGATACTCAGGTCAATAATTTTGTAGAGAAAAAGGTGTAATAATATTTGAAAGAGATGGACTTTAAAAATATATATTTTATAAGTGTTAAGTATGAAAAGATTGTGAACATTAAGTTTGAAGGATTCGTGATGTATTTATAACCTATAAGTTTTGAAGTGTAATTTCACTCTTATAATATTTTGAGATGTATTTTATTTAAAATAATACGTATTAGATCAATATAAAATACTGAAAGACTCATATGGATTCCTGAAAAAATTCTCAAGAGAGTGTTGGGCTCGAGCCCATTAAAGGTGGAAAATGGGTCTAGATGTGCTGTTTGGATCCAAACATGTTGGGTTCAAGTGTGACGGCTCGAGCCTACGGGGGATGCTAGGGTGCATGCCCAGCCTTAACTGAGAATATGTCCTGCATAAGAAGTTGGGTATACACCTAATGCATAAGGAAGCCTATACTGGGTGTTTAGCTATGGATCCATGCCTAAGCCCATGCTTCGTGGGTGTTTTTTGAGCTTTTTACCCCTTTTTGATGGGTTTCTTGATCCCATTTTATTTGAACTCAATAGTAGCCCTTCAAGTATTTATGGCATTTATCCATAAAGATTTGTAAAAATACTAGGTTACCATGACGAGTTCGTCGAATTTTCTTCATATGAGAATAGGGGTGAAGACTTGACGTTTATTAAATGGAGAACCTATGTATAAAGGTGTGCACCATATTTAAAGAAATTTCCAAGTATGTAAATGAGAATTATAGAGGAACCCGTATTTAGAAAAATTCATAGTAGAGAGAGGTGAGATATAAATGACTCCATACTTAGAAAATTTTTCTTAGAGGTTATGAGAAACTTATGGAGAAGAAACCTATACTTAAAATTTTTTTAAGTGGTTGGTGGAAACCCATGAAGGGTGAACCTATACTTAAAAAATATTCTAAAAAGTTGAGAAAAACTCAAGAAGGATGAGCCTATACCTTAGAAAAATTTCTAATAGCTCAGGGGGAACTTAAGAAGGGTGACTTATAGTGACGCCCATACTTAGAAAAATATCTAAAGAGTGAAGAGGATGGATCCATGAATGGTGGTTCTATTGCATAAAGGTGACCAATTCTATCCCTTAAATAGTGATTACATTGGAGCGTGAGACGTATGTTTTTATCTTATAAGGATAAAAACCTAACCATTATAGAGTAAACAATTATGAAAAATACATATACAAAATTTAAACAAAATGATTATTATGGTGTTTATGAAATTGTAGTCAAATCCTAATGGATAATCACAAACTTGTTGTGATATCCATTAATTAATTTTTATATTTTTATTAAATATGCATGAAAATTTTAGAATTTGGTTGTGTCATAATCCAATTTTGGATCCCCAAAATTGTTTTATAAATATATACCTTTTATTATTTTATTTTTTGATTTTTATTTAAAAAAAATTCAGGACACAAGAAAACAAGCCTTAAACTGCAGAAGATTAAGAAGCTAGAAGAATGACTAGATTGAGACATTTTGACAAGATAGGCTGAAGAAAGACTTGATTTGAGACAAAGTTTAAGGTTGAAATCCAATTTGACCAAAATTAGAAGAATTAGTTAAGTTTAAGAACTTAATTAAACTTTGAATAGGTTAAATTGACTTAATTAAGGAGTTAATTGAAGCAAAATTAGGTTTAAAAGTCAATTTGGCCAAATTTAGTAGAATTAATGGAGCTCAAGCATTGAATTAAACTTCTAACAGGTTTTATGGATTCAATCAAGGATTTAATTGATGGAAAATTAAGTTTTAAGGCCAGATGCGGGTCAATTCACAAAGATTGAAAGAATACAAACTTAATTGAAACATTGAGGAATCAAATTGGTGCATTCAGGGGTTCAATTGAAAAAAATTAAAGTTTAAAGGTTGTTGGAGGGTAAAATTGAAGATTTTCATGACTAAGGACCAACTTGTAAAAAACACGTAACTTCAAGGACTAAAATTGATCAAAACATGGGCCAATTTGAAAGAAATTGAAAGTGCAGCGATCAAATTGAAAACCAAGGATCAATTTAAAAAAAACTCTTGAATCAGAGGAGGCAATTTGAAATTTTCTAGGGTATGATTGCATAGATTAAGAAGTTTAAAAGCCAATCGAGAGCACTAGTGATGAAATTGAAACAAGTATCAAATTGAAGATTATCCAAAATCCCAATTAAGAAACCCTAATTTCTAGGGTTTAAACAGATGATATGTTGTTTGTCTTCATTCCGAATCGGGAGAGCTGATTGAGTTGTCACCTTCAGGCGACTGAACATAGCAACTCCAACCACCTTCTAGGCTCCAATCACCACTGATCGATAAGGAAGTTTCCCCTTTTCATGGTGGTGCCACCCTTTTTTGATGTTTGTACCTCATCTGTCACGTGGAAGTCCTCAACTTCTTATTCGAAGTTAACTTTAATTGATTTAGAAAAATTTACAGTTTTTCATCCAACTTTAAATCAATGGAAAAGGAGCTACAAGTTTTTAAATGGTGTGTGGTTTGATTCTAGTTGAAGAAAAACATCCCTTTTATAATGTCCATGCCTTATTTTGTTCCAATAACCTCTCATCTGCCACACTTAAATTGAAGAAAAGGCATCTACAATCAGCTAATTTAGGACCAACATTAGCTTTTTTTCCCTAATTTTTTCTAGAAGCTTCCAAAGGTTGTTAGAAAACTAGAGATAGGGAAAATTGAAAGAAAAGAGGTGAAAATGCAACCCCTAACAGAATGGAAAGAAAAATCTCTATATGCTAGTTTTAGAATACCACCAATGATAAAAGATGGTTTTGTAACCTCCTACCCTTGAAAGGCTATAAAATAGAAGAGAAATGACAGGGAAGAGGACTGCAAGGGGGAGACTTGAAAAAAAGCACAAAAAAGAAAAGAAAAGTTAGATAACAATCTTTAGAGCTTTTAGAATAGAAAGAAATAGGGGGAAAAAGGACGTGGCAAGAAAAAAAAAGAGATTCTTGGTCATTTAGAACTCAAACAAAAGTTAGAAATCTAGTGGAAATCAACAAGGAATCAAGAGAAAATTCATTACGCTCATTGATTATGTAAGTCTTAAACCTTTGATGAAAGGGTGGAGCTCAATAAGCACACCCCCTCCCCTCCTTTTTAATCGATGTTGTAGACTGTTATTTGGTGGCTTATGTTTATTTTTCTAGTTTTAACAATTTAATGTGTAAGTTTAAATGTGTCTTTGCTATTTCTTGGATCAATGAGTTTATATATGTTCCTGTTCGAATGATGTTTGTTTTGTTGTGTCATAAGTATTATCTTGATGATAAAGAGTTGGTTTAGATGCTGGGTTATAAAGATTTGATGTTATTTTGATTATTTTTGTATGGTTGTTAAGTTATTTTTGTAGGTTTTTTTATGTTTGCTTTTCTTGTTGTTTAGGTATTTTTTGGGCTATAAATATCATAAATTTATGCCTTTGTAGCTATAAATGTATGATGGATTAATGTTTTTAGCTTGTTAGATTTCTAGAAATTTTTTTTCAGGAGGTTTGAGCATGACACTATTACATTTGATTTTTGAGTTTTAAGGTTGTTTAAAGCATGTTCTTGTCTCCTGAGTTTTGCTTGTGTCTTGTGTAATGTTAGAATGTTTGGTTTGAATCCAAAATTATATAAATGAACTTGTTGTTTTGTCTTGTTAGTTTTGAAATTTGGACTTTATATATGATGAATAATGATTTGATGTTGTTTATTGTTCATTTTGATTCAAACATGTTTAGTTTTGATAATGTGGTGGGTTATGACTGAAAACAGTATGATTTAGAGGTCAAAATGCATGTTTCTAAGTTTGGGCAGTGGTTTAAGCTATTTGGGCATTTTGGGTTATGTTCTTCATATTCTTCTTGAGAACGTAGTTGTGTCTTGGTATTTTGGACTTGATATGTTTTGTTTCTTGGCACGAACATGCTATTTGGTCATCTTTAGGAAATAATCTAGGGCCAAAATGCATCAATAACATTTATTCATGTATTTTAATTCTAGGGTTTTGTTTTTTTCACCGAACACTTTTTGACAAAATCATGCTGATTTAATGATTATCGAAGCAAATGGACCCTTGATTATTGTTCTATAAATGATTGCCAACAAAACCATGTCTTTTATTGCTTAGGATTTGATCTATTTCATGCTTTGTTTTTTGGTTCATGAAGAAGATTCATCGTGTTCTTTGTTTGTTTGTGTATTTGATCCATTTTTCTATGAATTTTTTATGTTTTGTGTTTTTTTTACTTTAATTTTGTTTTGGTTTAAACCTTTATTTTTGGTTAGTTTTTTGGTTCAAATCTTTTATGGTTTAGTTGAACCAATGCTTCGGGTTAACCTGGACAGGTGAACTTCGAGTCAGTTGGTGATTTTTTTTTAGCCGACCATTTTTCTTGTTGATGAATTTTTTGCCTAAGGGTTTTTTTTTTTGCAAACATACCCTTAGACTTACTTTGATAATTTTATTTTTTAAATAAAAGAGTTTTGTCAAACAGACCCCCAAATAACTTCATAAAACTGTAAGAAATTTCAAGGACCATTTTCAATTTATTTTTCTAGTCCCGATATTAAAATACCTACTTTTTTTTGGGCCTTTTTATTTAATATAGAGATAGTAAACTTATATTGTAAGGTACTGAACCGATATTAAAATACCTACTTTTCATCAAAAAATTCCAAAAAAAATCAAAATTTCTTATTTAAAAATAAATACCAAAAAATATGCATTTTATTTGTGTGCATAGGCCAAATATATCAAGGATACAATCATATTTGCATAAAATAATAAATAGTATGTGGCATGATTTTGCATTGTTCAAATAAAAAAAATAGATTTTTATTTTGCATGTTTTTTTTATTGAATAACTAGTTTAATAAAGTTATGAGAATTTGATCTACATTTTAAAAAATACAAAAAAAATATTTTTGTTTCATTTGACATATGAAATTACGATCTTATACGTAAAACATATTCTCGATATTAATATAGTTTTCTGTCCTTTTTAAGTATAGACTTTAAAATGGCTAGGTTTAAACTTGATAATATAAAGATCTCGTTACTAAGAAGAACTTTTCTTAAAATTTAGACAGACCAATGGTTAGAAAACATAACAACCTTAGTTTTTTTTAGATAAATACCAATGCAACTTACCTTAGGTAAGGTGTTTTCGGGGTGACACATCCCTCCTATTCACAACCTGGTACTTAACCCAGACTCTAACAGATCAATATGTTTTCTAGTTATCATAATATTAGGTGACGACTTTCAATCATTTGGTTTCATTGATAATGGACATGAATTCCTTATTCTTTCCACCCACACTATTTTCACGTTAATCTCACTTCAAGAGAACGATCACCGTGACGCCACACACATGCAACAGGTCGTATGCACACATCTAAAATCATATATTTTTTTATTTTTTAAAATAAGAGATTTGTTTTATTTTTTGTATTTTTTTAATTTTTAAGAAAAATTGGTAATTTTAATACCGGGTCAGTATCTTTAATTTAAAGTCTACAACCCAAATATTAAATGAAAATGGTTGAAAACATGAGAGGGACCCACAAATAATTTTAAAATAATCCTGGGATATTTTCAAAAAATTTAGAAATGATTTGAGGAATTGTTTGGTAAAAGCATAAAAAATGAGAAAATAAATATTGTTGGAAAATCAATATGGTGTGTTTGTCAAACATGCCCTTAACTAAATTTAGAGGCTTGAAAAAGGTCTTAAGGTCGTGTTTGGAAAACACACCTTAAGAACAAAATATTGCAATTTCCTTTTGATGAAAATTAAACATGCCAAACACTGTCGTATTGAAAATGTACTCATCCTAGCCACGCATGCTGGCTTTCTGGCCTATATACCCGAGCCCAGAAACACGATCCAAAATCATAAAAGAAAGAATATAAATCAAAGAGAAAAAAAAAAGCATTAGAACTCTGCCAAGAACATGATGAAAAATATCAAAAACATGGATTAAAAACCAAACTAGTTTACGTCAAATTAAAGGAATAAAAATATGTAAAAGCAGTGTGTAATCAAAATTCTAGGGTTGGATCATCATAATAAACACCTTATCATTACAATTAATTGATTTTTATGAAAAATGCAAAAACAAAGAACCAAAGATCAAAGTCATGATGTCATTGTTTTTAAACCATTATGATCATAAATTAATGATCAACAAGTATTCACACATATGTAAAAACCATCAATCGACCAAAAAGACATAGAAATTAATGACCTAGGCAAAGTTCAACAGATGAATGCCAACCCAAAAACCTATAAATGCTTAACAAAGCTTAAACCTAAAAAAATATAAGTAGCCTAGAAAGCAGCCTAAACCTAACAACCAAAGCTTAAGCATGCTCGACAGAACTTGCTTGAACCGGCGAAACAACAAGAAACAAAGAATTAAGGGCAAAATAGTAAGCAATATCAAATAATGACAGCAAGCAAAAAAAAAAATTCTCTTATGCAATAGCATTGTTCCATTGATTAAATTCATTGTCTTGAAGCTCAAATAACATGCTTACAATTTTAACAAGCTAACCTTAAACAACCTAAACCACAAGAAATTCAATATATAACATATATTGCCATGACTTTAAAAATTGATTTACTAAACATTTAGACATATAAGACAACATTATGTATTATCAAATGCCATTCTATTATGATATTCTAACACATAAAAAAATAGCAATTAAACAAAACTTGAGCATATACAAGTTATATTCAAATAATGCTTAAACATTTCAAAACAAAAATCATGGCTTTTAAACTTACAAAAGACTTCAAAAGTTACATACCAAACATTATGAGTAACAATTTAAAAGGGGAGGGGGTGTGCTCATTGAGCTCCACCACCTTATCAAAGTTTGAAAGTTTAACTTGAAAAGAGTGTCATTCCCTTGAATCATGGGGGCGCGATGTTGTCGTGACCATTCCCGAGTGGGGGTCTAGAAAGTATTTTTGGTTGTGTCGCACCCGACATCGTGACGACCTTAAAAAATATTCAATGAAAAGAATAAATTTCTGGCATCTTGTTCTTTGATGGGAAATGTCTTGTTTAAAGAGTCGCCACTAATATTATGGTCACTAGGAACCTTAACTGGTATATAGACATTCTATGGTACGAGACTGGTTATGTAAAATGAAAGATATTATCACTTTTTAAGAGTCCTACCTGAGGTAGACTGCATTTGTGGTTTTGACTTAAATTGCTAAAAGTTTTTTGGTTTTATTTTTTATGGTCTGCTTAGAATATTCCCAACTCTGGCATTAGTAAATATTTACTTATGAATATTTTCAACTTTGACGTTGGTAAATATTACGTAACACAAACAATATGATATTCCTGACTATGTCTCTAGTGAATAAATCCATAAAATTCAGATTAAAAGAAAACTATTTTTTAAAACATTTTAGGGCTAAATCTAGCTCAGCCTGTAAAAGTTGGGCTAGACTTAGTGGCCCAGCCAGGCGCTAGCTGAAACCATTGACTCGGCCGGGCAGCAAACATGCATGAACTGATTGACGAGTGCATCCACGAACCAATGAATTATATGTTGGTTGAACAGTAGGTAGTGAATAAATTTTGCATAAGTACAGTACCTATGTAACTATAACTGCGAAGGAGAGGGAAATGAAGAACTTACCTGTGTAGAGAGGCAAAGTCGAATATGGTAATGAAACATTCACGCACACTTGTTAGTCTTTTGTTGTTGTGGTTTGAAAAAAGTTGTTTTATAAAAGTTCTTTTGGTTGAGGTTGGTTTGGTATTTATATATGTTTGATTAAAAAGTGTGGTTGAAATTGAGGTTGAATAAAAAATAGTTTAATGTATGTGTTTGGTTAAACATGCTTTTCAAATTGAGGTTATAAAATAACTAAAAAAGATATATATTAATATTGATGATTTTTAATTTAAACATTGTAGATTTAACTACCACTATTACATCATTAAATAAATAATATTTTATATCAAATATTTTTAATTGTTCCATTAACTTATTTACAATTTCATCACGTATAAAATTCATCCGATAAGGACTACAGTTTTCATGGTGTTTTAAGCGTGCAACAAAATTAGGTGAAATATCATCAGAAACAAAATTGGAATTGCGATCAAATTCTACAAATGCTACATCATCGTGCGATCTCCTTCCAATTTATGTAGTGTTATTGAATAATATTAAATACTAGTTTTTGAGTAAAAAACTAAAAAAATAAATTTTTTTTTCAAGTTGGACGTTGTTCAATGAATAGTGGAGTCACTGTTCACGTCAACAGTGACCCGTGAATTAATTCACCTGGCACTGTTCACGTGAACAGTGCCAAGTGAATTAATCCACTTAGCAGTGTTCAGATTATGATGATTGCCAAAGAAATATAAAAAACTCCTACTTGAGCTAAAGGAAGGAAGCAGACAACAAATTGGGTGGGCCCTTAAGTTTTTTCTTTCTCTTGGCAACAAGCGGGCAAAAGTGAAAAGCAGCAATTTTTTGCTTCACCAAAACCGGCGGTACAAACTCAATTTTTAGTTGAATCCATCTCCAAAATCTGTGTTCGAAATGTTTACCAAACGCTTATAAATAGTGGTTGGAACAAAACATAGTTCCAACCACAATACCAAACGGTACCTAAGATGGACGAAAACGTGAGGTTATTGGTCGCCAATGCTCCTTTCTTCACTTCTGCCTCTGTTTTTGGTTTCTCTCCAGTCGTTCTTCTCACTAGTTCCTTTGTGTTTTTTGTTCTCTCTCCTCTATTTTTGGTTGATTCCTTTGTTCGTTCTTTCTGTCTTTTGCTTCCCTCGTTTGCGTTTCTCTTTCCCTATGGCCTTTCAGTTTGTCTTCCTGTTCTGGATCTCTTTTTCGTCTCCCATGTTTTTTTACCCGTCTGCTGTCTTTCTGTAGTTTTCTCCAATTTTTTCTCCTATCTTATTTGTCCTTCCCATGTGAGGCCTTTCTTTGGCTTTTATAAAGCCAAAGAAGGCCGTGTGTTCATGCCTTCAGATATAAAGCACGTTCCGTGAGGGATCATGGGCATGATGGTCCATGATTTGCTGGTTGTGTTTCATGTTGATCCGGTCTTCAGGATAAGGAGATGATGAACAGTGTGTGTTGAAAACGACATCGATTTCAACCAAAATAACTATTTTCAATTTGGCCCTTGAACTTTTGATATTTAACAATGGGGTCCTTGATTTCATTAATTAAACAATTCCAAGTTCAATTAAGTTTCCAAACTTTAATTCTTCCAATTTTTGACCAAATTGACTCCCAAATTTATAATTCAATCCTTATTAGTCCTCAAACTTTCAATTTGTGTTGTCTCAGCCCAATCTTCAATTCATTCATTTTTTATTTCTTTTTTTTTTGAAAAATTCAAAAAATAGATTATGATAAGTTGGTTAGAGAGTCACCACCTAATATTACAGCTAATTGGAACCCCAACTAGATTTTTCCAGAGATTCTAAGCAAGGTGTTGATTGTGTAAAAGGAAGATATTAATACTCATAGTAAGCTTTATTTGAGGTAAGGTGCATCGTTTTTTATTGTTTGCTATGGTATCATGATGTCTATTTCTACTAGCATACTATAATGGGTTTGCTACGATGAATAACTCTAATTTTTCTAGGTCAAGAACTCGGTCTAAAAAGGTGAAATGTCCTCAAATTGAGGTTTTTCGGGGTAAAATTAAAATTTTTGCTACCATGTCATTCCAAATAATACTTCAGATATACATTTTTTTATGGATTTTATCCTTATATTAAAAGTGACTGAGTTGTATTTTTTATAATAATATTTTAGATATTAACTCCTTTTAGGTTTTTTATCATTTTATTAAAAGTGAATAATATTTTATTGAAAAAAATAATTTTTTAATTATATGCCAAAATCCTCTGGAATTTTACAAACTTATTGTAAAATCTATGCATTTTTTTAAAAAAAAACATGCAAAAATATTTTAAATTTTCTTTGAAAAAAATGCTCAAATAACTTTATGATTTTTTTGGTCATATGCAAGAAAAAAAGAATATTTTTTTAATATTTTGTTAGGCTTTGTTTGGCAAAAACTCATTTTTAATAAGTGTTTGTCAAACACACCTTTAAACCAAAAGACCTTTTAACAAAAATATGGCAAACCAAACAGGGTATTAAAACCCTTTGGCCTAGATTTTTTTTTTGAACGAGTCAACCCGACCAAGTTGACCTGGAATTTTTTGTTTGACCATAAACCGACCCAAAAATATTGGTTTAACCTGAAAACAATCAAAAAACAAAACCAAAGTAAAAAAATAGAGTAAACACCTAAAAAACATAAAAACTCAAAAATTCTTGAACAAAATGGATCAAAAACTACAAAAAATGAAGAACATCAAGAAGACTTGGTGCTTCTTAATTGCAGGGTTGACCTGAAGTCCCGCATCTTAGCGATTCTCTCCAATCTATAACCAAAATATCTATAAATAGCTTAGTTAACCTAAAATTCTAATATGACAATTCCTTTTAACTAGAATTAAAATTTTTGCCTTCAGCTTGGTTAACCTGAAATCCTAATATGACGATTCCTTTTAACCAAAACCTTGGTCTTTATCTTTAACTCAGTTAACCAGAAATCTTAATTTGACAATTCTCTTTAACCAGAACTTTGGTGATTATCTTTAGCTCGGTTAACTTGAAATAACAATCCCCTTTAACCATAACAATTTTTTTTTTCTTTCAGCTCGGTCAACCTAGAATCCTAATATGGCGATTCCCTTTAATCAGAACCTTGATCTTTGTTTTCAGCTTGATTAACTTAAAATCCTAATTTAGCGATTCCTTTTAACATAACTCAAATTTTTATAACTTCCCAATTATGGGGTTTGAAAACTTGTTGTTTCATAACTATAGGGTTAACTTAATACTTCCTGATTGTGGGGTTTGAAAACGTGGTGCTTCTTGATTTCAGGGTTAACCTAATACTTTCCAATCATGGGGTTTGAAAACCCAGTGCTTCCTAATTGTAGGGGTGACCTGATACTTTCCCTTCATAGAGTTTGAAAACTCGATGCTTCCTGATTGCAGGGTTGACTTGATACTTTCTAATTACGGGGTTTGAAAACTTGGTGCTTTCTAATTACAGGGTTGACTTGATGTTTCCTGATTGCAGGGCTGACCTGATACTTTTCGATTGTGGGGTTTTGAAAACTCGGTGCTTCCTGATTGCAAGGTTTACCTAAAGACTTTTTTTGATGACATGGTTGATCTTTTAAAAAAAATAATTTCCTAATAATAGGGTTCTTCTCACTTTTCTTCCTGATTGCAGGGTTGGTACTTTCTAATTACGGAGTTTGAAAACTTGGTGCTTCGTGATTACAGGGTTGACCTAAAGTCCCGCATCTTAGCAGTTCCCTCCAATCTATAACCATAATCTTTGTAAATAGCTTGATTAACCTGAAATCCCAATATGGTGATTCCTTTTAACCTGAACCAAAAATTTTACCTTCAGCTTGATTAATCTGAAATCTCAATTTGAAAATTTCTTTTAACCAAAACCTTGATGTTTGTCTTCAGTTCAGTAAACCTAAAATCCCAATCTGACAATTCTCTTTAACCAAAACTAAAATTTCTATTACTTTCTGATTGTGGGGTTTGAAAACTTAGTATTTCCTAATTATAGGGTTGACCTAATACTTCCCAATTACAGGGTCCAAAAACTTGGTGTTTCTTGATTTCAAGGTTGACCTGATACTTCCTGATCACGAGGTTTGAAAACTTGGTGCTTTCTTATTGCAGGGTTGACCTGATACTTCCCGATTGCTAACTTTGAAAACTTAATGTTTTCTAATTACATGGTTGACCCAATACTTCCCTATAGCGGGTTTGAAAACTTGGTGTTCTTGATTGTAGGGTTGACTAAAAGACTCTTTCTGATGACAAGGTTGATCTTCTCTTTTTCCTATTCCAGGGTCAGAACTATGATTCCTTACTATCATAGCTCAAAGATTTTTTTTATGTCAATTCAGATTAATTAAAATCTTGCTGGAATTTATTGAGGATTTTTTCTAAAAAATTCAAAAACATTTATGTAATGCTTTGGAGTTAGATGACATGCATACATCCTTACCTGGTTTGAAATGTAGCTCTCCTTCTTCGATGTTTCATCGTCGTAGAGTGCCTTTGATTGCTATCCAAAACTTTCTCAATTCTTAGATTCATAAGCTCTTTCGAGTTTACCGTATGTCAATCCTCCAATCAAATATAAGTGTAGTGCCTATCATAGGTTGTCCACAATGATTACTGCTATTATTATTTATTAAGCCTAACCATGCCCCAAAGTGTGGTATTGGTTGCTTTATCATGAAGAAGTTTAACAAATCATTCACTTCTTGGATTATTTCAAAAACTGCCATCTGATTAGCTTTATGTATCATACCAACAATTATCAAAAGGTTTTATGGTGTTGGTCTCATCTTAGATTGTTAATCAGTCATAAAGTTGCCTCTACTTGAACCATACTCTTATTTTTTGATTTAAGCATTATTAACTGATTTGACCAAGCTTCTTTGTATTATCTCCATAAAATATTTTGCGAGGCCCGTCAATGGACCATTTCCTTTCAAACAATTACCTTTTTCTTTAAAGCTAACCATGGATTTTCAAAAATCATGCCCATTCCTATCTCATTGTTGAAATGAAATCAAAGGAATGTCGATTTTGAAAGTCTTTTGAAAATTAAATTGGTTAAAGACCCAACACACATCATTCAATATATGTGATCCTTTGATTACTTGGTATTTTGAAAATAAAAATTGACTCGATGTAAGATTAAAACAGTTTGTTTATCTCTTTTATGGTTCTTTGTGTTAATTTTAAACTCTCGTTTTGGTTGTATGAAGAGGTGACCTTCTGTGGATTTTAACAACAAAAGGTTCGAGTCAAGACTTGAGGTTTTATTAAGAAAGATTGTCTCTTTTGAGTAACAATTTCATTATCATGCATAATAACCAATAACTTAGTTCATGAAACCACGACCTTTACAGAAAAACTCTTTACATTTTAAGAGCATTATTTATCAGTTCAAGTCGTCTGTTTGATTAAAAAAGACTTTTAAAAGCACGCAGCACAGACTATGACTCATATATATAAAATAAAAGGAAATTCATAAAAATAAAAGGTGTTGAGGGTTTTAATAACCTAGGATCACCATTAACCATTCACTTCACTCTTTTTTTTTTTTGATGTCTTTGTAAAAGAAATGACATATAAGCATGTCATTCATTTCAATAAGAATCTTTACCTCAATTAATCAATAGTTCAGGAAGCTCTATAACCATGTCATTCCTTTCTTTATCAGTCTCAAACTTAAAGAGAAGACTAAAGCTCATTGTCCATCATTTATATCATAATACTCCTTCATCTTTTTGTTATCTTAATGGAGGCTATAAATTAAGTCCAACTCTTTATTTGATGGATAGCCTATCTTCTATCTAATCATTTGAAGACACAATAATCTCAATTATATTTTCCTTAACATGAGGCTCTATTACAGATACTAAAAGACATGGTATTTCAAACTTTCTTATCTTTCGATCTTTTAGGAGTGTTTTCCCTTCAATTTTGATTCATTTTTTCTTTCTTTTTTTATTCATGCCCTTAATCATCAACTTTTGGCATTTGTTATGACTTGTTTAATTGAAACCTCTCTTGCCTCTCATATTTAGGGCGTTTTCTACTTTTAGCCCTTTTCAATCTTTCATTTTCAACATTTTCTTAACCATTGATTCTATCATTATCTTTATCTTTTCAACCAAAAATATCTTACTTGCCCTCAGTGTGTGGTGTGATCCAGGTTAGGATTTCTTTTTTGAAAGAAATATTCCATTAGGCTCAAATTGGGATTGCAAAAGATATATATTTTAAGAATTGTGAAAGGAATAAAAAAGATGCTTTTTTCTCATTTCAAACAAGGTCAATTAAAACAAATAAATTTTGACATCGTCTAGTGTAATGATTTGGATTTGCAAAGAAACATGATTTGCAAGTCCATAACTATCAAATCTACTACATATCATTATGCATACTGTTAAAACTTAGTTTCATGATGTGTGGTTCAATTTTGTATATGAGTTCAAAAATATTTTGGTCACTCAGTGCCATTTTAACAAACATCAAATCATTTCTACAATCAAAACTCTTTTAATTTTTCAAGATTAATTAGCCTTAACTTTGCATGTTGGAGTTTGATCAAAATATCGTAGTCAACAATAAAATGCTAAACATCTATTGACTTCAAAACAATAAAGAGATAAATAAAAGACATATTTCATTAAAAGGATAAGATGTGATCCCAATACATGAAAAACATGCTAGAAAATAGAATAACAAAGTCCTATAACAACATGATTGGTAATTCAACACCCTTCTTGGATTAGCTTCTCTAGCAATATACGTGTTTCGCTAACATTTTCAATCATTTGTTATGTTTAGGATGGTCTGGTGTACCACCTAAAGGATGGTGGCTTGGGGTAATTGTTCTTGAAGGTCGGGCAATTCCTATATTATGTCTAATTGTGTTTCTTCCTCGGGAATAAAAGTGTTCAATAAAGGAAGCATCCATGGAGTAAACTCTTTCCTAATCGCAGCACATCGATGCTTTTCTTAAGATTGAAGAATGACACGTCAGGAAAATATTCTCTCATCAGTATAATTTCAGCATT
>Ga0325410_1001517_pt1 | contig 25754 bp, 12 predicted proteins | sample PopdelMetagenome_16_FD_206182 | JGI IMG/M metagenome (GOLD analysis project Ga0325410, IMG submission 206182) | Populus deltoides microbial communities from Bellville, Georgia, United States - Xylem-PdIQD-R3 | ecosystem: Host-associated > Plants > Phyllosphere > Stem > Wood/Secondary xylem...
CATAAAACAATTCAATTGGGCAGATATATCTCAGCCTCCGATGATGTACTAAGTAGTAACTGTACTCAGCATTTTTAAAAGCAATTAAAATATATGCTCTCAAACGAGAGGGGGATATTGAATTTTTAAAAAAAATAGCATGTTTTTTTTTTAAAAAAATTAGTGAAATAATATAGTTTTTTTAATAAATAGTAAAATACAATAATTTATATATATCAGAATTGAAAAACATGATATTTATAGCTTGTCACTATTCAAAATTATGACATTTACAAAAATAAATTTATAAAATGGACTGCATCGATACCATTAGGAAAGAAAAGAGGGGAGAAAAAAAGACATTGGAGATAAACCGAAACTCCAAATATGACATTATCAGTACCATTAGAAAAATCTTGATAATACAAACCCAATGAAACCAAATAAGATCACAAACAACGGCCTTAGTGTGCCATAAGTGCTGCCTAAAAGTGGCAAGTGACTCACTTTCTTTGACGGTAAGTGTAACCCACTCGGGTCACTGTTAGTGATCTTTCTTGGTATAATTGGATTCGTTTCGTTAAGATCTTTCTGATGTTACTAGTGATATTATAATTAAAGCTTCGACGTGTCTCTAATATCCTTTTCTTTTTTTTATTCTCTCTCCTCTCTCTTCTAATGTGTAGCCTATTTTATAATTATTTTTGTGGATATCGCTATTTGGAATAGCGACAAGCTACGAAAGTCGTGTTTTCAATCGCGATATGTATAAACTTTGTTATTTCACGTATTTTTTTTTAAATTGTATTATTTTGCCAATATTTAAGAAAAAAACATACTAATAAGCAAAAATAAAAACGGGGGATTGTACATAGAATCAAGAAAGCTCAACCAAAATGGAATCCCTTGAAGTAGATCCGACCACCAAGTATTTCGGGAATGCAACGTCTAAAGGTCCATAAGAATCTATTCGGTTTTACATGCAAAAGATGAATTCTTTTCCTTTTCACTCTCTCTTCATGTGCAACTTTAACTATTACTAGCCGTTTGATTTGTGCTTCATCGCAAGTCAGATATTTTTTTTTTATAAAAAAATTATATATACAAATTTTTTCAAAACTATATTTGTACATAAAAGAAATTTAAGTGTAAACTGAAAAGCTCATACATATATGTAATCAAATAAATCAAGAACTATGTATGTTAATAAATGAAAAAAAAAAGATATTAATGATAACTAAAAATAAAACTGAAAAAATCAAGATAGTTAATCTTGTAAGACGGAATATTTTTCCGGTTGTGTTTACTAAATTGGTTTATTAAAATTAATTTTTAACCCAATCAAATGATATTAAAAATAGATACATATATTAAATTGATTAAATAAAATAAAAGTGAAAAAAATATTATGTAAGACCGCATATATCAAAAATATTATCTGAACATAAACATTTTTTATTTTCAAAAATAAAGTTCTTGTATACAAAAGATATAAAAAATTATAGATGAATCGGAATAATCTTTTTAAAAATTAAATACACACAATACCATCAAAAAACAATCTCTATTCAAAAAAGATTAAATAAGAAAAAAAAAATCACAGATGAGAGATATTAATTAAAACAAAAATTTTAAAATCATATCAAAGAAAGATATTAGTAAAAAAAATTAATATAAAAAAATAATATCCTGGTTGTTGTTGCTTAACTCGTCAATCTCGTGACCCGGACCATGAACTCAATCTGGTTCAATATTTTCTCCCCTTAAATTTATACTTAACCTATATAAAAAGAAGGGATAAAAAAAACCCAGACTCGCAAGCCTAAGGAAAAAAAAAAAAAGCAGGTGACACGTCGCTCACCAAGGCAGACAACATGTCATGTGCAAGCCTAGATTTCAGCATCATAGTGATGTCCGAAAAATCAGATAGCTAGTCATTTGACCAAAAAAAAACATAATTTTCAAGCTATTTCAACCTGAAAATACCTTACCAACACTCTTATGACACCTACAAACCATTATATCCACTTCAAACACCAAAATGGTTCAAAAACCTGAAATCAAACCGATTTAGTTTTGGTCTCAATTAAGATCTTTTTTCATTCAATATTAAGGCTCTGAAGAACCACCATGGAACCTCTCTTATTTCATGGAACTCATAAACACCAAGGAAACCCATTTCAGTGGCCGAAAATGAAGTGAACGATAACTTTCTCTCACATCGTCAGAATCCAGCAACCTTTCTCTCTCTTATCTCTCTAACCAAAGACTGACAAATAATACAAATGAACTTGTGTATCAAAATTTATTTTTTAAAATTTAAAAGAACCTAAATTGTACACATTACACTATTTTTAAAGATTGATGACCTAAGTGTATTTTTCGTACAATCACTAGCGCACCATCCATGGTTAGGTTCGTTTTATTTTAGTCTATTTTTTTTTAATTTCAGAATTGACTAAGAATTCAGGTAAAATTGACCTTCAATAAGGATCAAATCACACAAAATAAAAATTCAAGAATCAAAATGAATTATTAAAAAAATACACAATACTATCCATAGTATTTTCTAAATGTGTTAACGACTAAACAATAAACACCGTAAGGCATTTTAGTTTTTTATCTAACCGGAAATTTGCCGAAATTTGACCATGAAAACCTTTTGAACCACATCCTTACCTCGGTGGTTTCACATCTATATGATTGCATTTTCCCACGTTATCACAAGTCTTGAACACATGAAAGTTTTCAAGGACGATTTGACTGTTTTGTTGTAGAAAATAAATGATGCATGTGTAATGTTTATGTTGATGACAAGACTTTTTTTGGACACCTTGATGAGGTGATCCGATCTAAATATCCAATGGGATGGGAGTGACTCCTCGGACAACTATGCAAGAGGGAATCATAGCAACTGCTTAATTCAACCTTAACTATATAATATTCTTACATGTGAAATATGAAAGTAATGTTTAGTTAGTTTGTTTAAGATTCATCATAAATAAAGTCCTTGTCGAAGAAAATATTCACAACGAATAAGAAAATGTTTAAATAATCATTGTGTAATTCAATAACTATTGGAAATTATTAACGGTTAAAATATGGTACTGGGGATATATAGAAATTGTTTTACTTATCAATAATTACTCGAGGAAAAGGTCTCTGAAATGAATTGTAAGAACAAACTTTCTTTTTCTTTTGTAAATTGATCTAAGTTTTTTATTTAATTTCTAACTCATAAAAAAAATCATATATATATATATATATATGTTTGGTAAAAATAACTTTTGACTCGAATCAGAAGTTTATTATAAAATTAAGTCAAGTATTTTATTTAGTGTCTTTTTTAACTTTTAACCTATGAATTTTGTTTATACTAGGTACATCTATTCTTGAAAAAAAATATTTTAAGTCATTTTTATCATACTCTTAACTTATAGTTATTTTATCTTATTTTAATTATAAGTTATATATTTCTAAAAAATAATTTTTAACTTATGACACGAAGTCAAAATTCATTTTTATAAATTAATAATGCCAAACTTACTCTAAATCTCTATTTAATCTCTCTTAAAGTTTGAACCAAATCTTTCAATGAAAATCTAAAATCTTTATCGTTGGATTTTTTTAAAATGTTTTTTTTACGTGCTATTTATTATTTAATTACAGTACATCCGAGGAGACCGCAAAAGGCAAAATTTCGAAGCCTTCAATGAAACCCAGGAATTGAAATTTGAACGCACATCTGAAAACATAGTGAATCAAATTTCTCATGAACAAGCCCAAAGTAATTAAGATTAAGCCCAAATTAATCTTTATTTATTATTTGTTATTTTATTACCAATGCACCCGAAGAAACCACAGGAAGCAACATTTTGAGGCTTTTAACGAAAAATCGAGAGTTTAAATTTGAATGCGCAGCCGAAAACAATGAATCGAGATTTCTCGTAAACAAGCCAAAATCAAGATATCAGCCATTTTAGTCTTGGTGGCTAGCAAGGGAGACGTTAGAGACCCAAAGAAACCAAGCCAAGTAACTGCACAGTACACCACCACAGCACCACTGATTGATTGAACGAAGCTGGCAAGAACTTTTATTCAGAGGGGTCATCACATCAGCTCAGAAAGCTACCGAATCCACATCCAAATGGGACCCAGCTCAGTGTGGTGCATTAAATACGTAAAGGTAGGCAATGATACAGAGCTATGAAAGACAAAGTTCGAGAAAGACACGTTTCTTCGAAGGCCAAAAAACAATGTGTTTGCATGTGAACAGACCTAACCGTTTGCACCTAGTCAGTCAATCCTCTATAGTATTGTCCTAATCTTCATGGTATCTTTCTGCCCTTACGTTCTAGGTTTTCACTTCTCTCCCTCGCTGCATGTCCAAGTTTGCCCTCACTTGCGCAACAATGCATAAATCTAACAACTGGAACAACCCACCAAGGCTTTCCTTTCAAATTTAAGAGATTGAGAGGGATGAGAATCGTCCTCCATGCATCATCTCCCATCAGCATAAATTTAACCGGATATAGATACTATATAGATCAAAGAAAAAAATATGTATAATATAATACAGTCTGAGAAACCAAAAAGTAGGGTCAAATTTAAATAATAAAAAGTCATAACTGTTCGGGCCAGACCGGACAACTAGCAATCAAATTTTGAGTGGAGATAAATACCTCCAAGTCAGTTCTGGACTGGATGACCTGACAAATTTACACAAGAAATTAATAAGGATGTGCCACACATTTGAAGATACGGTACTGTGGCATCACCTTACTGCTTGTTTTAGAAGTAATTGTCGTTTATAAATTTTTTTTTCATATATATACATATATAATATTCACCGCGCAATTAGATATTTTTATTGGTAAGGAAAACAGACAAATAATCACCACCCTCTCATCGTTGGGAGAATCACTTCTCCCCATCTCTTTTGTCGAGTGAGCTACCACTGCTCCTCTTTTCTTCTATAGGCTTATATCGTGTCCTTCCGTTCAATCCAGATTCTAAGGGTTAGATGTTTTTTTCTCACGCGGACACAATATAGATCCGAAGGGGCATAGAAGTAATTGTACTCTTTCGACTTGAGACTGGATTTTAGAATGGGTCAAATGGTAATTTACCTCCACAACTTTATTGCATTGACTTTCCAAAAAGTTGTGTTTTGTCAGTATCTAGATTTGTGGACTTGGCCACAGGAACACAGCCAGCTGGCCCCGCCGACTATCCAAGTGGTGCAGTCTCATGATCCAGACACGTCGCTGTACTAGAGCCACTTGTCGGTTTATCTTTATTCGCGGTCCCCGGAGAGGCCATTATCTCTCTCAATTTCTCGTCGCTCTATACTGCGTCGTTTGACTCGTTTAGCTTTTGGAAGCGTGATTTCACGCTGACCTCAGTGATATCAAGAAGGGGGCCAAAGCTGTGCAGTAACGGGCCCCATGTTTCGTGGCAGTATCACCATGATGTTCATGGAGTATTGGCATGTGATTGGGATCCCACAAGGGAGTCCATACTCCATACGTACGATGGGAAGAAGGTATATATATATGTGGTTCTTAAGTTTCCACAGAGTATCATTCTCGAACACAATCATTTGAATCATCTGATTTTGCTACCTTTCATCTTTCCTTTACTTGTCCATAGATGTTTAGAAATACAGCAGTAATTGTTATTTAAAATATTTTTTATTAATAAATATATTAAAATAATATTTTTTATTTTTAAAATATTATTTTTCATATCAGCACATTATATAAAAATAAAAAATAAAAAAAAATATTTTAAAACTCAAAAAAATAAAAAACAAGTCACCTTTTCTTTTACTTGATGACCCCGAAGTCACATGGGAGGCAATTAATTATTCTGTTTATTAATTTCTCCTCGCGAAATTATAAAAAATATCACGTAGCTTGAACTCGTGAATATTTTATATATTAGCTATATATTTCCTAAATTATATTTTACATCGTTTATATAATTAATTTCAATTTATATCATATATTTCAATCTTGTTCATTAACATTAATGGACCATGAAAAAACGTTAAAAACATTATAAGTTTTCCATTTAAAGTGTATTATGATTTTTTTTCTTCGCTCAATTTTCCCTTGAATTAAGAACTATTTTTAGAAACTGATGAGCGAAAAAGAATCTTTGGCCAACCGGTTTTTTTTCTTATTTAAAATGGTAATTGTTTCTGCTTCCTGTTATTGATTTATTACAAACAAATAACGATCCAAAATTAACAGCATATATATATATATATATATATATATATTTTAGAAGATGTTATTATAATTTCAATATATATATATATATATATAGGAGCAGCAACAATCTTTCAATCTGTCCTAAAATCCAAACAAAACCCAAGAACAAATCAGAAAATAAAGCAAAAAGACCATGTCTTCCATCTAGAAAAACCATATACATTAATATCGATTGCAGATATATAGATGAAACCTTGTATATAGAGTAAATTAATTAATAGCATAAAACATTAAATCAAAATTAAGAGGGTTTCCTGACTCACTCGATCCCTTCTTAGGAACTGATATATGCTTTAATGAAACGAGTAAGGAAAATTAACATAATAATTTGTAAGCAGTACTGTTAATTAATGTCCATTCTAGGCTTGCCTATACTGTCTTCTCCATAACTCGATGATATGTTCATGATTGTAAGCTCTGTCTGGAACGAACACCAAGTCATGACCTGAAAAATTCAATTCATCAAACATTTAGCTACCTGGAAGATTTCATATGATGGATTGTATTTTTATAAATTTAAGTAGTTGAATCAAAATCGAAATCAAAATCATTTGCTAAAACTAACTCGAATTCGTATGTGATAATTAATGGATAGTTATTCAAATATCTAATTATAAGTGACACTTGAAATTAAGGTTATTTGATTTTAAGATAAAATAAAATAAAATCTAACTATTAGTTTAAATTCAATAATTAGAATTTTATAAATATATACGATATATCACGTTATCAACTATCAAAAACAGAAAATAATCTCAATCATTTAAAATAATTATATCTATTTGGATAAATCCGTATTCTGATTAATTAATTAATTAATCTGCTGCCGTGTATGAACCAAGCATGCCAATGATTTCCATCTTCTTTGATTCTCTAGTATGAAACGCAAATGAGCGTGAAGGGAGGAAAAAAAATCGACTGTCGAATTGTACAGAGCTCAAGCGTATATTTTGCTTCCGTCTCGCAAAAATATCGTCATCCATGGGCTCATTAATGCACCCTTAAAGGTCAAACATAGCGGTGGAAGGAAACAAGAGCAGTCTCGCCATTCATTCCGATGAGTTGTCTTGTCATCAGGAAATATTTTTACATCATTTGTTGTCTGATTGAGGTATTTTGCACCGTTGATGTTGGTTTGTGAGAATTTATTAAGAGGAGATCAAGCTATTTCAACAAATAGATTTCAAAATGTACATGTCAAGGTAGTTGACGATGATTCAGATCAAAGGTCAAGTTTATTTTGTAAAATAGCTGCATGAATACAATTTTCTGGAAGATAATCGATGTCGTTGCATTGTTTATCAAGCAAATATAGTGCTAAAAAAACATTTTAAATAAAAAAAGAAATCATTTTCTAGGATCAAAGTGATTGGAATATTCCTCTGATATTACTTGTTGAATCCAATCATTCAAATTCAAATTGAATATTATTGGATATATTTTTAATACATATTAAAAACATAATCACTAAATACAATTTCTTTCAAATATTTTAAATTCTTGTATCTTAAATAAATGATTGGGATTTTGAAACAATCAGCTGATCGAAAAAAATCTTAAGTTAAAAACTATAAAATTTTTTTTTTATTATTATTAACATAGGTGTCCGGACCAGTTTAGACGCATCTCGACTAATTCCACGAGTCTTAAAGTTAACGATCATGTAAGCTTCTAGTGGTTATTATATAAGCAACCACATAACTCAAACTTGAAATTACACGGAAACAAACCCCTTAAGGCTTAGACTATAGAATCTTCTTAACATCTAACTGATTAGCTCTTTTCATTTAGTAATGATAACAGTTGCCTAAGCTGGTATGGTTATGAAATTAAACTCTTTCTCGTACACAAACCGTTAAGATTTCCTTCAATCCGTTTGGTATTGTTCTTCTCCTTGTGTTTGTGTATGTTTTAAAAGTGTAATTGGTATGGAAAAAAAGTTAAATTAATATTTTTAATGTTTTTTTGATAATTTTAATATATTGATATTAAAAATAAAAAAAATTTATTTCAATCCATATTTAAGTAAAATATATTTTAAAAAAAATATAGCACGATATCAAAAACACTTTTACATTGTACAGCTTTATACCAGGTCTTACCTTTAAAAAATTTCAGACCGCGCCACCCAACTATTTATATGCTCCTGTTTATCCATGATAACAACCTTTCCTAGGTAGCCTTGATCCCTGAAATTAATTTGTTCCTTGTTTATTCAAAGCTAAGATTGATACTTGCTGTCCTGCTCGCATTAAATCCTCAAATTAGGTTAAGTTGACTTGAGTGCAATGCGACCGACGTGTATGCCGACGCCACATGGATATTGCCATGTAGCTCATAGATTGAGATAAGGTGTTAGGATTATAATTAGCTCATCTAATTAGTTAATGATGCTGCCAATTTTTAGGTGAATGTATTGACGTTATTTCCACTGCTAGCTAGCTTGCTCTAGTCAACCCTCATGTGGCTTGATAATGTGAACACAGTAAAGAAGATGATAGATAGATATACTTCATAGCATGCTCTGGTGGCCGGGCAAGCATCTCAGGGTGGCCTCCATCATTTCTAGCGCAGACCAGCAATCCTTTTAAGGAAAAAAAGAAAACACGTTAAGGTATAATTGTAAAGTTTAGGGAAAACCTGGAAAAATGTTGGACAAAACACTGAAATCTGTTGAATCATCGTATCTTAGAGATATTTTCTGCAGAAAAGAAGCAGAAGTTGTCTTAGAGAAGAGGTTTGCATTTCCTCATGGAATTTGACACCAGCGGGAGCACCAAACACCGGTGGTTGTTTTTTGAAAACACCACCATCACGGAATGACAATGAGACAACTCTTGAGTTTGAGATGCAATCCTTCCAAGAGCCTCATCCATCTATAAATCATAGCCAAAGATTTCAGAAATTACTGTAACAAACAACTTTTTATCTAATACAAAATTCACTTTAATCATGAAATAAACATGGTGTTCCAATTTATCATAAGGTCAAGGAATTTTTTTTCTTCACATACGTACGTAAGCTTCATGCAAAAACAGTATCATCAATTGCTGCAAGGTACCCATTCATGGAAGTTGTCGCACCAACTGAAGCTATTCTCCCACGGATCATAAAACCGTAGAAATCGCACAAACAGTAGATTTCCTCTCTCTCTCTCCGCTCATCTTTATCCAAAAACCCTCTCAAAACCTACCACTTTAATAAAACCAACACATTATCACAATCAAAAGGCAAAAGATATTCTGAGCCAAAATCCATAACATCAATTTTGCTTCCAGTGCAGTATAGGGGAAAAAATCTTAGAAAAAAACAAAAAATTCAAAGGAAAGCTTCTTAGTATCAAACCAAAACACCAATTTTCAAGAAACAAACTAGTAGAAAAAAGCCAAAAACACATGGATGAATTCAAAAACATATTGTACATGGGTGGCATTAGTATGAAAAGCAACAATACAATACATGGATGATATTAGTATAAAAAAAGCCAAAACAATTTCCGAGCATTGTAAACTTGCATGAGCTTTGCATTGACAAATAACATGGCTCCAAATAATCAAGACATCGCCCTGAGTTTAATCTGAAAAAAAGATCTGAAGGGCTTGAAGAAAAACATAAACGAACACAAATAAGAGAGAAAAGGGTAACCAAAAAGCAACAAAGAACACAGTAGACCCTAAAGAGCTTTTAAAGACCCAGCTAAGACATCCACTAATAGATAATAACTAATAATAACAACAGGAAAAAAGGCAGAAAGCAAAGAAGCCAGAGGCGAAGAAAAGGGTTACACCTAAACCAGCTAACAAATCCAAATCAACAAATAAACAACAGGTCTATTGAATGCAAAGTTCCTTGTAATCACCCAACAAATAATTGAAAAAAAAAACATTAAGGTGCAATGAAAAAAGAAATAGAGCTTAGAGAAATAACTCAAAGAACTTTACCCCAAAAAAACTAGGATACTTGATTAGTTTTAAAAATAAAAATAAAAAATGAATGAACTGAGGGTTTTATAATTAAAAAAAAAAACCCCAAATATCATGAATGCAGCGAAATAAACCCTATAATTATATGATTGAAGTTAAAAAAAAGTGTAAAGATCACAGCTTACAAAACCCACTCCATTGGTACCAATGTAACTCTCCAAATACGAATCATCCTGTTAAGAAAATAAACAAAATTTTAATTAAATAAGCGTCATTACCAGTACATATGGAGGAAACAATATGCTCTAAGATAATGCAGCAAAAAAAGGGCATAAAAACGTGATGATTACACGCCAAGGATCATTTTTTGTTCGGTTCGATTTTTATCAAAAAAAGTAACCAAACTAAAATTTTTGTTTTTTTGAAAAAAAACCGAACCGAAACCAGGTCAAACCGACCGGTTTCGGTTTGGTTTGGTTTTTTAGGGAAAAAACCGGTTTAAACCGGTTTGGCTCGGTTTTTTCGGTTTTGGCTCGGTTTTTCTAGTTTGGCTCGGTTTTTTCTGGTTTTTTGTCAGTTTCGTTTCGGTTCGATTCGGTTTTTTTGGTTTTTTGCTTATAAAACCGAAACCGAACCGAACCGGCCGGTTTTTTCAAAAATGTAATCGGTTTTTTTCGGTTCGGTTTTTTGGTTTTTTTTTTCCGGTTTTCTCGGTTTAATCGGTTTTTCGGTTTTTTTTGCTCACCCCTATGCCCCGTAGTTTAGGATCTAAAAGCAGAGTAAAACTATTTGGGTGAATCCACAAAACAATGTTTGTTACATTATACATATAAATAAGTGTTACATTTTAAGAATAAAATTATTTGTTTAGAATGACAAATGCTTTAAGAATAAAAATATGAGTATTTAAAGAATATTAAAAATATGAATTTTTTACTTGAGTGGTTTAGAGGATATACATATCCTATAAACCTTGTAATGTTACTTGAATGGAGATATTGAAATTTTATTTTCTTCTAATAACGTTAATGAGAGATAAATATTTCTTATAAAACATTAATAAGGGATATATATTTCTTACACGATTTTAATGTTAAAAAAATATGGTAGGTTCTTAAAAGACTTCTATATACCTAGGGATATAAAGAAATAATTATTCTTGATTTTTAATGTTTTATGTTAAGAGCCATAAAAATAAACAAATAAAGCCTCGTGACCTAATATGGAACCTATAATGATTGTTAATTTCATTTGCATTTGGACCTGGAATGATCTCGAGCTTAAGGGTGATGAGTCTAGTAGTTCACCAGACCAACATGTACTTGAACTCAATACATAGCCAAGTCCAAAGATGTTGAGTCTGACATCTTGCCAGACTTATATGTACTTGGACTTAGTGTATAGTTGAGCCCAATGATGTTGGGTCTGTCGAGCACTTGGTCTCATTGTGTAACTGAATCAAAGATGTTGGGTCTGGAAATTAAAAAGTCAAACCCATGTTATTTGGACTTGATATTTTTTCAAGCCCGTGTATGATGGGTTATTACCATAGTTTTAAAACTCGGCCCAGCCCGGCGAGTCGACCTGGGACCCGGCCGACCTGGGGCTGGAATCGGGCCGGGTTGAAGAAAAAACTCGGTGTGACCAGGCTGACCCGACGACTTGATCAAAAACCCGGTTACTACTCATTGACTTTTGTTTTTTTACTAAAACGACGTCGTTTTTATTTTTTTAAAAAAAAATTGACCCGAGCGACCCGGTCAAAACCAGGAACCCGGGCCTTGGACCAGATCGGGTCTGAAAACTATGGTTATTACTCTATCTTTTGCTCTTTTTTTTTTTTAACATGAACTTAACACACACACACCAATTCATCAAGTTAGAAGCTATTAATTTGTATTTGAGATGATGAATGAACTGCATTTGCTTTAAGTTTTTATCTTTTATAAGAGTCAATATATAATGATAGACATCATTTTCGATTAGAAAATCTAGACGTGTATATGAGTTATGGATGTATTGATAAACAACTCTCTTTTTTTACTTGTAACCGACGTGATTTCCTTAACATTTACATGTACATTTAATATTACAAAAGAAAACCTGGTCTAGTCATATTCTCACCGCTGAAAGAAAGGGAAGAAAAAAAAAAAACAGGAATACGAAGAAGAAGAAGAAGAAGCAGCAATGATCGACCTAAATACTATAGGTGGCCTCGAAAGTGGACAAGTCTTCAGACCTCATCACTCCAAGCCCAGCAACAAGGCCATTATATATCCTGATTTCATATTTAATCGGCCCTCCTTGATGCCGTGAGTTATGGGCTCGTTGCAGAAAGACAGAGGATCATGACTTGCATGAAGCCTCTAATTCTGAATTCCTAACTATCCAAACGGATCTCAAGATCCTTGATAATAAGATCTTAACCTCGATGGAAACTTTAACATCGGCCCATTTCTGGGAAGGGATATAGCTTTCTGCGAAGACCTTATCTGCTTTATTCGATATCGCTCAGCAAGGGTAAGTATATTCTGTGCTTGGGTTTTGAAGTTGCCGTTTAGCTTTCACTTTGTGATCTCAGAGCTGCTTTAGGTTATAAATCTCTGCAATACAATAGCCAATTATGTGGGTGTTTTTAAATAGTTTGAAGAAAAAATTTAATTTTAATTTACTTATAAAACTCTTATGATCAAATAAAAACCTAGAAAAAAAAGGTACTTGTCGATATGCATGTTTAAAACTACATACAAAAACTAACTATATAAGGAAGGGAATGGGAATGTAAAAAAAATCATCTCAATTAAGTTTTAAAGTATAATATATATTATTTTTTTAATTTAATTTTTCAAATAAAATTTTTTTGTGCTTGGAATTTACATAGATTTATTTTATATTAATTAATTTTAATTAAAAAAAGGGTGTTGAGATCTCAACCTGTAATTGTTTTGACTTTCATGTTATGTTAAAAAATATATTAATTAAAAAACTTAGGGTGGAGGTGCAAAACCGAAGAAATTAAGGTCAAGTATATGTACCTCGTATCTATTTCAACTGCCAAACCCTACATAAAAAGAAATCTCTTCTTTGCTTAGTAGCTCAGCTCCATGAGAATCATAGCTTGTGTCCTGAAAGATTCAAGCAGCAAAATCATCCAAAATAGATGCAAACAACCGGTACTGTCACATCATAGGTTAGCATATACTTCATCCTCGATTAAGCTCTTTGCTTTTCTTCTTCTGTTTCTTCAAGACTGATGTAAAAATCTGAACTCTCTTTTTTCCTGTTTTGCTTTGATTTTATGTGAACAGTATCAATTTTTAGTATAACAAACTGGGTTTATCTCAAAACATGAAAACAAATCAAGTTCGCTTTCTGGGTCTGATTCTTGTACTACTTGCAGTTGTTATCTGCTCTCTTGCTGATTCAAAGGTAACTCATAAAGAATTAGACTTTGCTTGGTAGTCCTGTTATCTCTTAAGTGTACTTTCTTTTTATTTAGATTAATTGATTATGGATTTGATTGAACTAGGAAAGTGCAAGCACTGGTTTAAATCCAAAAGTGGATGTTACTACTTATAGTTCAAAAGGAGCAGGAGGGTCAAACCTAGAAACCAATTCTACTGAGGATGATAAAGGAAAGGAAAAGGGAGGTCAAGATCATAAATCTAAGGAGAGCATTGCTGATGATGTGAATAAGAATAAGATGGATAGCCAGTCTGGGTCCAAAGATAATGATAATGCGAAGGAGGGTAAGGATAATTCAAGTGAGGAATCTCAAGCAAAGAAGGGTGATCATAGTAAAAAGGAGGATTCGAGTAGCTGGGTAGAATCCAAGGATTTGTCTAAAGAGAAGAACGATAAAGGGGATACTCAGTCGAGGAAGGAGGGTCCTCGTGTTGAAGAATGTGATCAATCTAATAAGTGCACGGATGAGGAGAACAAGTTGGTTGCTTGTTTAAGAGTCCCAGGAAATGGTAAGTATTTGGTTTAATTGGAACGTGTTTAATCTTTGTTTTGATAATGTTACCTGTTCCGGTGTTTACTTGGATAACCATTCTGATGTCTGCTTTTATACGTGTATGAAGCAGACTTCATAAACTGGCCTTTTTCCTGTTAACGAATTTTGTGATTCTTGCTTGTAATCTCTTTGTCTATCAAGAAGCTGTTCAAGTTTCTTGCAACTAAAATCATGAGAACGGTTGAGAAAATCCATTTGAAAGACTTCAAAAGTTTAATTTGAGGATAAAGGTAGTGAAATTCGCATGTTCTTGATTCTTAACATCTCGAACCCTGAAGTAAATTGGTATCAATGGCAATCTTTTTTGAAGTTTTTCATCAAATTGAGGTTTTGATTACAATTTGAATCAGCTAACTTAAATTACCTTTGGAGTGTTGAGTCGATACAAGTCCTGGTAACACTTGTTGTTATGCTTTTAGAAAATTTCAGTATACAGTATGGGAATTATCATTATTATGAACAGTTTTTTGTCATGAAACTGAAAAAGCTTTTGTTTATTGTTTGTTTGAAATATCTGGATTGACTTCAGTTCTATTTCTAGAATCTCCAGATCTTTCACTGTTAATTCAGAACAAGGGGAAAGGCTCGCTTAGTGTTACAATTTCTGCTCCGGATTTTGTTCATCTAGAGAAAACAAAAATCCAACTCAAAGAAAAAGAAGACAAAAAGGTATTTATGACGGATGTGAAATAGTAATTGAAAAGGTTATGGAGGAGCATCGATTTCTGCTCCACTTTTAAAGCTGCACTAATAATATGGATTATTTTTCCCTTATGTATTATGATCCTTTGTTATTTGCTGGTTCTTTTAGTTCATTTTCTGCAGTACTATCGTGGATTAGACTAGCTTTTCTAGATATTGAGGTGGGAGGAACTGATCTCTTATATAAGAATGTAAAGAAGGGAATCGATGATAAGAATCTAAAACAATGAAAAATTAAGAAGTAGAACTTTAAAAAAATTTCTAAAAAACCAGCAGCTCAATTGTAACTGATAGTAGGGGACTTCTATTCATGCTGGTAGACTGGTATCGATGTGTCAACTTCATTGATTGTTGATAGAACAGGTAGTGCAATGCCAGGGGGAAGCTATGATTGTCAGTGTACAAGTATATTTAACCTTTTCAAACCATAGAACCGCAATTTGGGGTTTAAGCCAAGAGAAAGAATTTAGCAATGCATTACGTACCTTGTCCTGTTGCCATGTCAAGTGAGGTTTAAAGAACTTGAGTTGACTCGAGAAGAAATTTTGTGAACTGTATGAACATGTTGCTTTGATATTGTAATTTATCCAAAATGGAATACCTGCCTTCTAGAGGCGCATGAATGCTTCTATGACTGACCAGCAAAAATTAAGGGCCTCTAATTTTCATGATATGCGTTGGCCTATCACCCAAATAGATTCTTACAAATTCAGACATCAAGGATTTCTGTGCTTGAAGCATGCCTAATAATTCGGCAATGGCCTGTTTTTCCGGCACAGAGACTTTTCATGTAATATTTGATGCTTTTCAGTCAAATAGGTGTCTAACAATTTGTGTGTGCTCTTAAAATGATTGACATTTCTGCCTTGTTCCTCCTTCATACGAAAAAAAAAATCTTATGAATTCCCCACTGAAATATTTTGAATTTATCTATTGTCTTCTGGTTTGTTGCAAATGTTCAGGTGAAGGTTTCTATCACTAGTAGAGGAAGTGAAAATTTGATTGTTTTGAGAGCGGGTAATGGTCAGTGCAAACTTGATATAAAGGATACAATTGCCCACTATTTTGGAAAGGAGTTCGACAAGTCTCACAAGTCTACCGACATAATAAACTTCATGTCACGAACGTCCACCATTGTTGTTTTATCCTTCGCTGCACTGCTGATCCTGGCATCAGGTTGGATGTGCATCAGCTTCCGAAGGAAGCACCCATCCAACAATACCTCTAAATATCAAAGGCTAGAGATGGAGTTGCCGGTGTCAGGAGAGGGAAAGACAGAGTCTGAAACCAATGATGGATGGGATAATAGTTGGGGAGATGATTGGGACGACGAAGAGGCACCGAAGGCACCCGCCTTACCTGTTACTCCCAGCCTTTCATCCAAAGGCCTTGCTTCGCGACGTTTGAGCAAGGAAGCGTGGAAAGATTAGTTGTCTAGGTTGATGTAAACTTTCAAACAGGGAAAAGAAGACAGATTCCTATAGTTTGTTTTCATCAAAAGAAATTTCCCCTCATTTGTTCGCAGGCAGCAATTTTCTCTCGCCGCTGATGTACAAACTCAAAAAATGTCTTGCGTTCTTTTGGTCTTTTCTTCGAGCTCCAATTTTATGCTTTGTTTCTGTTCCCGTTAGGGCACATGGATTTTTGTCTTTCTTTTATTGACCGGAATATTAAAAAAAATAATAATTAATAGGCATCAATAAAAATACGCTGATCAAGACTTATTCCAATGTAGATTGTTATGGTATAATGACACTATTGCTCTCCGTATAGCTAGCAAAGGAAGTGCAAATTGGGAGAATTGAGATGGATAAAATAGTCTTATTCATTTAACATTATCTAAATAGATCTTTTTACCTCTTTCAACATGGTAAAAACACTTAATTATCTTAGGAAAAAAAATATATTTTTTATTATCTAGGAGGAGCCTCTTGCTCTTTCACTTTCACTTTCACTTTTTTTTAAAAAATCAATCAATTGATTAAATTATTTTTAAAAACAAAAAATATTAAACTTACTGTCCATGCTTTTTCATCTTTTCATTATAGATTTTTTATTATTATCATATGGATTGAAGATGATTTGATAATTTATTAAATATAAATATTTTTTTAAAAAATGATTGGCAAATGTAATTCCAAGTTAGCGCATAGATTGAGCTCGCCGGTTTTGGGTGGCGCGTGTGACATTATTTATTGGCCAAAATCAAATCCTAGGCGGCATTGGAAATTTCTTGGCTTCCCTGGTATGCAAACTAAGATAGGAGTGCATTTCCGAGGACTGCTTGTTTACAATCTGGGAATATACTTCAAATAAGATTTTCTCCTTCTGAGTCATTGAAGAATTGAAGTCACTGCGCAGACGTCAAATCAGCAAACCAACATTCCATGTGTGTGAGCACCGCCTTCAAACAGTCAAGCGGACCACCGTCTGCTTTCCGTCAGCTGTCACCTCACAATGATGTTGCCCTTTGGTGTTTAAGAGATTCCTGAAAAGAAATATGTCCGGCCATTGTTAGAGGCTGCATGTTTCATTGCATCTTGAATTTAATTTTGTGAAGAGTGGCATGTGAGAAGTCCTTTTTTATTTTCTTTTTTCCTTTTTGTTTCATAGTCCGATTTCGTTAACTGGTTCACTTGTTGGCTTCTAATAAATTATGACATGGATCCTGTCTATGTGGGCTAAAATCAATTACAGTTTCATTGTAACATTTAGTCATATGATAATAAGGTTTTCATTTATATAAATCCGGTCCGTAAGATTATCTATTCAGTTCTTGTTCACTTGAATCTAGTCTGTGTCGTGATTTCTTACAATAATCTGATTTCCCAACGCCTTACCTTGGGCCTCATGAAACTCCAGTGAGCATTGTGGATTGAAGCCTCCAACTAATCGGTCAAGGGAAAATGACTAGCCCATAGAATGTTACCACGCTGCTCTTCCTCTACCTCGAGAAATCCCGAAGTTATTTTCTGCTTCTAAATAGATAGAAGAAGTGTTGGGCCCTAATCCCCTGAACCCAGAACAGAAACGTCCAAGATTAATACCGGTTCGGAGACAGGACAGGAGCATGGACGTCATAATATTGCTCTCTTTTTTTAAAGAAAATAAATCCCATTCATCTGCAACCACGTCTCTAAATGAAAAGTTTAAATCTAAAAAGAAAATGTAGCCTTTTGTTTTTCCTTGGAAGGTGTACAAGGTGATAAGCATTTGGATAATGTTATACACTATGAATCTAGTTCATGTGTCCTTCGTGCAGAATTCATGTGGCTCCCATAGATAAAATAATGGGCTTTTAAATGCTTTAATAGAATATTATTATTGAAACTCTATTGGTTAACTTTTAAGAAATGGTATTATAATTTTATTTGAGGATTGCTAACATGTGGTAGAGCCTTAGATTTAGAAACTCATGTTTTTCCATTAAAAAAATATTATTTCTCCTAATTTCTAATAAACCCTAGATTTTAATGAGGGATTTGTTCTATTTTTCCACTACTTATTAGATTTTAATGATGGATTAAAAACATCAGAAAAGAGAGTTTTTTCCGATTCAAAAGAATTGAAGAAATATACATATGCATGCAGACTGTGAACCTTTAAATAATTGCATGTATATGTGGCTGCAATACATGTGGCTTTATTGATTTTGCCATTCAAAACCAAACGGTCACTTCATTTGAACGCAAAGCATTGAAGATGGTTTGGCAAGGTTTAGTTGTTTGTGGTCTCATCCTCCATGTAAGGCTAGTCAGTCAGCCATTACTAGCTTCTTCACTGCCCGCGAACGTGTGCTTAAAAAAATAGAGAGAGGTGTATCCTTGTCAAATCCTTGTTTTAGTAAGCTCTTTTAAGGTTTAATTACGAAATTTATTTTAAATCATGGATCCTTTAATATTAAGTAACATGTGTTGATTATGTAAGCAAGTGTCCATGTATATACAATTAAATTTGAATTCCTGAGATAAGGATTATGATAAGATTGCAAATCGATAATGTTGTATTAGAGTTAAACTCTACTTGCTGTAACTGATTGCAGAGTCTCTGCAACATATTTATATATATACATTGCGCCTAGTTCACGCAACTAAGATGGCTTCACACAAACTCTACATTGAAACTTTACAGATTACAATCTTTTGTGAATTAATTCGGAGTGTTGTAACTATTTATGCTACTTTTATTCTACCACTATTAAGATATATTACTAGAGGAAACACTCAAGAATCAAGATTCCTTGCCTCTCACTATATATTAGAGTATTTATGTTTGGGTATTATATTTATAATATGGGATTTACATAATAAATAGTTTATTAATCACCAAAGTGGCCACACCTTTAAGACAAATATGTTCTGGATTGTATGATGTTTTTCTTTTCAATTATCCATGAATTTTGATGTTTATAAATGTCATGATAATTGTATATTTATTAGTAAATTAAAGTTCATTATTATAAAATATTTTAGGATCGCTCAAATGTTGATTAGATGTTCTTAAGGTTAATAAACATAATTATTGGTAATCAATATATATTGTTAGTAATATTTGTATATTCAAATATAGTAAATGCATCTAATAAGTACATATATATAATTATCAAATCATGTTAAATTTTATTAGCATCGTTATTGTTATTTTTTTCTGTATGTATTGTTATACTGCCCAAAGGAGATCAACGATATATATTTATTATTTATGTGAATAATTTTTCTGAATCTATATAATATATTTAAGTTTTGGTTCAAAACATTAATGTTTGAGTATTTTATGAATCTTTGTAGTATCTATTCATATTTCTTTTTTATTCACGAGCTTTGTCTATTCCAATATTCATAGGCTAAAATTCTCTGATTGGTATGAACAGATCCAATTTCACCTAGATGTTTTAGATCTTGATTTAGCTCTTAAAGTAGAGAAACCCACTGATATTATTGACATAAGCATTGTCGAAGAAAAATCTTTCCATAAAGCTTTGGAAAGATAAAGAAGACTAAACCTAATATTTATGTGAATGAGTATAGCTAATAGCATCAAGTCTGTTCTTCCTGAAATTGAAAGGGCTAAGGAATTTATGATATTTATCGAAAAGCATTTTCAAACTGCTGATAAGTCACTTGCTGTTATATTATTAATTATGTTAACCATCATGAAATTTGATGGTTCTCGTACCATACATGAGCATGTAATTGAAATTATAAATATTACAGAAAGACTTAAGTTATTAGGAATGAACATGGATGGGAATTTTATTGTGCAATTTATTATCAACTTGTTACCTCCTGAGTATGATCCTTTGCAAATAAACTATAATATTATGAAGGATAAATGAAATGTGTATGAGCTGCACAATATGTTTGTTAAAGAAGAAATAAGGCTTAAGAATTAAAGAATTCATTTAATTCATTTTGTAAGTAATCAAGGAGTTGGAAAGAATACCGGTAAACAACATGGAAAAGGGTAAACATAGACCACTTAAGATAAATATTCTTTTTTCAAAGCTTGTGAGAAGGAACATAAAAGAGATAAATGTCACTTTTGAGGAAAACTTGGACATTTTCAGAATAACTGCATGAAATATAAGGCATGGTTCGAAAAGAAAGGTAAATTTAGTGCTTTTGTATGTTTTGAATCAAATTTAACTTAAGTTATAATATTTGGTGGATTGATTTAGGATGTACCACTTATATTTCTAATACGATGCATGGGTTTTTTTCAATCCAAACCACAAACCCAAATGAAAATTTTGTCTTCATGGAAAAAAGAGTTAGAGTTCTATTTGAAGCCATTAGAAAAGATTGTTTGATTTTAGACACAAGATATCATTTAGATTTATTTTCAAACTCTTTATGTACCCTTAGCTTCTCGAAAATTAGTTTCTTTATCCAAATTTGATAAAGCTAGATATTTTTTTGTTCTAGGAATGGATGTTTTAGTTTGTTTAAACAGATCACCTCATTGGTTGTGGTATTATTTCTTATGATTTATACAAGTTGAACCTTGATAACCTTTTTGTTGAAACTCTTTGTACCTTGCATCATAATATTGGTACTAAACGTTGTTAGTAAATAAACATTCTTCTTACTTGTTGCATAAACATTTAGGTCATATTTTTAAAGAAAGATCGGAAAGATTAGTAAAGAATAAAATCCTTTCAAATTTGGAGTGACTTGCGTATTATTTTGAGTGAATACAACTCAAAATATCACAAGAATGAAATTGCACTTCAACCCCTCATTTCCATAAAAAGACAAGATTCATGAGCTATAAATATGTCATGAATCCTTCAAGTAAAGGTTCACAATCTTTTCATTCTCAATATTTTTAGCATACATATATTCATAGTCTTTCTCTTTAAAATATCAGTGCACCTTTTCTTTTCACAAAGTTACCGACTTTACCATCGGAGAGTCCCCACATACTTAGATCTTTTGTAGGTATCAGCTATCAGTCATTTGACTTACCAAGCACCACCTGTTACTATCATAATTACCGGCCACCTAGTTTACCAGACATTACCTGCTATGAATTATCAATATTCTGGGTTATGAAAAATGAATCAAATTATTTAAACTACAAGATCAATCAATTATTCAATACATCCGTTTTATTTCTAAATATCTTGATTTTTAGGATCGGTAAGAAGTTAAGTTTGTTTGACTTTATTTGTTTAGATTCACAAAGAGGAAGGTCCAAAAACGTTCTATTCGGACTAAAATACCCTGCCCATCAATGGGATGACTTCAATGTAGGTGCTGTATTGCTTAGACGAAAATTTAAAAATAAAATATAGAAAATACCATTTAACGTAAAAGTTTTCTTTCCTTGTAATTAAAAACTTTAATAACGTTTCATTTTAAAGTGATGTTATCATAGAGTAATTGACAGCCTTTGGAGTTTAGAGATACGGGTGACTGTTACACTTTTTTTTTTTTTTTCCTCTGAAGTCAAAAGTTTTCTATATTAATTAAATGGATCTCGAAAAAACAGAGTGGGCAATTTAGGTGGGAATATGGAACGGTTGAACTTGTTTAAAAATAAAAAAAAATTAAAAAAAGAAAAAAGAAAAAGAACACTCAACACATGAAATATGTTATAGCATAACTTTTATAGGGCAAAATGCATTATTTTTCATTTCTTTTTTTCACCCAAGCTTTTCTCCAAGAGAGAAATAACTCGCCCGCTTTTTATCTTTTCTTTTCTTTTGTACGCAGCCAATACGACGGTGGCTACGATGAAGTGACTCGATAAACCACGTGGTGATTTTTTATTGGACCACCGAGACGAAGCACGTGCAGTCGCATTTCATGTGAGGTCTGAGGAGAGCAGCGGCTGGTGGGTCCTAACATGGCAGGTTGTCATATTGGAACGTGCAGTCACATGAGCTAGAGTTAATGCTCCCTCTTACGTGTTCTGTTTCCCGGATTTATAGGGCCAGGAAATTACCGTTGATTGCGATTACAGAGCGTGGATTTGGGCCCCGCGAATCAACGGAAGTTACGGGAGCAAATTGGCGGCTGAGATCCGCTTCTACTTGATGGACATTCTTATCGTCTTCTCTTGTTTTTGTCTATTTACCGGCCGACGAATTTTTATTTGACATTTTTTTTTTTAATTTTAATCCTTTCTATACCTTTTTTCCCCCTTAATCCCTACAGTCAAATATTATTAAACTACTATTTTATATACACATTTTAAATTCTTTGAAGGGCTCCCAATATTTGTTTTTGAAGGGCTCTCCATTCTAGCTTCGTGAATAATACTCATTACATAAATTTTTTTATTAAAAATATTTTTTTATTTAAATCATCATAGTTTTTGTGAATATTTTTATATGATTGATATATTGTTTTTTACTCAATAAATCATGTTGCTAATAAAAATATATTTTATTGTGAAGATAAAAAAATAAAATTACATGAATAAAAAAAGATAATTTTAACGGAAAAACATATATTTTTTATAATTTTATTCGTTATCCTTTTTAGAAATATTTTTATTATTATTTTATGATTAAACAAAAAATAAATTCTAGAAATTAATAACTTCACGGTAGCACATGGCAATGTCACTAATTAAAAAGTTTCTATTTATTTATAGTTGTAAACGTGTTCCAATGGCACTTGTCGTCTGTTGGTGGCTAATGGGCCAACTTTCTACTCGATCCGAATCAGTAATCGATAGAAAAGTATTCTTTGATTTTGAATTGCAAATATTCAGTGGTGGAAGAGACCAAAATTGCATGTAATTAATACGGCCAACATGCACAAGATCACAAAGATATTCGGACCCAAAAATCGATTGCAGTTAGTGGGGACTTACAGAAGCTCGGATTTTAGTGTCGGCTGTTAAATTTCATTTTCAGACTAGAACTCACTTTTCACTTATATTTTAAAACCTCAAAGATAGCTAGTGATATATATATCTATCTTATGTTTTTTAATGAAAATCTTCTGCAATCTACCTTTAGTTCCCAGTCTCCAACATGCGCGCTTGAATCCCGCATGGAAGAGTCCGAAATAAAGAAATCTGGGATACTGTGTGTGTTCGTGGGGCTCCAAGACCTTCCTTAATGAATCTCTTTTGACTTTTGAGTGAAGTTTCTCACTTGAATTTTTTCAATTAATTTATAGAACAGCAATGCATTGTATTTATTCAAGTTAATCTATCCAATTCATGATAAAAATCATGAAATTATAATAAATACATAGAAAATAAATTAAAACAAATTATAAAACTTAATTTAGAATAAATCTAGCTGTTATATATACAACTTGAATCATCGAGAGTGCAGTGACATTAAAAACAAATCTAGCTGTTAAACAAAAACTGAAATGAAAAGGTAGAAATTGATCAACAAATTTACAGACTATCAGTTGTTGTGTAAATTTTGTAGAAAAGTTCTTGACCAGCACAAAAACGGAGTTGATAATGAAAATGGCTGGGGGGGCCGGCGTAGAGAGAGAGGCGCCTTGTCTCTTTCGCTGGTTCTCTTTTCCCATATCACTTTCATATTTTTTCTTGCAAACTATAAGAAGTGGGGATCTTTTAACCTAATTAAAGACTGCATGCGTGTAAAAGTGAAGTACAAAATCAAACCCATGAGGTAATGGGGATTTTTCATACATGTGAAGATCAGGTGGTCCATTAATGGTGTTTTACATATAATATTGATTTTTCACGTAATAAGGAGACCACAATGGACCATGAAAACGACACAAAGAACAACAACAAGAATCGCTTCTTGACTTTCATAAAATTGAAGCTAGAATTTTAAAATGTGCGTTCTTACTAGAAAAAAGTTAACTGTCAGTTGGCATTTTGTCGTAATTATTAGCAAAACCTTAATCATTGAAAACAGCTAATCATATGACGGGGAATTTTAATTGCTTCATTAGCTTTTGACACCATGAAAATGACACAAAATGATGTGCAAAGTCATTCTGATTAACACTCTTTGTGTTAAAAAATGTCTTGCCTGAGATTTCATGATTCACTTGATGGGTTACAGACAGAGATTTATATTGTTTAATCTTAAAGTTGGCCGGATAAATACTAGGTACTCATGAAAGGTGGTCAAGCCAGAGAGGGGGCAGTTTATGTTCTATAATTACCTAAAGAACATTTTCATATATTATAAATAAAATGGCAACTGCAAATTGCGATAATGGGTATGATGGTGACTGCTACCATGTTAATGATCATCGGAGATAAAAAGACTTCAAACGTTAAACAAGGCACGTACGGAAGACCCAGAGAATAAAGCATGCTGTCAAATTTCATCAAGTGCTCTACTTTCAGTAATTTACTCTAATTAGTTTATTGGGAAATGGTGATTTTGTTAACTATCATAATTAGTGCTGGTAGTTCTGTAAAAGCTGCTTTTTTCTATTATTGTTTTGAGAAAAATGTGGATTTTTACTGGTAGTTATTGATAAAAAAAAATATTTCTAGGTCTCCAGTTCAACGTTTTTCTAACGCATGTTTCTCCTATACGTGGAGTGTAGGAAGTAGTCATCATACACTCTCGAGTTCTAGAATTTAGAAGAAAAAAAAAACAGACGGGAAAAAAAATGATTCGAGATCATTTAAAATTTAGATTTTTTTTTCATTTGCATGTTTTTGAATGACCATAGCCTGGTAATTGGAAGAGTCAATAGCGTGTTTATTTTTGTATTATAAAAATAATTTTAAAAAATAAAAATTTTTATTTTTTTATCTTTTAAAATTAATTTTTAAATTTAATATATTTTTAAACAAATAACACTTTAAAAACATCTCTGACACAATACATCCTGCCAAACCGGCTCCCGTTGAGTTGAAATTAATTCGCCACTATACTTTGTCAAAGATGGCTCTACAATCAAATCAGAATGATCAAAAGCAAAAGCACCCTCCAACTAATTAGAAATATCTAATTGCAGAACACACAAGAATCAAGCAGGCACTCGGGCAAATGCATGCACTGACAGAACCAAAAAGGAGGTTACAGTGGAGGCACAAAAAGGTTCCCCTGCCCCAGATAATGGTTACAGACTGATCCTTGCATGAAATAAGAAACTTAAAGTCGTCCTCCATCAATGGACCTAATCCACTGCCATATTTCTCCGTGATTGACTCTACTCTAGTGGTCCGGCGTGTTTCTAATTTGAGTATTCTTGCCTTGATTTTCGCCCATAACTACTATTCTGGTTTTATGTGCCCATCTCCATCCTAAGTAGTCCACCATGGATTCAATAAATTTGTGGATAACCAAACTTTTTGATCCAACTGGATGTGTAATGTGAATGCGTTGATGCACATACATTTACTCTGGGCTAAAAGCCGAGAAAATGCATATTTATAAAAAAA